>Ga0068859_100002635_pt1 | contig 18251 bp, 14 predicted proteins | sample KBSSwiS22_FD_66585 | JGI IMG/M metagenome (GOLD analysis project Ga0068859, IMG submission 66585) | Switchgrass rhizosphere microbial communities from Kellogg Biological Station, Michigan, USA - KBS Switchgrass S2-2 | ecosystem: Host-associated > Plants > Roots > Rhizosphere > Soil ...
AGGGCCGTCGCATCGGCTCGCTCTCCCGAGCGACCGCGTTCAGCTTCTACGCCACGAAGAACCTGACGACGGCCGAGGGCGGGATGCTCACCACCGAGGACCCGGAGCTGGCCGCGCGCTACCGGCGGATGTCCCTCCACGGGATCACCTCGGACGGCTGGAAGCGCTACCGGCTCGGCGGCAAGTGGTTCTACGAGGTCGTGGAGCTCGGGTACAAGTACAACCTCACGGACGTCGCCGCGGCCCTGGGGCTCGTCCAGCTCGAGAAGCTCGACGGCTTCGACGGGCGGCGGCAAGAGCTCGCCGCGCGCTACGCCGACCGCCTCGGGGCGCACGCCGAGCTCATGCTCCCCGCGTGCCCGCCGCACATGCGGAGCGCGTGGCACCTCTACATCGTCGGGCTCGATCCCGACAAGGCGCGGGTGGACCGCGCCGCGTTCCTCCAGTCGCTGACGGCGCAGGGCGTCGGGACGAGCGTGCACTTCATCCCGGTTCACCTCCATCCCTACTACGCGCAGAAGCTCGGGCACCGCCGCGGCGACTTCCCGAACGCCGAGGCGGCCTTCGAGTGCGCCGTGAGCCTCCCCCTCTTCCCGGCGATGACGGACGACGACGCGGACCACGTCATCCGCGCGGTGGGGCGGGCGCTCGACGGAAAGTCCAGCTAGGGGACGAGGCCAAGGCCCGGATGTTCCTTCCGAGTGCGTTGAGCCGGGCGTGCTTCCGCGCCGACGATCTCCTGCGTCGCCGGGGCGTGTGGTCGCTCTCCCTGCGCCTGAACGCGATGGATCGCTGGCCGCGCGAGCGGCTCGACGAGCTTCGGAACGCGAAGCTCGCACGTCTCGTCGATCACGCGCTGGCCGCGAGCCCCTATTGGTCCCGCACCCTCCGGGAGCGGGGCGTGGGCCCCGGCGACGTGCGCACGCTCGCCGATCTCTCGCGGCTCCCGGTGCTGACGCGCGAGGCCGTCCGCGCCCATCGGGACGACATCCGCGCGCGCGGCCTCCCGAAACGCCGTGTCCTCGAGAACTCGACCGGCGGATCGACGGGCTCCAACGTGACGTTCTGGGTCGACCGCGAGTGCTGGCGCTGGCGCGACGCGATCACGCTCCGCATGTGGCGGAATCTCGGCCTGCAGCCGGGCGACCCCCTCGTGCAGGTGTGGGGATCGCCGATGGACGAGAAGTGGGCGGGCCGGCTGCGCAAGCGGGTCCGGTTCGTGCTCGACAACCGGCGCCTCGTGACCGCGTACGCGCTGGACGACCCCCACCTCGTCGAGCTGTCCTCCAAGATCGCGTCGATGCGCCCGCGCGCGCTCATGGGGTATGCGTCCGTCCTCGACCTGCTCGCATCGCGCGTGGCGCGGGGGACCGTCCCGTGGACGCCCATCGAGGGGCTCGTCATCATCTCCGCCTCGGAGACGCTGTTCCCCGAGCAGAGGCGGAACATCGAGACCGTGCTCGGGGCGCGGGTCGTCAACCTTTACGGCTGCCGCGAGTTCGGCCTCGTCGCGCTCGAGTGCGAGGCCGGCTCGCTCCACGCGACCGACGAGCGGCTCGTCGTCGAGCTGCTGCCCGAGCCCCACGGGCAGGGCTCGCGCGTGGTCGTGACCGACCTCGACAACCATGCGTTCCCGTTCCTGCGCTACGAGATCGGGGACCTGGCCGACGGCGACCCGGCCCCCTGCGCCTGCGGACGCGCGCACACGCGCCTGGCGGCGGTCCGCGGCCGGACGTTCGACGTCATCCGGAGCCCGAACGGCCAGGCGGTCGGCGGCACGTTCTGGTCGCTGCTGCTCCGCACGGCGGTCTCCGGCATCGATACGTGGCAGGTCGTGCAGCAGGAGCCGGACCTCCTCGAGATCAAGACGACGCCGCCGCGAGGCCTCGACGAGACCGGCCGTGTGCGGATCCGCGAGGAGGTCCGCAAGGCCCTGGGCGAGGAAATGCGCATCGCGTTCAGCGAGGCCGAGCGGCTCCCGCCGCTGCCTTCCGGCAAGCATCGCTTCGTCGTCGCCGCCCCCCCGCGATGAGGAAGCCCGACGCGGTCCCGGTCCTCATGTACCACAGCGTCGCGCGCCCCGACGATCTCGCGCCGCAGGGATGGGCCCAGCGCCTGTCCACGAGTCCGGACCTCATGGAGGCGACGCTTGCGACGTGGAAGCGGACGGGATGGTCCACGATCGGCCTGACCGAGCTGTCCGCGTGGCTCGACGGACGCGGGACGATTCCGCCGAAGAGCCTCGTGCTCACGCTCGACGACGGGTACGTGGACAATTGGACGTGTCTTCACCCGCTCCTGCGCGCGTACGGCTGCAAGGCCGTCGTGTTCGTCTCGACGGACTTCATCGATCCCCGCTCCGGGTGCCGGCCGCAAGACGGGCAGGCGCGCGAGCCCGGCGCGTTGAAGGCGTACCTGTCGGCGGACGAGATGCGGACGATGGAGGCCGACGGCTCCGTCGAGATCGGATCCCACGCGAAGACCCACACGTGGTGGTTCGTGTCGGACCGCATCGTCGATTGGTACCGCCCCGAGGTGCGCGTCTCGAACCGGGAGTCCCTCTACCGCTTCCTGTGGCTGAACGCGCACCCCGACCGCAAGCCGTTCGTGCTCGCCGACATGGACGACGAGACGATCCCGTGGGGCACGCCGATCTACGCCTTCGCGCCGGCGCTGGTCGCGCGACGCTTCGTTCCCGATGCCGCCGAGACCGGTGCGACGATCGAGCACGTGCGGACACACGGCGGCGCGTCCTTCTTCCAGAAGGAGGGGTGGAGGGCGGAGCTCGACGGCCTCGTGCACCGGTGCCGGTCGGGCGAGGGGGGCCGGGGTGCGTGGGAGACCGAGGACGAGCGGCGCCGCCGGGTGGAAGGCGAGCTCGCCGAGAGCCGCGCCACGCTCTCGGCCGTGCTCGGCCGCGACGTGCGCATGCTGAGCTGCCCCCAGGGCGCCATGACCGAGGACGTCGAGGCGATCGCCGAGAGCGTCGGCTACGACAGGTGGACGATGTCCGTGTGGCGTCACGGGAAGCTCAACCGCCCGGGTGCCTCGCGACGCCACATCTATCGCTGTGGTCGCGGGTACGAGCTCTTCCCCGCGTCGTGGGGGAGGGCCGCCGCAACGCGGTCCCACGGCATCGTCCTCGAGAGGTACGCCGGATCGACCTGGGCGAGGCTCGCCACCGCCGGTTTGTCCGCGCTCGGCAAGGCGCTGGGATCGGGATCACGTGACGAGTCGCCCAGCTGACGCGCCGATCGACGTCCTCGTGCTCAGCTCGCTGCCGCCGGCGCTGGGCGGGGGCGAGCTGCAGACGATGGTGCAGCTCAAGGAGCTCGTGAGGCGCGGCCACCGCGTCACGGCGATCGACACGCGCCCGCGGCACGACGGGCCGTCCGAAGAGGACGTGGACGGCGTCCGGGTCCTGCGCATCCGCACGCCGCGCGCGCCCGTCCTCCGCACGATCGCGTTCCACACGCGCCTCGCGGGTCTCGTGCTCCGGCACGGACGCCGCGCGGGGGTCGCCCACGTCAATCACGTCGGCACCGCGCTGTCCACCGCGGGACCGCTCCTGGGCCTGCTGTCGGTTCCGCGCCTCCTGTGCATGTGGGGGAGCTCGGCGCCCGGCGTCGGGCCGTTCGGTCCGGGATGGCGCAAGGCGATCGCGCGCGCGGCCGCGCGCCGGTGCGAGTGCACTGTGGGCCTCGCGACCGCGAGCCTCCGTTACCTCGCGGAGCACGGCTTCGATCCGGCACGTCTCCGCTTCATCCCGAACGGGATCGTCGTCGAGCGCTTCGCGGCGCGCGAGACTCCGCGACCCGAGGGTTGGCCTCCGGCCGGTCCTGTCGCGGTCACGGTGGGCCGCCTCGTCGAAGCGAAAGGGCTCGACGTGCTGCTCGCGGCATGGCGGAAGGTGCGGGACCGGGTCCCCGACGCGCACCTCGTGCTCGCCGGCGACGGTCCGCTGCGCGCTGCGCTCACGGAGCAGGCGGCGCGGCTGGGCCTCGGCGGCTCCGTGGTCTTCCTGGGCGCCCGGCGGGACGTCCCCGACCTCCTCCAGCGAGCCGACGTCTACGTCTCGGCGTCGCGTACGGAGGGGATGTCGAATGCCCTGCTCGAAGCGCTCGCGTCGGGATGCGCCACGGTCGCCACGCGCGTCGGCGCCGCCGAGGATCTCATCGTCGACCGGGCGTCCGGCCTGCTCGTCCCTCCGGGCGAGGTCGGGCCCCTCAGCGACGCGCTCGTCGAGCTCCTCCTCCAAGACGAGCTGCGGGTCCGCCTCGGCGCCGCCGCGCGCCGGCGCGCACGGGACGAGTTCTCGATCGAGTCCGTCGTCGCGCGCTACGAGGACACGTACCGTGAGCTCATGCGTCCGCCCCGGCCCGCGTGAGCGCCTGGGCCATCACCACGAGCGTCTTTCCGACCACGCTCAGGTCGGTCGCGAGGCTGCGCCGCCGCAGGTAGGCGAGGTCGAGCGCGAGCTTCGGGTGGAGCTGCGTCTCGACGTAGTGCGCCTCGGGATCCTCGATCCCGTCGAGGTCCGCCGCCTGGTCGGTCGTGAAGTGGAGCTGGCCGGGACACGTCAGCCCCGGACGGACACGCAGGGTGAGCTTCTCCTCCTCCGTGTAGTGCGCGACCATCTCGGGGATCTCCGCGCGCGGACCGATCAGCGTCATCTCGCCACGCAGGACGTTCCAGAGCTGCGGGAACTCGTCGAGCTTGGTCGCGCGGAGCACGCCGCCCACGCGCGTGATCCGCGGGTCGCGCTTCCCCGAGATCTTCGGTCCCTTCCGGCTCGCGTCTTGGACCATGCTCCGGAACTTGAAGATGCGGAACGGGCGCTCCTCGACGCCGACGCGGCGCTGGGCGAAGAAGACGGGCCCGGCGCTCTCGAGCTTGATCGCGACCGCGACGACCGCGAAGACGGGCGCGAGCACGACGAGCGACCCCGTCGCGACGACGACGTCGACGGCGCGACGGAGGGGCGTGTCCTCGCGGATGCCCGGCACGGCTAGCGGACGATGCGCACGACGTGCAGCGGCTCGGCGGCCGCCACGCCGATCACGCTTCCCCACGTCGCCGCCCGCGCCCGCAACGATGCGCTCGAGCGGGGGTGGGGCGCCTCGCGGACCTCGCGCTCGTAGCACGCGAAGGCGCGGACCTTCGCCTCGAGCGTCTCCGAGATGTCCACGTACACGTCGGGCACGAACGCCCCGTGGACGTCCGGCGTGCCCCACTCCGTCGACGACGGGGTCTCGTAGGCGAGGACCTCGCGTACGAACGGCGCCGCGTAGGGCCGGACGGCGACCTGGACCGCCTGGAAGAGCACGCGGTGGTCGTGGTTCACGTCGCCGCCGAAGTGCGTGTAGACGACCGCGGGCTTCACCTCGCGCACGAGCTCCTCGATCTTCGCGACGATCGTGACCAGCGGAACCGTGTCCAGCTTCTGGTCCGGAAGGTCGCCCTGCCGGATGTCGTCCACGCCCAGGACCTCGGCGGCGCGCCGGATGTGGTCGTCGAGGCGGCGACGATGCTCCTCGTCGTACCGCATGCTGATCCCTTCGCACGCGATGAACGACACGACCCGGTCGCCCGCGAGGACGTGCCGGCGCACCGTGCCGCCGATCCCGAGGATCTCGTCGTCCGGATGCGCGGCGATGACGAGCACGTTCATGAGGTTCCCCCGGCGAGACGACCGTTCGCGGGAAGGCGGAGCGCGAAGCCGTCCCCGTCCATCTCGTCCTCCCCCTCGGCCTGGACCCGCTCGAGACGCAAGGCGCCGTCCCCCGTATCCGCCAACAACATGGGCGGCTCGTGGGCGGCGCGCCACCACCCCGGCCGCGGGGCCGCGTCGGCAGGCCCGCCGGGCCCGGGCCGCCACCGGCTCGCCTTCCAGACGAAGACCCGGCGCCCGGACAGGGACGTGAACGCTCCGGGGTAAGGGTGGGTCAGCGCGCGCACCCAGTCATGGATCTCGCGCGTCGTCCTCGTCCAATCGATGACGCCGTCCTCGGGCCGGCGGCGCGGCATGACCGTCGCCCGCGCATGGTCCTGGGGGACGCGCGGCAGGCGGCCCGCCCGGACGAGGGGCATGACCTCGCGGATCATGTCGTCCTCCGAGCGCGCGACCTTCTCGTAGAGCGTCGCGCACGTGTCGGCATCGTCGATGGGGAAGCGGCGCTGCGCGACGATGTCGCCGGTGTCCACCCCGTCGTCGAGGACCATGAGCGTGTTGCCGGTCTCGACCTCGCCCCGGATGATCGCCCAGTTGATGGGCGCGCGCCCCCGGTAGCCGGGGAGGAGCGACGCGTGGAACCCGAGGCATCCGAGCCGGGGGATCTCGAGGACCTCGCGCTTGAGCAGCTGGGTCCAGCCGACGCAGAACACCAGGTCCGGGACCAGCGCGCGCAGCGTCGCGACCGGCTCGGGGTCGTTCATGTTCCGCACGTAGTGGAGCGGGATCCCGTGTTCCGCCGTGATGTCCTCCCACGGGACGGCCCCGGAGACGCTCGCGGCCAGGTCGGGGCGCAGCGTGAACACCGCGGCGACGGTCTCACGGAGATCGAGGAGCGTCTCCAGACTCCGCCGTCCCTCGGCGACGCAACCAATGAAGCCGATCCGGATGGCGCGCTCGGGATCCACTCGCTCGACTATAGCAAGGTCAATCGCGGTCGCGCGCGCCGGGTAACGCCGCCTTCGCGAGGCCCACGAGCGTCCCCAGCGCATACGTCCCGTGAGCCGTGACGACCGCGGCCGCGGCGGGGAGGAAGACGGAGGCGCCGTGACGGACGCCGGCGCGCACCGCCGTCACTACGACGCCCAAGGAGTACAGACCGACGGCCACCGCGAGCATCGCGGCGGCCGGCCGGCGCGCGCCCGGAGCGCCGATTCCCACCGCGACGAGTCCGACCGCCACGAGGAGAGCCAGCGCCGGTGCGACGTGCCGGAGGCTCAGCGCCTTCGGGTTCGCGCGAAGGGTCGGTGCGATCTCGGTTCCGGTGACGTAGCACTGGCGCGCGTAGCTCGACAGCGTCGGCCGGCAGAGATAGCGCGCGCGGATGCGCGCGGACACCCACAGGCGCCCCCCACCGGCGCGCACCCGCTGGTAGAAGTCGTTGTCCTCGCTGCGGAACAGGTCCTCGTCGAATCCGCCGACCCGTTCGGCGACCTCGCGGCGGAATCCTCCGAGCCAGAGCGTGCTCGCCGGTCCTTCGTACCCCTCCCTGCGGTGCGGCGCGCCCCCCGTTCCGAACGCACCCTCCTGGATCGCGGCGATCCCTTGAGCCACCGGGCCGGGCCCCCCCGGCGCGGGCACCTGCACGCCTCCCGCCGCATCGCAGCCCGTCTCGGCGAGCACCGCCATCGTCGTCGCGACGTAGTCGGCCGCGTACTCGGAGTGGGCGTCCATCCGGATGACGACGCGGCCGGACGACACGAGCAGGCCCGCATTGAGGGCCGGCGAGACGCGGAGCGCGGGATTGTCGAGGAGGCGGAGGCGCGGGTCGACGGCCATCCGGCGGCGGATGGCCTCGCGCGTGCCGTCCTCCGAGAGCCCGTCCACCATGAGGATCTCCACGCTCGAGCCGGAGGTGTCCTGCGCGAGGACGCTGTCGAGGCAGCGCTCGATGTGCGCGCCCTCGTTCCTCACCGGGATGACGAGGGACACGTCGCGCGAAGGCGTCTTGGCGGGGATGCGCGGGATGCGGCTCACGCGCGAGATCCCGCGACCCGGTCCAGGAACCCGCCCACCGCGGCGACCTGCACCTCGCTCGTGAAGCGGCGCGCCGTCTCGAGGCCGCGCGCGGCGAGAGCCGCGGCGAGAGCGGGCTCGGCACCGAGGCGCGCGAGGGCGGCGGCGAGCGCGGCGGGGTCGCCCGGAGGCACGAGCAGGCCGTTGACGCCGTCTTCGACGAGACGCGGGACGCCGCCGACGGCGGTCGCGACGATCGGGGCGCCGCGGGCCATCGCCTCGAGGAGGACCTGAGGGAACCCCTCGGTGAACGACGGGAGCACGAGCGCGTCGTGCGCGTCGTAGATCTCGAGGAGCCGCGGACCGTAGGGGACGTGGCCCAGGAACCGCACCGCGGGAGCGAGATCGGAGGCTTCGGTCGCGCGCCGCAGCTCGGCCCCGTACGTGCTCCCGAAGAAATCGTCGCCGACGATCGTGAGCACCGGGGCGGGCGCGCCGGCGGCGCGCATCCGCCGCAGCGCGTCGAAGAGGACCTCGAGCCCCTTCTCGGGCGCCAACCGTCCGACGTAGAGCAGGCGCGCGGGCCCGGGGGCCTCGTGCTCCGGCCGCGGCGCCGCGAGGACCTCCGCGAGGCCGAACTTCGAGGAGTACGCGACCTGCACGGGCCCCATCCTCCGGAGGAAGTCGAAGTCGTCGCGCCCCATGCACACGACCGGCGTGCCGCGCGGGATCGCGGCGATACACGCGCGCGCCGCGAGGCGTGCCGCGACGCGGCGCAGACCCGACGCGCGGTGGTCGAGGTCCGCGAGGAGGTTGCCGCGGATCCAGAGCACCGCGGGCCGGCCCTTCTTCTGGGCGGTTCGCAGCGCGAGCACGGAGACGGGATGGATCCCCGAAGCGATCACGAGGTCGGCGTCGTCCACGACGCGGGAGAGAACGCGCGCGATCCGCGGCATGAGCCAGGGCGCGCGGAAGAGCGAGGGGACATCCGCGTACCACGGGAGCGGCACGACCTCGAACAGCGCCGGGTCGAGCTCGTACGGCGCCGCGGCGCCGGACGCACGGACCCGCGTGCAGAACGCGACGCGATCGAAGCGCGTGCGCGCGAGGCGCTCGACGAAGCGGATGAAAACTTCATCCGTCGACCATCGACCGTCGTGGTGGAAGAGGATCTGGTCGAGAACGAGGCCCAAACGCGGCACGGCGTCCATGCTAACCTGCCGGCCGACGCGTCTGTCAACGGCGGAGAGCGGACCGCATGTCGAGGCTGCGGAGCATCGTTTCGAACGCCGCCCTCGTCTCCGCCTCCCTCCTCGTCGGGCTCCTCCTCGTCGAGATCGTCCTGCGCGTCGCGCAGATCAACACGCTGTCGAACATCCGCGTCGTCCCCGGACAGGGCGTCACGCGCGTTCCCAACGCCTCCTACGTCTGGAAGAAGGAAGGATCCTCCCGAGGACGCTTCAACAGCCATGGGTTCCGGGACGTCGAAAGGACGTGGGAGAAGGCGCCGGGCACCTTTCGCATCGCCGTCTTCGGCGACTCCTACACCGACGCCCTGCAGGTGCCCCAGGAGCAGACCTACGCGTCCGTCCTCGAGCGTGAGCTGAACCGCCGCGCGTCGGGCGTCCGATTCGAGGTCCTGAACCTCGGACAGTCGGGCTTCGGCACCACCGACGAGTACGTGCGATGGCTCCACTTCGGGCTGCGCTACGCCCCCGACCTCGTCCTCGTCGCCTTCTATCCCGGGAACGACTTCCGGAACAACTCGAGCGTGCTGAACACGGAGAACCTCGCCTGCTACTTCCTCCCGGATCCGGCCGGGGGCGAGCCTCACCTCGATTGCTCGCGCGTCGAGAGCTACCTCGCCGCGCGCGGGCCGGTCCACCGGTCCTGGCAATGGCTCAAGCGGCGCTCGTATTTCGCGAGCCTCGTGTCCGAGCGTCTGTACCTCCTCGGACGCCAGCGCGCCGACCGCGCGCGGACGACCGACGCGTCTTCCCCCCCGTCCACGGGCCCGAAGGCCCTCGACCCGTTCTCGGACCTGAACGTCTACCTCGACGATCCGCCGCGACCGTGGCGCGACGCGATCGACCTGACGGGCTGGGTTCTGGGCAAGTTCGCGGACGACGTCCGGACGCGCGGCGAGCGGATCGCGCTCGTGACCGTCTCGTCCTCGGAGCAGATCGATCCCGCGGTCGGAAAGCTCGCGCAGGAGCAGTCGTCGGCGCCGCTGGATTTCGATCGCGCGGAGCGGCTCGTCACCGCGGCGGCCGCGGAGCACGAGATCCCCACCCTCAACTTGGGACCCATCTTCCGCGCCGAGTACGCGAGGACGGGGACGCTCCTCCACGGCTCGGGCGACCACAACCACGGGCATTGGAACGCCGACGGACACTCCCTGGCCGCGCGCGAGATCGCGAGCTTCCTCGTGGCTCAGGGCCTGGTCCCGGCGTCCGCGGCTCCCTGACCCCGTGCTGAACCTCCTTCTCTATCTCGCCTTCGTGGCCGCGTTCTTCCTCACGGTCCTCGGGGGACGTCCGGCTTTCGTCTACGCGTGCGCGGCGCTCATGCCGGCGACGCGCGCCATGCCCGTGCCGGTCCCGCTCATCGGGACGCCCTCGAACCTCATCGTGATCGGGCTCCTCGCCGCGCGGACGCACTGGCGCACGCGCAAGGCGCTCATGCCCGGCCCGCTCCCGCTGAAGCGCGCGATCCTCTTCATGACCGCCACGGTTCTCCTGGGCGTCGCGGTGCGCGGGATCGGAGAGCTCGCCGGCACGTCGTACATCATCGAGTTCGGCGAGGTCGTCCGGAGCTCCTGGTACTGGCTCACGGGGTTCGTCATCTTCGCCGCGGTCTACCGCCTGGCGGGGGACCCGGCCGTCGCCAAGGGCACGCTCCTGGCGTGCCAGCTCTCCATGGCGGGCGAGTGCGCGATCACGATTTGGGAGACGATCCGGTACGGACGCACCACCGCGCACCTCGCCGAGCCCAACGCCGCGGGCTCGTACTTCGCCGCGGCCGCGGCGCTGTTCTTCAATGCCTTCCTCTGGGGCAAGGGCCCGCGCCGATGGCTGTACGCGCTCGGCTGGCTCGTGGCGGTCAACGCCGTCTTCAACTCGCTCTCCCGCGGCGGGATGCTCGCCGCGATCCTCGCGTGCGGCTCGACGTTCCTCGTCTACTTCCTCTTCGCGAAGAGCCGCTCCGGCTTCAAGATCTTCGTCGTCATCGCCATCGTCCTCATCGTCGTGAACTTCGCCCTGTTCGTCCCGGCCAAGGTCCAAGAGCGGGTGCTCTCCACCTTCGGCCACGACACGGAAGAGGGGGGCGAGCAGCTCGACGTGAGCAGCCAGGAGCGCCTCGAGTACTGGGCGATCGCCTGGGAGTTGTTCCGCGAGCAGCCCTGGGGGTACGGCGCGTTCACCTTCCCGCAGTACCTGCGCTCGCTGTCCTGGCGCGACGAGGCGAAGCAGGCCCACAACGTCTATCTCGAAGTCCTGGTCGAGCTGGGTGCGCAGGGGTTCCTCGCCATGATGGTCCTGCTGGTGACCGTCTGGGCCACGCTCTGGCGAGCCTTCCGCCGCGCGAGCGACGACGAGGGACGCGGCTGGTGCATGGGACTGTTCGGCTGGTGGACGGCCCACGTCGCCGCGCACATGTTCGGTAACCCCTTCTTCCTCATCCAGCTCTGCGGACAGTTCTGGATGATGGCCGCGTGCGTCCTCGCCATGGATCGGACCGCGCACGGAGCGGGGACATCCCGCCTCGCCGGCTGAGCCGGGCTCGCCTCGTCGCCGGCGCGGCCGCCGCGCTCGCGCTGCTCGCGGCCTACGGATTCCTCGTCGAGCCCTACCGCCTCGTCCCGGCGACGCTCACGCTGAAGGCCGGCGGCGTGAGGGCTCCCGTGCGCCTGGCGCTGTTCTCCGACGTCGCGTTCCGCCGCGAGGGCCGGCGGGAGCGCGACCTCGCCCGCATCGTCCGCGACTTCGAGCCCGACGCCATCCTCGTGGCGGGCGATTTCCTCGATCGCGCCGAGGATCTCCGCGACCCGGCGGTCCTCGCCCGCGCGGCCTCCTTCCTCGAAGCGCTGCCGGCGCCGTCCGGCCGCTACCTGGCGCTCGGCGAGGAGGAGGTGGGCGCGCACCAGGCACTCGTTCGCGCGTGGTCCGGGCGTGCGGTCACGGTGCTCGACAACGACGCCCGCACGCTCGACGTACGCGGGACGCGTCTCGAGCTGTTCGGCGCCGACCCGGCCGCCGATCCGATCTCGTGGTGGACGGGCGCCGGCGACCGGCCCTACGTGTTCGCGCGCTGGCGCCCCGAGGCCGCCGGACGCCGCCTCGATCTTCGCGCGACGTCACCGTGGCCGAAGGACGTCGACGTGACGCTCGCGTTCCAGGCGGAGGAGCGGGACAGCTACGTCGCCTTCGGCGTCCGGCACGGCGGCCACGGGTGGGACCTCATCCGGCACGAAGATCGTCCGGACGTCCGCATCTATTCGGTGCCGCCGCGCGCGGGGTTATCCGGCCGTCCGTTCCAGTCGGGTTTCACCCCACCCGCGGGCCGGTGGTGCCGCGCGCGCCTCCGCGTCCGCGCGGAGGGGGAGGGGGCGCGCATCCAGGCTCGCTTCTGGCCGGAGGGGGATGCGGAGCCCGATGCCTGGACGATCGACGTGCAGGACGATCGGCCCGGCACGCTGCCGGTCGATCTCGTGACGCTCGGCGCGGGGCCAGGCTCGAGGCGCTACGCGGACCTCGCCGTCGCCGACGCCGCCGGCTCCATCCTCCTCTCGGAACGCTTCGAAGACCGCGTCCATCTGGCCGCCGCCTCGGGGTCGCGGCTCGCGGCGTGGCTCACCGGTCTCGAGCCCGGGGTGCCGGCGATCGTCCTGACGCACGGCCCCGACGCGGTCATCGACGTGGCAGACTCGGGTGCCTCCGTGGCGCTCGTCGCCGCCGGACACACGCACGGCGGCCAGGTGCGTCTCCCGGGGCTCGGCTCGTTCTATCCGCCGATGCGGATCGGCCGGCGCTACGACCGTGGGTTCTTCCGCTACCGCGACGTCCCGCTCTACGTGACACCGGGCGTGGGGACCTCGGTGGTTCCCTTTCGGCTCTTTTCCCCCCCCGAGGTCACGCTGATTACGCTCGAGCCGCGAATGTAAGAATTCATGGTGGAGGGTAGAAAGGCTCGACGTACTCTGCTCCGCCCTTTACCATTCCGTAACGTCAGACACGGCGATTGGGGTATTTCACGGGCTTCTGCTCCTTCTTGTTAACACGGCACGGTTGTTGCCACCCTTGTCTGACCTTAAGCTGATCGCTTTCACGGCACGGATGAGGGTGGGGATGCGCAGAACCTTGCAGCCGCTCGCGGCCTTTCTCGTGGCCTGGGCCGCGCTCGCGGCCGGCGAGGCGCTCGCGGGTGACCGTCACGTCTACCTCGACGCGAACAACGACGGGATCCTGAACGACTGCCCCAACCCCGCTCATAACACGCGAGGGACCGCCGGCGACACGAGCAACCTCAAGTACTGCAACACCAGCACCCCCAAGAAACTGATCTGCGACGCCGGTGCTTCGTGCAAGTCGTGGACGATCACGACGAGCGCGTGCGGCTCGGCGAACGTCGCCAACCTCGCGAACGGCGTGTCGGTGGACGTGGACGGCGACGGCGCCGCGGAGCCCGTCTACGCGCACCCCCAGGCGTGCGTCTACAACATGGCGAAGTCCGACTCCTGCGAGGTGCACGCCGGAACGTACCAGCGCGCCGGCGTCGAGTGCGGGATGGACTGCGGCCACAAGTTCACCGGTGCCTGCCACGACTTCAACTGCTACAAGGGGTTCGTCGCGGCGTTCGGGTACGGCCCGAACGTCAACCAGGGAACGAACCTCGGCTACGGCACCGCGTCGAACCCGGGGTACCTTCGCGGCGCCGTCATGAACTCCTCGACGGACACCTGGGACGGGAACGGGAACAAGACCCCCGACGCGGCCGAGGGTGGGACCTCGTACCCCGCGATCTTCAGCGGGGACCTCAACGGCAACGGATCGTTCGACGTCACGAGCTGCTCGGCCGGCGGCGGTGCGGGGAGCTGCGCGGGCGACGCGTTCGTCGGCGTGTGGGTCGGCTGCGGCGGCGTCGGGAGCTACGACATCGAGTGCTCCACGAACATGACCGCCTCCGAGCACGGCCCGCGGATCGACTCGGACGGCAACGGCTCGTTCGACGCGGAGATCGGCCGCTCGGGCGCGAAGAACGTCGACCACTTCATCATCAAGGACATCAAGTTCACGAAGTTCAACGGCGGGAACGGGACCTCGGACGGCAACGCGCGGTACCGCGAGGCGATCATCAACCTCAACGGGAACGAGAACAGCGACGGCCTCAAGGTCGACCACATCTGGATGCAGGGGAACCAGTACGCGCTCGGCGGCGGCGAGACGTACTGGGCGTCGATCGCCGACATGCGCAACAAGAACTGCGTGGACTACACGGAGATCCGGAACAGCCTGCTCTACCAGGACAACCGCTTCATCTTCAACGACGACGGCACGCCGGCCCCGGCGCTCGGGTGCAGCTGGAAGATCCACGACAACCGCATCGTCGTGGACATGACCCGCTCCGACTCGGGCCACTCCCCCGCGATCGGCTACTTCAAGAGCCTCGACTACCACCCCGAGGACGGCCGTCCCAAGCAGATCCGCTTCTACAACAACGAGGTCGTGGTCAAGAACCTCGCGAACTCCGGCTGGTTGTTCGACCTCCAGCAGTTCGGGAACAGCGGCGGAGCGGCGAAGGGCCAGGTCTGGGTCTACGGGAACATCTTCCGCTACGACCCGGCGGTCGGCTCCAAGCTGAACCGGCTCCACCCGATCTTCTGCTCGGAGAACAACAACGAGACCGATCGCGGGAAGTGGTACGAGTTCAACAACACGATCGACGGCTACGCGTCGGGCACCTCGATCCAGCTCGCGGCGGTCTGCAACAACTCGGGGAACCTCGCCCTCTACGTCGCGAAGAACAACGTCTACACGTATGCGACCGAGGAGAACATCACGACCGCGACGACCACGCGGATCTCGAACGAGCAGATGACGGACGCCAACCGCTGCTCCGGAACCTCGCAGTACTACAACTGCGGCGCGGCCCCGAGCTACTGGAGCGGGATCAACTACTACGCGCCGAAGGCCGGCGGCGGACTCACCAGTCGGGGGACCTGCGATCCCGACGGCGACGGCGTCGCGGGCGTCGACTACGACGGCAACGGCGTCAACGACACCTCATGGACGGATCTGGCCGGAAACTCCGTGAGCTGCCCGAACTTGAGCGCGACGATCTACGCGGGCGCTCTCCAGGGAGCCACGGTGCCGACCGATACCGTGCCGCCGGGCACCGTGCAGGGCGTCAAGCGCACGGACGATCACATTCCTTGACGGATCAAGCCGCGTAGCTCGCGATCGAGCCGGTCGCCCGTCGCTTCGTAGGCATACTCGTCGAGCGGCGCCGGCTCGGGCGCGGTACCCGAGACCGCGGCGCGCACCGAGGCGGCGATCCCCGCCGCGTCGTCGAAGCCGTGGGCCCACCCCAGGCGCCGCTCGCGCACGAGACCGGCGGCCTCGCCGTCCGTCGGCCCGAGCAGGAGCACGGGACGCCCCGCCGAGAGCACGTCGAAGAGCTTCCCCGGGAGCGTGTACCCGTACCCCTCCGACACGACGACGATCCCGGCGCTCCCCGCGGCGAGGAGCTCCAGCGCCTGCGCGTGCGGCACGCTCCCGCGGTCATCGACGACCGCCGGGAGGCCGAGGTCGCGCGCGAGGCGCGTCAGCGAGGCGCCGTGGGGCCCGGCATAGACCAGGCGCGCGCCGTTCGCGCCGTCCGCGAGCGCGCGCAGGACCGGTGAGAGGTCGCGCCCGTAGCTCAACGAGCCGACGTACACGAGCGAGCCGTCGCCCCGCGCGGTCGTGGGAATTCGCGCGCGCGCGTAGGCGTTCGGCAGGAAGACGACGGGGCACGAGGTGCGCGGCGCGAGCAGGCGCACGATCGCGTGGGTCGCGCCCACGACCAAACGCGCGTCGGCGAGGCACGCGTCCTCCGCGGCGCGGTGGCGCTCGCGCAGCGAAGGCGGGACGTGGGGCGCCGCGACGACGCCCGGGCTCTCGGTCCACGGGTCCCGGTAGTCGAGGACGAGCGCGGCACCGGAGCGCCGTGCGATCGCCCGGCCGATCGGGGCGGGGGAGTAGGGCGGCACCGTGGCGAGAACGACGTCGAAGGACCGTCCCGCGACCGCCTCCGGCGCGGACCGGCGCCAGCCCCACAGCGGGTCGGGAAACTCGAGGCGCGAGAAGATCCGGTCGAGCGTGCCGCGGCGTGGGGCCGTCGTCGCGCGCTCCGGGGCGGCCGCGGCACCCGGAGACGAGGGCGCACGACCCGGCCGCCACGTGCGGATCATGCGCCGGGCCCACGTCGAAGGCTCCGCGGCCGGAGCGCGCACGACCTCGACCCCCGCCGCGGGCTCACGGCCCGCGTCCAGCGGCGTCATGCACGCCTCGGGCCGCGTCAGGACCGTGACGCGCCAGCCTCGTGCCGTGAGCTGGGCGGCCATGCGCTCCGGGCGACGCGCTCCGATGAGACGGGAGGGAGTGAAGAGCGCGGTCACCAGCAGGATGCGAGGAGACTCCATGTTCGCCTTATATTAGCGGCGTGGGGCTCGCACCGGACTCGCATTCGCAGGTCACGCCCGAGCGCCACGTGGCCCTGTTCATTCCCCACCTCGACTTCGGCGGCTCCGAGCTCCAGCTCTTCGCGCTGGCGCGCAACCTGCCCCCGCGCGGGTTTCGTCCCATCGTGGTCACGATCGAGCGCCGGCACGGCGTCGCGGAGATGTTCCAGGCGCAGGGGATCGAGGTCGTCGCGCTGCCGCGCCGTGGACGGGCGGGGCTCGACAGCGTCTTGGCGCTCGCCCGCTTGATCCGCGAGCGCGACATCCGGCTCGTGCACTCCTGGCTGTGGGCCGCGAACTGGAGGGCGGCTTTGGCCGGGCTGCTCGCCCCCGTTCCCGTCGTCTTCGCCGTGCGGGGCCTCGAGGACGATCTCGGGCTCGCGCACTCACTCGCGTACCGCCCCCTCTCCTCCCGGGCGTCCCGGATCATCGCCAACTCGGAGGCGATCGTGGAGAGGAGCGTCCAGCGCACGGGGCGCCCCGATCTCTACCGGATCGTGCGCAATGGAATCGACGTCGCCGCGCTCGAGCGCGCCGCGGGGACGCGTGCGGCGCCGGCAGCGCCGGTCGTCGGGTACCTCGGTTCCCTCTCCCCCCGCAAACGCGTCGAGTCCCTGGCCCCCATCGCGGAGATGGTCCTCAGGGAGATCCCTTCCGCGCGGTTCCTCGTGGTTGGGGGCGGGGACTCACGCGAAACACTCGTCGCAGCCTGCCGCCGCCTCGGCGTGGAGAGCAGCTTCGATCTCGCCGGCCAACAGGCCGACGTCGGTCGCTGGCTCGCGCGGATGACCGTCCTCATCCACCCGAGCATGAGCGAGGGGCGGAGCAACTCCCTCCTCGAGGCGCAGGCCTTGGGGGTCCCGGTCGCGGCGTACGACATCGCTGGAAACCGCGAGGCGGTCTTGCCGGGAGAGACGGGGGTCCTCGTCCGGGACGGCGACGAGCGCGCGCTCGCGGCGGCGATCGTCGAGCTCCTGCGCGATCCGGCGCGCCTCGGCGCCCTGGCGGCGCGCGGGCGCGCCTTCGTCCGCGAGCGCTTCTCGATCGACGTCATGGTGGACGACACGGCGGAGGTCTACCGCGCGGCGCTTTCGGGAGCGCCGTGATCCGGTCGTGGCGAGGGCGTCGCGCCGCCTTGAGCCTCCTGGCCGTTCTCGTCGTCGCGTTCGCGCTGCGCCTCCTCTGGCAGCACCGGGAGTCGGGCCTCGCCTCCGACGCGTGCCAGTACCTCGCCATCGCGCGGAACGTCGCGCACGGGCACGGCTTCGAAAGCGGCGGCAGCCAGCATCCCGATCTGAGCCGGCCGCCCGTCTATCCGGTCGCGCTCGCCTTCCTCGCGTTCGTCTTCGGAAATCCCGAGACGGCCGCGTGGCTGTTCGCAGCCCTTGCGAGCGCGCTCGCCGTCTGGCCGTTGACCGTCCTCGCGCGCGATCTGTTCGGGATGCGCGCGGCCGCGGCGGCGGCCGTGCTCGGGACGTTCTCGTGCCTCGTCGCGGCGGGCGGGAGGTTCCTCCCGACGGCACCGTTCCTCGCGCTGTCCCTCGCGGCCGCGGCACTCGCGGTACGCGGCGCGCGCTCCGGGCGCACGAACGTCCTCTTCATCGCCGGGACGCTCTCCGGGCTCGCGGCTTTGACGCGAATGGAGGGGATCGTCTGGGCGCCGGTGCTCGCGGCCTGGATCCTCGTCCTGGCGCCTCGCGCCGGGCTGGGCCGCCGCGTCAGCCTCGCCGCCTGGCTCCTCTCCGGTGCCGCGATGGTCTACGTCCCGTATGCGGCGTGGGCCTCGACGCGTCTCGGCCGTCCGGTGATCTCGCCGGGCCTCGAGTACATCCGGCTCACCCG
>Ga0068859_100002636_pt1 | contig 18245 bp, 16 predicted proteins | sample KBSSwiS22_FD_66585 | JGI IMG/M metagenome (GOLD analysis project Ga0068859, IMG submission 66585) | Switchgrass rhizosphere microbial communities from Kellogg Biological Station, Michigan, USA - KBS Switchgrass S2-2 | ecosystem: Host-associated > Plants > Roots > Rhizosphere > Soil ...
GGATGAAGCGCACCAACAACTTCACCACCGGCCAGATCTACAAGAGCGTGCTCGAGAAGGAGCGCCGCGGCGACTATCTCGGCAAGACCGTGCAGGTGATCCCGCACGTCACCAACGAGATCCAGGAGTTCGTCCGCCGCGGCGCCGGCGACGAGGTCGACGTGGCGATCGTCGAGATCGGCGGCACCGTCGGCGACATCGAGTCGCTGCCCTTCCTCGAGGCGGTGCGGCAGATGAGCCTGAAGATGGGGCCGGGCAGCTGCGCCTTCCTCCACCTCACCCTGGTGCCGTGGATTCCCGCCGCCGGCGAGCTGAAGACCAAGCCCACCCAGCACAGCGTGCAGAAGCTGCGCGAGATCGGCATCATGCCGGACGCCCTGCTCTGCCGCGCCGACCGGCCGATTCCCGACGAGGAGCGGGCCAAGATCTCGCTCTTCGCCAACGTCCACGAGTTCGGCGTGATCTCGGTCTGGGACGTCGACACGATCTACAAGGTGCCGCGCATGCTGCACGCGCAGGGGCTCGACGAGCTGATCTGCGCCAAGCTGCAGCTGCACACCAAGCCGGCCAACCTGGCTCGCTGGGACAAGCTCGTCGACGAGGTCGAGCACCCCCAGCACGAAGTGACGATCGCGATGTGCGGCAAGTACGTCGAGCTCTCGGACTCCTACAAGTCGCTCAACGAGGCGCTGCGCCACGCCGGCATCCACAACCACGCGCGGGTCAAGGTCGAGTCGATCGACTCGGAAGACATCACCGCCGGCAACGTCGCCAACCTGGCCCGCTTCGACGCGATCCTCGTGCCCGGCGGCTTCGGCAAGCGCGGCGTCGAGGGCAAGATCCTCGCCGCCCAGTTCGCCCGCGAGAAGAAGATCCCCTACCTCGGCATCTGCCTCGGCATGCAGGTGGCGACGATCGAGTACGCGCGCCACAAGGCCGGTCTCGCCGGCGCGAACAGCACCGAGTTCGATCCGCTGGCCGAGCATCCGGTGATCGCCCTGATCGACGAATGGGAAGACCCGGACGGCTCGGTGCAGAAGCGCACCGCCCAGTCCGACCTCGGCGGCACCATGCGCCTGGGGGCGCAGAGCTCCGACGTCAAGCCGAACACGCTGGCGCACGAGATCTACGGCAACGTCGTCACCGAGCGGCATCGCCACCGCTACGAAGCGAACGAGAACTATCTCGAGCGGCTGACCGAGGCCGGCCTCGTCATCTCGGCGATCACCCAGCGCGACAAGCTGACCGAGATCGTCGAGCTGCCGAGGAGCGTGCACCCGTGGTTCATCGGCGTGCAGTTCCATCCTGAATTCAAGTCCACCCCCTGGGGCGGGCATCCCCTCTTCAAGTCCTTCATCCACGCCGCGCTCGAGCATCAGGCCGCACGCAGCGAGAAGGTCGCCGCGTGAGCACCAGGATGAAACCCCCACGCTCCCTGCGGTCGCTGCCCCCCGAGGGGGCGCGGCCGAGCCTGGGACGGCCCGGCGCTCGGCCATGAAACTCTGCGGCTTCGATGCCGGCCTCGAGCATCCGCTGTTCCTGATCGCCGGCCCCTGCGTCGTCGAGTCCGAGCAACTCCAGGTCGACGTCGCCGGCTACCTCAAGGAGATCACCGCCGCGCTCGGCGTGCCCTTCATCTTCAAGTCGAGCTACGACAAGGCCAACCGCTCGAGCGGCACCTCGTTCCGCGGCCCCGGCATCGACAAGGGGCTGGAGATCCTGGCCAAGGTGAAGCAGATGCTCGGCGTGCCGGTGATCACCGACGTGCACCGCGAGGACGAGATCGCCGCCGCGGCCGCGGTGGTCGACGCGCTGCAGACGCCGGCCTTCCTCTGCCGCCAGACCGACTTCATCCGCGCGGTAGCGCAGAGCGGCAGGCCGGTCAACATCAAGAAGGGCCAGTTCCTCGCGCCCCACGACATGAAGAACGTGCTCGACAAGGCCCGCGCCGCGGCGCGCGAGAAGGGCCTGTCGGAAGACCGCTTCATGGCCTGCGAGCGCGGCGCGAGCTTCGGCTACAACAACCTGGTCTCCGACATGCGCTCGCTGGCCATCATGCGCGAGACCCAGGCGCCGGTGGTCTTCGACGCCACCCACTCGGTGCAGCTCCCAGGCGGCCAGGGCACGTCGTCGGGCGGCCAGCGCGAGTTCGTGCCGGTGCTGGCGCGCGCCGCCGTCGCGGTCGGCGTGGCGGGCGTGTTCATGGAGACCCATCCTGATCCGGCGAAGGCGCTCTCCGACGGCCCGAACGCGGTGCCGCTCAAGCACATGAAGGCCCTGCTCGAGCAGCTCGTCGCCCTCGACCGCGTCACCAAGTCGCAGCGCTTCCTCGAGAACGAGTTCGCTGCCTACTGATTCATCTTCCAAGGACAAGAATGAGCGCCATCGTCGACATCGTCGGCCGGGAAATCCTCGACAGCCGCGGCAACCCCACGGTCGAATGCGACGTGCTGCTCGAGTCGGGCACCATGGGCCGGGCGGCCGTGCCTTCGGGCGCCTCGACCGGCTCGCGCGAGGCGATCGAGCTGCGCGACGGCGACAGCTCGCGCTACGGCGGCAAGGGCGTGCTGAAGGCGGTGGAGCACATCAACACCGAGATGAGCGAGGCCGTGCTCGGCCTCGACTCGAGCGAGCAGGCCTTCCTCGACCGCACCCTGATCGATCTCGACGGCACCGAGAACAAGAGCCGGCTCGGCGCCAACGCCACGCTCGCCGTCAGCATGGCGGTGGCCCGGGCCGCCGCCGAGGAGTCGGGCCTGCCGCTCTATCGCTACTTCGGCGGCTCGGGGGCGATGCAGATGCCAGTGCCGATGATGAACGTCGTCAACGGCGGCGCGCACGCGAACAACAACCTCGACCTGCAGGAGTTCATGATCATCCCGGTGGGAGCGCCCTCCTTCCGCGAGGCGATGCGCTACGGCGCCGAGGTGTTCCACGCCCTGAAGAAGATCATCGACGGCCGCGGCATGAGCACCGCCGTCGGTGACGAAGGCGGGTTCGCGCCGAGCGTCGCCAGCCACGAGGCGGCGATCCAGATGATTCTCGAGGCGATCGAGAAGGCCGGCTATCAGCCCGGGTCGCAGATCGCGATCGGCCTCGACTGCGCCGCCAGCGAGTTCCACAAGGAGGGCCAGTACCGGCTCGACGGCGAGGGCCTGACGCTGGCCCCGGCCGAGTGGATCGACATGCTCGAGGGCTGGGTCGGCAAGTACCCGATCATCTCGATCGAGGACGGCATGGCCGAGGGCGACTGGGACGGCTGGAAGCTGCTCAACGACCGGCTCGGAGCAAGGGTGCAGCTGGTGGGCGACGACCTGTTCGTCACCAACACCAAGATCCTGAAGGAAGGCATCCGCAGAGGCGTTGCCAATTCCATCCTCATCAAGATCAACCAGATCGGCACGCTGACCGAGACCTTCGCCGCGATCGAGATGGCCAAGCGCGCCGGCTGGACCTCGGTGATCAGCCATCGCTCCGGCGAGACCGAGGACGCGACCATCGCCGACATCGCCGTCGGCAGCAACGCCGGACAGATCAAGACCGGCTCGCTCAGCCGCTCCGACCGGATGGCCAAGTACAACCAGCTGCTGCGGATCGAGGAAGACCTGGGCGACGTCGCCGCTTATCCGGGGCGCGCCGCGTTCCGCCAGCTCGACCTGTGAGGCGCTCCCTCCCGGCGCCGCGGCAGAGAGACTGACGTGCGCTTCGTCACCCTCGCCCTCGCGGTGCTGCTCGCGCTGGTGCATGTCGAGCTCTGGTTCGGCAAGGGCGGCGTGCCGCGCATGGTCGAGCTGCAGGGCAAGCTCGAGGCGCAGCAGGCGACCAACGAGGCGGCGCGGCGCCGCAACGCGCTGCTCGCGGCCGAGGTCAACGACCTCAAGGAGGGCCTCGAGATGGTCGAGGAAAAGGCCCGCCTCGAGCTCGGGATGATCAAGCCCGACGAGATCTTCGTCCAGCTCTCGACGCCGCGGCGTTGAACGGCTCGTCCGGCTGGCTCGACGCGGCGGCGCCGCTGTTCGCCACGGCCTTCGCCTTCCAGGGCTCGCCGGTCACCTGGCTCGAGATCCTCGCCTTCGGCCTGGCGATCCTGATGGTCGTCTGCAACATCCGCGTCAACATCCTCGGCTGGCCGCTGGCGATCGCCAGCTCGCTGCTCTACTTCCTGCTGTTCTGGAAAAGCCGGCTTTACGGCGACGCTTCACTTCAGCTCTTCTTCGCCGCCGTCGCCGGCTGGGGCTGGTGGCAGTGGCTGCGCGGCACCGACGCGTCGGGCCGGACCCTGCAGGTGCGCACGCTCGGGGCCCGCGGACGCTGGATCGCGCTCGCGGCCCTGGCCCTCGCCTGGCCGGCGACCGGTCTCTTCCTCCGCCGCTTCACCGACACCGACGTCCCCTGGTGGGACGCCTTCCCGACCGCGACGAGCGTGCTCGGCCAGTGGCTCCTCGGCCGCAAGTACGTCGAGAACTGGCCGGTCTGGATCGCCGTCAACCTCGTCGCCATCGGCCTGTTCGCGTACAAGGGGCTGTGGCTGACGGTCGCGCTGTACGCGATCTTCGTGGCGATGTCGGTGGTCGGCTGGCGTGCCTGGCGCCAGCTCGCGGCGACCGGGGCAGCGGCATGAGCACGGGCTTCGTCGTCGCCCTGCTCGGCGCCGAGAGCACCGGCAAGACCACGCTCGCGACCAAGCTCGGCGGCGCGCTCATCGCCGGCGGCCGGCGGGTTGCCGTCGTCGGCGAGGTGCTGCGCGAGTTCTGCGACCGCGAGGCCCGCACCCCGAGGCGCGACGAACAGGCGGCGATCGCCGCCGAGCAGACGCGGCGCATCGCCGCGGCCGCGGCCGGCGCCGAGATCGTCGTCGCCGACACCACTGCGCTGATGATCGCGGTCTACAGCGAGCTGGTATTCGGCGACACGAGTCTCTACGCCGCCGCCGAGGCCGAGCAGCGCCGCTACGGGCTGACGCTCCTGACCGCGCTCGACCTGCCATGGCAGGCCGACGGCCTGCAGCGCGACGGCCCGCACGTGCGCGAGCCGGTCGACCGGCAGCTCCGGGCAGCCCTGGCGCGCGCCGGTATCGCCTTCGAGCCCGTCTCCGGCAGCGGCAGCGCGCGGCTCGAGGCGGCCCTCGCCACCATCGAGCGAGCGCTCGCCGCCCGGTCCTGAGACTTCAGGCCGCGGCGCCGAGCCGCACGAGCACGACGACGAAGATGCCGAGCACGAGGTTGATCGCCACCTCCCAGCGGATCGCCCCGAGCGCCGCGCCGGCATCGGGCCAGGCCTCGGCCGCCATCGCCCGCTCGACCCGGCCGAAGAGCGGAAGCCGCACATGCAGAAACACCGCCAGCATGACGAAGAACAGCGCCACCATGGCATACCAGTCGAGCGACATGTTGAAGGCCAGGCCGGCGCCGGCGCGATCGCGCCAGGCCATGGCGATCATCGCCGCGCCGCTGAGGAAGATCGCCAGCACCGCCAGGGCGACGATGCGCAGGAAGCGGCGCAGGGTCGCATGCATGAGCCGCACCCGGGGCGGCGCCTCGAGCACCTCCTGCGCCGCCGGCCTCAGGCACATCAGCATGAAGAACATGCCGCCGACCCAGGCGATGACGGCAAGCAGATGGACGGCTTTCAACGAGGCATAGAGCACGGATGATCTCCGTTCGGCGCGGCAGAGTTCGCGCATTGTCGTTCGCCGAGGCGGCGCGAATTGCCCGGACCCGCAAAGCGCGGTATCGTCCTTCGAGACACCAGCAACGGTGGGCGGAGGCGCGAGGAATGACGAAACTGTGCTCGGTGTGCGGCACCGAAAACAGGGAGGAGGCCCAGTTCTGCCGTTCATGCGGCACCGCCTTCCCACCGCCGGCGCCCGCATTCGAGGACGAATCGCAGCTCGGCGCCGGCATCACCTGCGACGAGTGCAACTTCCAGAACAAGCCGGGCGTCCGCTATTGCGCCAACTGCGGCGTCAGCCTGCTCGGCACGGTGATCGTGCCGCGCGGCCGTGCCGCCGCCACGCCGCCCGATCCGCACGCCGCCACCAGCCCGCCGCCGATCAGCTACCCGTCCTACGCGCCGGTCGCGCCGTACCCGCCGGCGCCGGTCGGGACTTCGGCCTATCCGCCGGTGGCCGGGGCGTCGTATGCCGCGCCTGCCGCCTACCCGCCGGCATACGACGATCCGCTCGGCCCCACGGAGATTTCCGACCCGACCGCAGCCCTCGCGGCCATGCGCCAGCATCGGGTCGCCAACGAAGACGCATCGGCCTCGGCACCCGCTGCGGCCGTTCCCGCGTTCGCTGCCCCCGCCCCGAACCGCGCACCGCTGATCATCGGTGTCGTCGTGGCGCTGCTGGTCGCCGTTGGCGCGGCGGCGTGGTGGTTCATGCGCGGCTCGGGCGCGCCCGCCCCTGCAGCGGCAGCATCGGCGGCGCCGATGGCGGCACCCGCGCCGGCGGCCGTCGAGCCCGCCGCCTCGACCGTCGCCGCTTCGGCCGCGTCCGCAGCCGAAGCGGCAGCCGCACCGCCGCCCGAACCTGCGGCCTCGCCGGTCGAGACCGCGACGCCGGCGGCCCCGCCGGTGGTCGAGCCGGCTGCGCCTTCGGCCTCGGATATCGAGGCTCAGCGCATCGCTGCGGAGAAGAAGCGTGAACGCGACGCCAAGGCCAAGGCCGAGCGCGAGGCCAAGGCCAAGGCGTTGGCCGAGCAGCAACAACAGCAGGCCGCAGCCGCGCAGCGGGCGGCCGAGCAGGAGGCGGCTCGCCGCCGCGCCGAGGAAGCGCAGCGCGCCTCCGCCCGCGCGGCCCCGCCGCCGCCGGTCGCGCCGGCGCCGGTGCAAACACATGGCGTCCAGCAGATCTGTGCAGGCCGCGGCATGATCGCCGAATCGATGTGCCAATCGCTCGAATGCGGCAAAACGGAGCACGCGAACGAGCCGATCTGCAAGCAGATCAAGGAAAAGGAAGACCGCCGCCGAGGCGGCTGACAGAGTTGGCGCAAGCGGCGAGCCGATACGCCGCACGAGCCCCAGGCCGCACGAGGAGAACCCATGTCGTCCAATCCGGCAGAAGCCACGCCGCTCCCTGGTGGCATCTCGGCCAACGCGCTGTCCAGCCTGTTCGGCGCCATCAACGGGCTGCGCAACCGCCGTGCCGTGATTGCGATGATGGGCTGCCTGGTCGGCGGCGTCCTGGTCGCCGGCCTGCTGTCGCAGCTGGGCGCCTTCATGACTTTCCTCGGCGTCCTGATCTGGATCGTTGCCGCCGGCACCGGCGTCAATGCCGCCGGGCTGCTGCACATGGACGACGCGCGCGGCATCTCGCCGCGCAGCACCGTCGATGCCCTGGTCCAGGGCCTGATGTGCATTCCAAAGCTGATCGCGCTCGCGATCCTGCTGTTCCTGGTCGAGCTCGCGGTCTTCCTGGTGATCGCGATCGTCCTCTTCATCTGCAAGATCCCGTTCCTCGGGCCGGTGCTGTTCACCGTGGCCTTCCCGGTCTCGGTGGTCGTCGCTGGCATCACGGTGCTGGGCCTTTTCCTCTGCATGCTGCTGTCGCTACCGGCGATCTGGCAGGGCGCGACGATCATGCGCGCCCTGTCGCAGACGCTGGCCATCGCGCGCAGCCGGATCGTCGAGGCGATCCTCCTGCTCGCGGTCGTGTGGCTGCTTTCGGGCGTGGTCGCCCTGATCGTCTTCGGCGTGCTCTTTTCCGGATTGATGCCGACGCTCGGCCTTTCGGCATCGATCCTCAACCTCGGCGACCTGATGAGCGGCATGCCCGGCATGGGCGGGCTGGGAGGCATGGGCGGCATGGGTGGAATGGCCGGGAGAGGCATGGGCGGCGGCGGTGGCGGCCATCTGGTGGCCGGCGGCCTCGGCCTCATGGTGCTCTGGGCAGTCGCGGCTTCCCTGGTCGCGCAGGTCTATCTCCTCGGTCTGTGTCTCGTCTACCTGCGGGTCACCGAAGGCCTCGACCTCAGCGCCACCGAGGCGGCCTTGCGGCAAAAGCTCGACGAGGCGCGCAGCCGTGCCAGCGATCTCGGCGAGAAGGCACGGGCCGCGGCCAATCGCGCCACTACGCCGACGCCGCCTGCGCCGGGGGCAGCGGCATCGATGCAGGAGCCGCCTTACAGCCCCCCTGCGCCGATGCAGCCGCCCTACAACCCCGCCGGCCTGGTGGCCGGTGGCGCCGCGGCCGCAACGTTCGCCGCTGCACCGCCGCCCAACGCCGTGCCTCCGGCCTACGCGCCGCCTGCGGCCTACGCCCCGCCGACGCCGGCGACCTCGACCGACATCGACCTGTCGTTCGACGACGTCCCGCCGACCCCGACCACGCCGCTGACGGTGCCGTCGGCCTACTCGCCGCCGACTTACTCGCCGCCTGCGTATGTGCCGCCCCCGACCCCGTCTGCCGCCGCCCCGGCGATGCCGGTGGCCTCGACCTGCCCGCAATGCCTGTCGCCGGTCACCGCCGACGACGTCTTCTGCGGCGTCTGCGGCTACCGCCTGAAATGAGCCGTCAACGCCGGCCCGGCCGGGCATGAATCGCGCCGACTTCGAGGCCGCGCGGGCCGCGCTGGTGCAGGCGCGGCGCGGCGCCCGCGCGATCCCCGAGTGCCCGCCCGCCTGGCGGCCTGAGGATCTCGGCGAAGCCTATCGCCTGCAGGCGGCCGTCATCGCCGAGCTCGGCGGCGGCGCCGGCTGGAAGATCGCCGCGATCACGCCCGAGCAACGGCGCACCCTGGGCGTGGCGCAGCCGATCGCCTCGGCCATTCCGCTGGCGATGATCAGCGACGCCAGCCTGGGGCCGGCATCGCTGCGCTTCGCCGACTTCATCGCGCCGAAGATCGAGTGCGAGATCGCCTTCCAGCTGGGTCGCGATCTGCCGCCGCGACCGAGCGAGCCCTACTCGCGTAACGAGGTGGCCGCAGCGATCGAGTCGATGCGGTTGGCGATCGAGATCGTCGACCCGCGCTGGCCGGCCGGCAGCGGCACCCTGGCGGAGCTTGCCGACGGCTTCAACAACGGCGCCCTGATCTGCGGGCCGCGCTTCGAGGACTGGCAAGGCATCGCTTTCGCCGAGGTCGACATCGTCCTCGCCGCCGCAGCGCCCGGCCCGCCGGCCCGCGAGTTGGCGCTCGGCAGCCCGCGCGCGATCCTCGAGGGCGACCCTTTCGCCACGGTCGTGATGCTCGCCAATGCTCAGCCGGCGGGAAGCGCGGGCCTGCGCGCCGGCGACATCGTCACCACCGGCAGCTGCACCGGCGCGCCTTTCGTTCCGGGGCCCGGTCTCTACCGCGCCGAATTCAGCGACCTCGGTGCCGTCGAGCTCCGCTTCGAGTAGCTCCGGCTCAGCCGATCTTCGCCAGCCCGGCGCGAAAGCGCGCGGCGTTGCCGACGTAGTGCGCGGCAGCGCGGCGGAGGCCTTCGATCTGCGCCTCGCCCAGGGTGCGCACCGCCACCGCCGGCGAGCCCATGATCAGCGAGCCGTCCGGGAACTCCTTGCCCTCGGTGACGAGCGAACGCGCGCCGACCAGGCAGTGCCGGCCGATGCGTGCATGGTTGAGGACGACCGCGCCGATGCCGATCAACGAGCCGTCGCCGATGGTGCAGCCGTGCAGCATCACGAGATGACCGATCGAGACGTCGTCGCCGAGCGTCGTCGGAATGCCCTCGTCGGCGTGGATGACGCTGCCGTCCTGCACGTTCGAGCGCCGGCCGATGCGGAGCAGCGCGCTATCGCCGCGCAGGATCGCGCCGTACCAGACGCTCGCGTCCTCGGCCAGCTCGACGTCGCCGACAACGGTCGCGTTGTCGGCGACCCAGGCGCTGGCGTGGATCCGGGGAATGCGATCTTCGAGACGGTAGATGGCCATCGACCCATTCTAGAAGGCGCCCACCTGCAATCGGCGCGGCCGTCAAGCATGGCCGGGCACTTGGTCCTGGGCAAAAATATCCCCTTCCCTCTCTTCCTGCCATGGCCTCGCCGTCGTTCGCCCTGACCAAGATCCAGGCCCCGCGCCCCCGCGCCGGCCTGGTTCGTCGCGAGGCGCTGGAGCAGCGCCTGGTCGACGCGGCGCTGGCCAAGCGCCTGGTGCTGCTGGCGGCGCCGGCCGGGTTCGGCAAGACCGCCGCCCTCACCGGCCTGATCTCCCGGCTCGCCGGCCGGGCTTCCGTCGCCTGGGTCGCGGTCGATTCCGGCGACGACCCGCTCGGCCTGCTCGCCTGCCTCTGCGCCGCGCTCGAGCCCCTGGACCCGCCCTGGCGCACCGATCCGGAAGCCCTGGTGGCCATGGCGGGCGGCAGTCGCAGCGATCGCCGGGCGGTGACCAGCGAGCTGCTCAACACCCTGGCCGCCTGCGACGTGGAGCGCGGCCTGATCGTCGTCGACGACGCGCACCGGATCCGCGACCCGGCGGTGTTCGAGTTCCTCGACCTGCTGCTCGAGCGGTTGCCGCCGCAATGGGGCGTGGTCCTGTCGACCCGGACCGAGCCGCCGCTGGCACTGCCGCGGCTGCGCGCCCACGACGAGCTGGCGGAGTTCCGGGAACGCGACCTGCGCTTCGGCCTCGAGGAGGTGCGCGCCCTGCTGCCGCAGCTGCCGGCGCATGTCGACCCGGCCTCGACCAGCCGGCGCCTGCTCGAGCGCACCCAGGGCTGGGCGGTCGGCCTGCGCCTGGCGGTGAACAGCCTGGCCACGATCCCCGCCGATGCAAGCATCGACCGGCGTCAGGCCGGCGTCGGCGACAGCAGCAGCGACCGCCATGTCTTCGACTACCTGCTCGCCGAAGTGCTGGGCGCCATGCCGCCCGAGCTGCGCGCCTTTCTCCTGCGCTGCTCGGTGCTGAGCGAGTTGACCTCGGCGCGCTGCGCCGCGGTGGCCGCCGACCCGCGGGCGGCGCACTGGCTGGAGGAGATCGAGCGCCGGGGCCTCTTCGTCTCGGTCCTCGAAGGCCCCGAGCCGACGCTGCGCCTGCACGACCTGTTCCGCGATTTCCTCCAGGATCGGCTGCGCCGCGAGATGCCGGACGAGCTGCCCGAACTGCACCGCCGCGCCGCTGCCGGCGAGCCCGACCTGGTGCGCCGGATCGGCTACCGCATTCGCGCCGGCGACTGGACCGAGGCCGAGGTCGAGCTCGCGGAAGCGGGCGGCCGGATCATCACCACGGTGGGCGCGGCACCGGTGCTGCGCCTCCTGGACCAGTTCCCGCCGCCGCTGCATGCGCGCTCCGGCCGGCTCGCGCACATCCGCTGCCTCTGCGCCTGGGCCCGCTGGGACTGGCCGAACATGCGCGAGGCGGCCGAGCAGGCGCGCCGCGCCTACGAGAGCGCCGGCGACCGGCTGGGCGCCTGGCGCGCCGGGCTCTACGAGGCGATCTCGTACGGCAGCTTCGGCTTCACCGACGAGGCACGCCAGCGCGTCGACGCGCCGCCGCCCGAGCCGCTCGGCATCGACGATCGCGCCTTCCTGGCGATGACGCGCACCTACCAGACCTTCGACGAAGGCCGGCTCGACGTCCTCGGACAGCGCTATGGCGAGGTCATCGATGCGCTCGAGTCGAGCACCAACATTCCCCTCTGGTACCACTGCGTTCCGCGCAGCATGCAGTGCGGCATGCCCGGCATGGACCGGCCCCTCGCCCGCTTCGCCGCCGGGGCGCTGCGCGTGCTGCCCGAGATGCCGACGCCGCTGCGCGCGCTCGCTCTGGCGCTGCGCGGGTGGGAGGAGCTCTCGGCGGGAAAGGTCGCGGTCGCCGCGGCGTCGGTGGAGCTCGCCGATTCGGACGCCCGCTGGCTCGGGCCGCCACCGAACGTGCGCGTCTTCGTCTACGCCCTGCTGCCGATGCTGCATGCGCTCTACGGCCGGGCGGCGGAAGCGCGCAGCGCGCTCGATGAGCTGATGAAGACCTTCGACGATCCGGACGTGGGCTACCGGCCCGGCTCGTTCGTCCACATCTACTACTGCCTGCACGGGATGCGCATTGCCGACCTGCTCGGCGACGCCGAGGGGGCGCGTGCCCTGCTCGCCGAGATCCCCGACGATCCGCGACCGCTGAACACGACGATGCAGCGCGTCCTCGCCAGCCACCGCGCCGCAGCGAGGGCGCGCCTCGCCGCTCACGACGGCCGCGCGGACGAGGCCGTCGCTGCCTACGCCGAGGCCCTTGCCGACGCCGACGCGCTCAGCGTCTACGGCCAGACGACCGAAGTGCGGCTGCGCCTTGCGCTCGTGCTCCTCGGCCTCGGCCGCGTCGCCGACGCGGCGGCGTCGGTCGAGCAGGCTCTGGCCGCGACCGCGCGGGACGGCCAGCCCGGCGCCGGCGTCCTGATGCTCGGCGCAGCGAATCTGCGCGCGCTGGCCGGCGCCGACTGGCAGGGGCGACTCCCCGAGGCGGCGATCGCGACGCTGCGCGCCTGGGCGACGCTGCTCCCCGTGGCGGCGCCGCCAGCCCCGCGCTCGCCCGGAGTCGCGAGCAGCGGCACCGGTGCCCTGGCAGCGCCTGCCGCCTCGCCGGCGGCGCTCAGCCCGCGCGAGCTCGAGGTGCTCCGCCACATCGCCGCCGGCGACAGCAACAAGCTCATCGCCCGGGCGTTCGACCTCAGCCCGCACACCGTCAAGCGCCACGTCGCCAACATCCTCGACAAGCTGGTGCTGCAGTCGCGCGGCCAGGCCGCGGCCTGGTACCGACAGCACGCTGCCCAGGCCGCCGAGTGAGCGCGGCGCCGGCGGCGATGTGAGCCGCCGATGGCCCGCCCTGGCCGGCCCGATGGCTCCTTCGGGCGATGCTCCGCGGCACCCCGGCGGCAACACTGCCGGGCATCGCGGCGTCCTTGCCGCAGCCACCGGAACGCCGCCATGAACACCGCCCTCAGCACCGCCACCATGCCTTCCCGCACCGCTGCCTCGCGCCCCGGCGCGCCGCGATTCGACCTCTACACCGGCATCCACAAGGCGATGCGCTCGTTCATGGCGGAGACGCTGGTTCGCCTCGGCCGGATCGATGTCGCCGATGCGGCCGATCGCGACCAGGCGCTCGATCAGCTCGAGCAGCTGCTCGGCTTCTGCGCCGACCACCTGCGCCACGAGAACACCTTCGTCCACACGGCGATCGAGGCGCGCCATCCGGCCGGCTCGGCGAAGGTCGCCGAGGAGCACGTCGAGCACGGCGAATCGATCGCCGCCCTGCGCGAGGAAGCAGCGGCGCTGCGCAGCGCTCCGGAGCATGCCGCCGGCGCGCTGGCGCTGCGCCTGTACCGTCACCTGGCCCTGTTCGTCGCCGAGAACCTGCAGCACATGCACATCGAGGAGACGGTGCACAACGCCCTGCTCTGGCAGCACTACGGCGACGGCGAGCTGATCGAGCTGCACGGCCGGCTGATGGCGAGCCTCGGCCCGGCCGACAAGGAGCTGGCCGCGCGCTGGATGCTGCCGGCCTCGACGCCGACCGAGCGCGCGGCGATGATCGGCGGCATGAAGGCCGAGCTGCCGCCGGAGGCGCTGCTCGGAATGATGTCGATGCTGCGACCGCACCTCGACGCGTCCGGCTGGGCCAAGCTGGCCACAGCGGCGGGCGTCAGCCCGGCCATCGGCTCCTGAGAATCAACCGTGTGGGGGGGAGAACCATGAAGACCTGGATCAAGCGCACGCTGCTCGGCGTCGCGGCGCTCGTCGTTGCTGCCGTCGTCGCCGTGTTCGCCCTGGCGACGCTCGGCGACCGCAAGCTGGTGCGGCATGTCGACGTCGCGGTCGTCGCCGTGCCGCTGGCCGGCGACGCGGCCAGCGTCGAGCGCGGCGGCTACCTGTTCCGCTCACGCGGCTGCGGCGACTGCCACGGCCGCGACGGCAGCGGCGGGGTCGTGGTCGAGGACGGCAAGAGCATGCTGATCCGTGCGCCCAACCTCACCGCCGGGCCGGGCGGCGTCACCGCCGCCTACCAGCCGGTCGACTGGGTGCGCTCCATCCGCCACGGCGTCAAGCCGAACGGCCGGCCGGCGCTGATCATGCCGAGCGAGGAATACGCCCGCTTCACCGATGCCGACCTCGCATCCGTGGTCGCCTACATCCGCCAGCTGCCGCGGAAGGCCGGCGAAGGCGCCACCATCCGCTTGCCGCTGCCGGTGCGGGTGCTCTACGGCGCGGGTGTGTTCAAGGACGCGTCCGAGAAGATCGATCATCGCCTGGCGCCGGCCCAGCCGGTCGCCGAAGGCGTGACCGCGGCCCATGGCGCCTATGTCGCCAACGGCTGCATGGGCTGCCATCGCGCCGACCTGAGCGGCGGCAAGATCGCCGGCGCTCCGCCGGACTGGCCGGCCGCGGCCCGCCTCGCCCCGGGCGAAGGCAGCGTGATGGGCCGCTATCCGGATGCGGCGGCGTTCGCCGCCATGCTCAAGACCGGCAAGCGTCCCGACGGCAGCGCGGTCAGCACGGTGATGCCTTTCGTCTCCCTGCGCGAGCTGAACGAGGTCGACGTCCGCGCCTTGTACCTGCACCTGACGACGATGACGGCACCACGCTGAGGCGCAGCGCCGGAGCGTCGGCTAGCGGACGCGGCGCGGCGCCCGGCTCGGCATCTCCGGTGGGGAAAAGCGCTCCTGGAACCGGTCGCGCGCGTAGCGGCCGAGGCGGTAGACGGCGTAGATGGCGGCCAGCAGCAGCGCCAGCTTGCCGGTGCCGTAGAGCACGCCCTTGGTCCAGCGGCTCGTCCCGGCGTCGTCGACGCGCGGCGCCGGCGCCTCGGCCTGCGGCCGCGGCTGCAGCTGGGTCAGGTCGATGACCTCGGGTGCCGACGCCGGAGCGCCGGCCGGCTCCGTCGCCGGCTTGCAGGGCGTGTCCTGGAGCGTGATCCCGCCCTTGCCGTCGGGACAGCGCAGCAGCTGCGTCGGGCGCAGGTTCACCGGCGGCGCGACCCCCGGCGTCTCTTCCTCGGTGCCCGGCGGGGCGTTGCGCAGGATGTGCGCCTCGGGATGCGCACGGATCTGCGCCAGGGCCGGCACGGCGACGCCCAGGGCGAAGGCGAAGAGGAGGGACTTCATCCCCGGAGTGTGCCAAACGGCCGGCCGGCCGCGGCCAGCACTTTCACTGCCTTCAGGACGCCGTCGGGTCGGAAGTTGTGGACGTCGCGGCCTCCGCGGACGCCGCGGGATCGACAAGCTCGACGCTCGGCCCCGCGTCCTTCGAGACCAGCGCCAGCACCGTCTGCTGTGCCGACGGAAAGACGATCTTCTCGGCGCGCAGGACGTCGAGCACCGCGAGGTTGACCTCCGACTTGACGTTGCCCTGACCGGCCTCCGGGTCGGCGATCCAGAAGTTGACGGTCAGCTCGATGCTGCTGGCCGTGAAGGCCGACATCTGCACGCTCGGCGCCGGCTTGTCGATGACCCGCGGCAGCGCGGCGACCGCGCCCTGCAGCACCGGCTGGAGCTTGCGCACGTCGGTGCCGTAGGCGACCGACAGGGTGGTCTGCATCAGTACCGACCGGTCCGCCAGCGACGAGTTCTCGACCCGGGTGGTGATCAGCGTCTCGTTGGGGATGATCGCCTCGCGCCCGTTGAGAGCGCGGATGACGGTGTAGCGGGTGCGGATGTCGCTGACCTGGCCTTCGAAGTTGTCGACCTTGACCATGTCGCCGATGCTGATGCTGCGCTCGGCGAGGATGACGAAGCCGCTGACGTAGTTGGCGGCGATCTTCTGCAGGCCGAAGCCGAGGCCGACGGCGAGCGCGCCGCCGAGCACCGAGAGCGCGGTCAGGTCGATGCCGACCGACGAGAGCGCGAACATCAGGCCGACGAACAGAAGCACCGTGCGCAGCAGCGTCGCCGCGATCTTGCGCAGCGACAGGTCGTGGCCGGTGGCGTTGCGGAGCAGGCGTCGCTCGAGCACCGCCGAGATCCACAGGGCGATCATGAGGACGATGCCCGCGGTGATCGTGCCCTCGACGACGTTGCGCAGGCTGACCTTGGTCGCGCCCATCTTCCACTTCACGTCGTCCATCGCGTCGAGCACCGACGGCAGCACGCCGGTGACCCAGAGCACGACCGCGATCCAGGCCAGCCAGGAGACGCTGCGCTCGACGATACGGACCCAGTGGAGCGCCGGCAGGGCTCGGGTCAGGATCCGGACGGTGAGGCGGATGACGAACAGCGAGACCAGGATCGGGATCGCCAGGCGGAAGACCGCCGGCTTGATCATGGTCTCGAGGCCGAGGCGCGCCGCGAACGCGAACGCCAGGGCGAGGACCGGGAACAGCACGCCGTCGATCACCCGCGCGCCGAACAGGACCGAGTCGGGACGCGGCTCCTTGCCGCGCAGCAGCCGCACGACCAGCCACGCCGCCAGCAGACAGACGAAGAGCACGCCCAGCTCGGCGAGCGCACCGGGCTTGGTCAGGGAAACGACGAGCTCGTCGAGATCCTGGGGATTGAAAAGGCCACCCGCCGCCATCAGCCGGCGCTTTCCGGCACGAGCCTGCGGATCATGCCGCCGTCAGCACTCGCAGATGCGCGGCGACGCTGCGTGCCAGCGCGCTGAGGTTGTAGCCGCCCTCGAGGCAGGAGACGATCCGGCCGCGAGCGTGCTTCACCGCCACCGCCTTGACCTGCTCGGTGATCCAGGTGTAGTCGGCCTCGACCAGGCCGAGCTGGCCGAGCTCGTCCTCGCGGTGCGCGTCGAAGCCCGCCGAGATGAAGATCATCTCGGGCCGGAATGCGTCGAGCGGCGCCAGCCAGTTCTCCTCGATCAGCGCCCGCACCTGCGGCCCCCGGGTGTACGGCGGCACCGGCACGTTGACCATGTTCGTGCCGAGCGGTACGGCGCCGCTGTACGGATAGAGCGGGTGCTGGAAGATGCTGACCATCAGCACCCGGTCGTCGTTGGCGATGATGTCCTCGGTGCCGTTGCCGTGGTGGACGTCGAAGTCGACAATCGCCACCCGCGCCAGGCCGCGCACGTCGAGCGCGTGGCGCGCGGCGACGGCGACGTTGTTGAAGAAGCAGAAGCCCATCGCCTGGCCGCGGGTCGCATGGTGGCCGGGCGGCCGCACCGCGCAGAAGGCGTTCTCGACCGCGCCGTCGATCACCGCGTCGGTCGCCGCCACGGCGGCGCCGGCGCCGCGCATCACCGCCTGCCAGGTGCCGGCGGCGGCGATCGTGTCGGCGTCGAGGTGGCGCGGCCGGCCGTCGGCGGCGATCCGCTGCAGCACGTCGCTCAGCTCGGTGACGTAGCCGCTCTCGTGCGCCAGGCCGAGGTCGGAGAGGCTCACCACCGGCGCATCGCGCCGCTCGAGCGCCGTGCCGAGTCCGGTAGAGAGGAGATGGTCCTCGATCGCGTCGAGCCGTTCCGGGCACTCGGGATGACCCTCGCCCATGTTGTGCCCGCGGCAGTCGGGGTGGCTGTAGTAAGCGGTTGTCATTGGACTGTCGAATTTCACCGGCCGGCCGAGAAGCGACCCTGACGGCGTCATGTTTTCTAGTAACGTGGCCGGATGACCCCACCTTCGCGGAACCAGCTGACCGAGCTGATCGGCCAGATCGCCACCATTATCGTCGGCAAGCAGGCCCAGATCGAAGACTGCGTTGCCTGCATGCTCGCCGGCGGCCACCTGCTGATCGAGGACGTTCCCGGGGTCGGCAAGACGACGCTGGCGCACGCGATCGCGGTCTCGCTCGGCCTTCGCTTCTCGCGCACCCAGTTCACCGCCGACCTGATGCCATCGGACCTGATCGGCGTCAGCGTCTACGAGCGGGGCAAGGAAGCGTTCGTATTTCACGCCGGCCCGGTGTTCGCGCACGTGCTCCTCGCCGACGAGATCAATCGCGCCGGGCCGAAGACGCAAAGCGCCCTGCTCGAGGCGATGGAGGAGCACCAGGTCACGGTCGAAGGCGAGACCCGGGCCCTGCCCGCGCCGTTCTTCGTCATCGCCACCCAGAACCCGACCGACCAGATCGGCACCTATCCGCTGCCCGAATCGCAGCTCGACCGCTTCCTGATGTGCATCACCCTCGGCTACCCGGACAAGAAGAGCGAGCGCGAGCTGCTCGCCGGCGCCGACCGGCGCGAGTCGATCGCCCGGCTGCGCGCCGTCATGACGCCGGCCGAGCTGATCGCCGCCCAGCGCGCGGTCCAGGCGGTGCATGCCTCCGATGCCCTGCTCGACTACCTGCAGGCGCTGATCCAGGCGACCCGCTCCGGCGCCTGGTTCGTCGAGGGCCTGTCGCCGCGCGCCGGCATCGCCGTGCTGCGCGCCGCCCGG
>Ga0068859_100002637_pt1 | contig 18243 bp, 17 predicted proteins | sample KBSSwiS22_FD_66585 | JGI IMG/M metagenome (GOLD analysis project Ga0068859, IMG submission 66585) | Switchgrass rhizosphere microbial communities from Kellogg Biological Station, Michigan, USA - KBS Switchgrass S2-2 | ecosystem: Host-associated > Plants > Roots > Rhizosphere > Soil ...
GGCTGGAGGCTGCGACGCTGGCGCCGTCACGGCCGTCCTCAAGCCAAACCGGGGGCTAACCGTTACAATGGGGCGGCGAATGGTACTCAAAATCCTGCGGCGCAGAAATCAAGAGTTTGACGACCTCGCGCTTTCGTACCCCGATCCGGATGAACGTACCGCCCCGATGAACGCCCAGATCCAGGCCGCCCCGATGCCGCTCAGCAACCCGCTCCTCGACGGGGCGAAGCTCGTGCGCAGCGCGCGCGCGGTCATAGCGACCGAGGCGCGCGCGATCGAGGTGCTGCACGATCGCATCGACGGGCGCTTCCTGCGCGCCTGCCAGCTGATGTTCGAGTGCGCTGGCCGCGTGGTCGTCTCGGGCATGGGCAAGTCCGGCCACATCGCGCGCAAGATCGCAGCGACGCTGGCCTCGACCGGCACGCCGTCGTTCTTCGTGCATCCGGGCGAAGCCAGCCACGGCGATCTCGGCATGATCACGCAGAAGGACGTCGTGCTGGCCTTGTCCAACTCGGGCGAGACCGACGAGCTTCTGACCATCCTGCCGCTGATCAAGCGCCAGGGCATTCCGCTGATCGTCATGAGCGGGAACGACGAATCCTCGCTGGCGCGCATCGCCGACGTGCACCTGGACACCAGCGTGCCGGCAGAAGCCTGCCCGCTCGGCCTCGCGCCGACGGCGAGCACGACCGCGGCGCTGGTTATGGGCGATGCGCTCGCGATCGCGCTGCTCGAAGCGCGCGGCTTCACGGACGAGGATTTCGCGCGCTCGCATCCGGCGGGCAGCCTCGGCCGCCAGCTGCTGCTCAAGATCAGCGACGTCATGCACACCGGCGACAAGATTCCGACCGTCGTGCCGGAGGCGTCTCTGACCGAAGCCTTGGTCGAGATGACGCGCAAGGGTCTGGGCATGACCGCGATCGTCGACGATCAACATCATCTCCTCGGCGTCTTCACCGACGGCGACTTGCGCCGCGCGGTCGACGACGACGACATCGATCTTCGCGCGACTCCGGTGACGCACCTCATGACCGCGCGTCCGAAGACCATCTCCGGCGACAAGCTCGCCATCGAAGCCGCGCGCCTGATGGAAGCGCACAAGATCCATGCGTTGCTGGTCGTCGATCAGGACAATCGCGTGGTCGGGGCGCTGAACATTCACGACCTTCTGCGCGCGCGCGTCGTCTGAGCGCCGTGAATCGAGAATCGGGAATGGAGAATCGCTGAAAGCCGGCCGACACCGATTCGAGCTACCCTGTCGTCCGATTCCCCTTTCGCGATTCCCGATTTCGTGCTTCCGAGCGATCTTCCCACCGATATCCGCGAACGCGCCGCGCGCGTCAGGCTCGCCATCTTCGACGTCGACGGCGTGCTGACCGACGGCCGCCTGATCTACGCAGCGGACGGCCACGAGCTCAAGGCATTTCACGTGCACGACGGGCTCGGCCTGAAGCGCCTGCTCGCCAATCACGTCGAAGTCGCCGTCATCACCTCGCGCATGAGCATGCTGGTGACCGAGCGCATGGCCGAACTCGGCGTCGCGCACGTCTATCAAGGCCAGGACGACAAGCTCGCGTGTTTCGAGCAGCTGCTGCACGCGCTCAAGCTCGCGCCGGACGAGGTCGCGTATACCGGTGACGATCTTCCCGATCTTGCGGTCATGCAGCGGGTCGGGCTCGCGATCGCGGTTGCCAACGCGCATCCGTGGGTCCGCGAGCGCTCGCACTGGCGAACGCGGCTCTCCGGCGGCGCGGGCGCGGTGCGCGAAGTGGCCGATCTGATTCTCGGCGCGCAGGGCAAGGCCGAAGCCGAGCTCGCCGCGTTCCTGCGATGACCGATCGTCGTCTCTGGCTCGTCGCCGCGATCCTCGCGATCGCCGGCATCGGCCTCAACATCGTGTTCTGGATCACGCGCGAGCGCATCAACGAGCAGACGTTCGCCGGACCGCCGCGCTCGGACTACACGCTGACCGACTTCACGCTCAACGCGCTCGACTCGGGAGGCGCGCTCTCGTTCCAGACGACGGGACCTGCGCTGCAGCGGCGCGGCGACGACGGATCGATCTTCATGACGACGCCCGATTACGTGGTCGTCGACGGCAACGGCCATCCGTGGAAAGGCAAGTCGGATTCGGCCTGGGTCAACAAGGAAGGCACGATCATGAAGCTCCTCGGACACGTCGAGATGCACCGCCAGCCCGAGGCCAACCTGCCGCCGATCGACGTGGTGACCCGGGATCTGACCACCTGGCCCAAGGACAAGAAGATGGAAACGGCCGAGCCCGCAACCATCACGCAGCCCGGCTCTATACTGCGCGGCGTCGGCATGCGCGGCGATCTCAACACCAAAGTCCTGGAGCTCCTCTCCGATGTCCACGCGACCATTGAACCGAAGAGCGCGCGCAAGTAACGGCGTGCGTGCATCGATCATTCCCCTCGTCGCCGCGTGCGCGTTCGCGCCGATCGCGGCGAGCGCGCTCAGCACCGATCGGCAGCAGAAGATGCTGATCAATGCCGACTACTCGAAGATCGTGCAGAACTCCAACGGCAGCAAGCCGGGCGAGCCGAGCGTCGCGTACCTCAACGGCACCGTGACGATGGACCAGGGCACGCTGAAAGCGCGCGGCGACGAAGCGACGATCTACCAGCATCCAAGCGGCGCCAAGAACGCTCAAGGCGAGGACGTATCGAGCCAGCTGCAGCGCGTGATCCTGATCGGCAAGAAGAAACAGGCGCACATCGAGCAGCAGCAGGATGCCGGCGGCCTCATGACCGGCGATTCGGACAAGATCGACTACAACGCCGACACCAGCATCGCCGTCCTGACCGGCAACGTCGTCGTCGTGCAGCCGGGACGCGGCGAATTCCGCGGCGCGTACATGACCTACAACACCAACACCGGCGAGATGGAAAGCGGCGACAAGAATTCGTCCGGCTCGCGCGTGACCATGGTCATCGAGCCGAAGGCGAAGCCCGCTCCGGCCAAGACCGACGCGAAGCCCGCCGACGCCAAGCCGGCCGACGGGAAGCCGCCCGCGGACGGCAAGCCGTCCACCGATCCGAAACCCGCATCGAGCGACCAGCACTGATGCTGAGCGCCACCGGATTGCAGAAAAGCTTTCGCGGCCGCACGGTCGTGCGCGGCTTCGAGTTTTCGCTCGACGAAGGCGAGATCGTCGGCCTCCTCGGCCCGAACGGCGCCGGCAAGACGACGTGTTTCTACATGGTCGTCGGACTCATCGCGGCCGATGCGGGCACGATCCAGATCGACGATCGCGACGTGACGGAGCTTCCGATGCATGCGCGTGCGCGCCTCGGCGTCGGCTATCTGCCGCAGGAGCCTTCGGTGTTCCGCCGGCTCTCGGTCGCCGACAACATCCTCGCGATCCTCGAGCTTCGCGACGATCTCGACGGCAAAGGCCGCACCGGCGAGCTCGAATCGCTGCTCGACGATCTCCAGATCGGCCATATCGCGGATCAGAAAGGCGTCAGTCTCTCCGGCGGCGAGCGGCGCCGCGTGGAAATCGCGCGTGCGCTCGCGGCGAAACCGCGGTTCATGCTGCTCGACGAGCCTTTCGCCGGCATCGATCCGATCTCGGTCGTCGACATCCAGCGCATCGTGCGCCAGCTGAAGTCGCGCGGCATCGGTATCCTCATCACCGACCACAACGTGCGCGAAACGCTCGGCATCTGCGAGCGCGCGTACATCATGAGCGAAGGCGCCGTTCTGGCGCAGGGCGCGCCGGCGGAAATCCTCGCCAACGAGCAGGTGCGCGAGGTCTATCTCGGGCGCGAATTCCGCATGTAAGCGGCGCGCGCGGCACGCCTGTGCCCGCCAGAATGAACAAGCGGCGGTTGGCTACAAAGCGGCTTTTTGCAGCAGAAGCCCGGCTGCCCGGCGGCGCCGAACCGGTACAGCCTCCGCCTGCTCAAGCGTGACGTCAAGCCTGCCTGTGTCATCCATTTGGCGTTAGGATGAGGCTCAAAGGGGGCTTGGCACGATTTGGGCATGAAACCCGCTCTCCAGATACGACTCAACCAGCAGCTCGCCCTGACGCCGCAGTTGCAGCAGGCGATCCGCTTGCTGCAGCTTTCGAGCATGGAGCTCGAGCTGGAGCTCAATACCGCCATCGAGTCGAACCCCCTTCTGGAGCTCGAAGCCGACCGCGCGGACGACGGCGAGGCCGACGGCCCGGAGACGGTCGACGGCGTCGAGGCGGCGCCGGAAACACCGGCCGAAGCCGCCGAATCGTCCACCGAATCGGACGACGGCCCGCTCGATCTCGAGCTCGAGCGCAACGACTACCGCGGCAGCAATCTCGACGAGGACGGCCTCGAGCCGCAGGACGCCGAAGTCGAGGACTTGCGCGATCATCTCCTATGGCAGCTCAACCTCACGCCGATGTCGGCGCGCGATCGCGCGATCGCCGCCACGATCATCGAGGGCATCGACGACGACGGATACTTGAGCGAATCCGACGAATCGATCCAGGGCAGCCTCGTCTCGCTGTATGCCGTAAGCCAGGACGAGATCGAGGCGGTGCGCCACTGCGTGCAGCGCTTCGACCCGATCGGCGTCGCCAGCCGCTCTTTGCGCGAGTGCCTGGGCGTGCAGCTCGAAGCGCTGGATGCCGCGACGCCGGCGCTCGCGCTGGCGCGCACGCTCGTCAACGATCATCTCGAAGCGCTGGCGCGGCAGGATCGCGCACGTCTTTGCCAACGCGTGCACGCGAGCGAAGAGGATTTCGAAACCGCGCTGACGCTGATCCGCACGCTGTCGCCAAAACCTGGCGTCGGCTATTCGAACACCGCGGCCGAATACGTCGCACCCGACGCGTACGCGCGCAAGATCAACGGCCGCTGGCACGTCACGCTCGCGCCGGGCTGCCAGCCGCGCCTGGGCATCAACGAGCACTACGCGAGCCTGATCGCCAAGGCGCGCCGCGATGACGCGCACTATCTGCGCGGACAGCTTCAGGAAGCGCGCTGGCTGATCAAGAGCCTGAAGACGCGCGCGGAGACGATGCTGAAAGTCGCGACGTCGATCGTGCGCGCACAGGAAGCCTTCCTCGAATTCGGCGCCGAAGCGATGCGCCCGCTCGTGCTGAAGGATGTCGCTGAGGAAATCGGCATGCACGAATCGACCGTCAGCCGCGTCACCACGCGCAAATTTCTGCACACGCCGCGCGGCACGTTCGAGTTCAAGTACTTCTTCTCGAGCGGCGTTTCCACCGTCGACGGCGGCGCCGCGTCGGCGACGGCGATCCAGGCCATGATCAAGAAACTGATCGGCGACGAGCAGCCGGCGCGTCCGATGTCGGATCAAGCGCTTGCATCCGAGCTCAACAAGCGCGGCATCAGCGTCGCCCGGCGCACCGTCGCCAAATACCGCGAGGCGATGAACATTCCCTCGTCGAACGATCGCAGCCGATTGGGCTGAGGTTCGCCATGATCTTTGCGCGTCGCCGTCATTGCGCGTCTTCGATTTTCGGCCATCCAGGAACCGATGCGTCGCGCGCGTGTCTTATTACCTGTAGCAACCGACACGGAGGTACCCGCCGACTCACGTGATTGTCATTCCGGCCTTCGGCAGCTTTCTTCGCGCTGCATTCACGCAGCACGGCTCGCAATGGACGCGACTGCCAAGATCCGGCCCGCACGAACGCACACGCGTCCGGCGCTTCCGGACGTCAGCAATCGAGGAGAACATCATGCAGATCAACATCCAGGGTCATCAGGTCGATGTCACGCCGGCGCTGCGCGATTACGCCACCGCCAAGTTCGAGCGCATCACCCGCCATTTCGACCATCTGCATGAGCTCAACATCGTCCTCGGCATCGAGAAGCTGCTGCACTGCGCCGAGGCCACGATACAATTTTCCGGAAAGAAAACCGGCCGCAAGCTGCACGCGAATGCGACCTCAACCGACATGTACGCGGCCATCGACGTGCTGGTGGACAAGATTGACAAGCAGGTCAAGAAGCACAAGGAAAAGCTGACCGACCACCACGCCGAAGCGGTGCGCGCCACGCGTTACAGCTGACGCACGCCGCGGGACATCGAGGCATGAGCAGCTCCGGCGGCTGCGGTGACAGCCGGCGTCCTCGCTGCGCGACACGGCCCGTCAAACGCCAGTACTATTGCCGCCTGCCGACGCAGAAGAACCCCTACTGCTCATGCCTTTTCTCGACCTGCTGCCTGCCGAGCGGGTACAGACCGATTTCGCTGCCGACGACAAGCAGACGCTGATCCTGCGGCTGGCGGATCTGCTGTCTTCCGGCAACGACGCGGACGCGGTGCGCGCCGCGCTGCACGCACGCGAGCAACTGGGCTCGACGGGTCTTGGTCACGGTGTCGCGATTCCTCACGGACGCAGCTCGACGATCGGCGAAGCCCGCGGAGCCTTCGTGCGTCTTGCTGAACCGGTCGACTTCGGCGCCGATGATGGCCAGCCCGTCGATCTCGTCGCGGCACTCATCGTGCCGGAGCATTTCACCGATCAGCATCTGAAGCTGCTCGCTGAGCTCGCGGAGCTTTTTTCGAATGTCGATCTCACCGCGGCATTGCGCGCAGCGCCGGATGCGACGGAGCTGCGCGCGGTGTTGTTGAAAGCGCGCGCTGAAAGTTAGTCGTTTTCGAAACCGTCGCGGAACAGCGAATCGGCGATGACGAATTCGACGGAATAGCCAAGCGAGCCGTTGCCGAGTCGGCCGTAGTAGCCGTTGCCCCAACACCAGGTGAGAACGGCCGACGAGGCGCACGTGTAGGAGTCGCCTGCCGATATTTCGAGCACGCCGCTTCCAGCAGGAAGAGCAGCAACGGCATACGCGGATGCGGTCAACGTTCCGTCACCCAGCTCGCCGTACGCGTTGTCGCCCCAGCACATCACGCCGCCGTCGACTAGAGCGCAACTGTGGTTCGACCCCGTTGCGATACCTATCGCGCCGGTCAGCGGGAGGAACTCGGCCAGGCTTACAACAGCCGGCGTATGGACTTCGGTCTGAGTTCCGTTGCCAAGCTGGCCGCTGCTGTTGAGTCCCCAGCAACGCACACCGTCGTCGACCAGCGCGCAAGTGTGCTGCGCACCGGCATCGATCGCGTAGACCGAACTCGCTAAGCCGCTGACCGCGACTGCGATCGACGACGAAGCCTGCGTTCCGTCGCCGAGCTGGCCATTGGAATTTTCGCCCCAGCACCGAGCAGCGCCTGCGACGACCGCACAGGAATGGGTAGCTCCGGCAGTGACCGACGTCACGCCTGTCAGCGGAACGACGATGTTGCCGGCCGAGCTCATGACGCCGACCGGCGAATACGCATCGACGAACGCGTTGTTGCCGAGCTGGCCCGATGATCCGGCGCCCCAGCATTGAACGCTGCCATCCGATCCGACCGCGCAGCTGTGCGCGTTTCCAGCGTCCATGCCGATGGCACTGTTCACCCCGTTCGCGACGGGCACTGACGATGGCATCGTACCGCCGTCGCCGAGCTGGCCATGATCGTTGACGCCCCAGCAATAGACGCTCCCGATGAGGGTCGCGCAGCTGTGCTGATTGCCGGCAGCGACGTCGTCCACGCCTCCGGGAGCTGCGAACTGAACTTGGTCCGGTAGCGCGTCGTCCGTCGTCGTGCCGTGCCCAAGCTCTCCGTTGCGATTGAAGCCCCAGCAATACGCGTCGCCGAGAAGAGTTGCGCACGCGTGCGACCACCCGGCGCTGAGATTCGACATGCCGCTCAATGCCGGCGAGATCGTCGGAGACTTGACCGAGACGGGTTTGCCGCCATCACCGACTTCGCCGTAGTAGTCACTTCCCGTGCAGAACACTTTTCCGTCGTTCGAAACGGCACAAGTCGTGTCTCCGCCTGAGGAAACGCCGGAAAGATTCGAGAGCGACGCAACAGGAACGGGAATCGCGGAATCGTCCAACGTTCCATTGCCGAGCTGGCCATAGGCATTGAAGCCCCAGCACTGCACGCTCGAATCCAAGCCGGAGACGACCACTGCACAACTGTGCGACGCCGTGAAATCTTCGTTCCCACCCGCGCCAAGCGCGAGAATGGTTCCAACGTTGCTCAAGTTCGCAACAAGCGTCGGACTGAACGCCTGGTTCTGGTTTCCGTTACCGAGCTGGCCGTAGTCGTTCGAGCCCCAGCAATATGCGCTGGCGAAGTTCACGACGGCGCACGTGTGGATCGGGCTCGCGGCAATCGACGTGACGCCGGAATCCAGTCCGGGAACCGGGACAGGAACGAGGGATTGATCGGTTCCCCCGGTACCCAGCTCCTTCGTAATTTGCGCCCCAGCACTCCAGTCCGCCATTGACGATCGCGCACGTGTGCCATGCGCTGGCGACAACAGCCGTCACGCCGCTGGAGATGATCGTCACTGGATCGAGCGACGGATTCGTGTCGCCCGTCCCCAGCTGGCCCTCGCTGTTGGCACCCCAACATTGGAGGGCCGCGTTTACCACAGCGCAGGCATGCAGGTATCCGGCTGAGACAGCTGTGACACCGCTGTTTTCCGCATAGACGGCGACGGGCACGAGCGATGAATCGATGCCGCCGGTGCCAAGCTGGCCGACGTCATTACTGCCCCAGCAGTCGAGCCCGCCATTCACCACCGCGCAGGTGTGGGCGTATCCCGCCGCAACCGCGGTCACGCCAGTGCCGCCGCCGAGCCCCTTGGCGTAAACCGGATACAGCGAATCCTTGGTCTTTTCGTTGCCGAGCTGGCCGTCGCCATTCCTGCCCCAGCATTGGACGCCGCCACGGCTCACCGCGCAGGCGTGGCGATACCCAGTTGAAACCTGCCCGAGCAGCGCACCACCCGCCGATGCCTCGCTCGAAAAACCAGCAATCGCCATCACAGCGAGCGCCAGCGTCACCGCGCCGATAGTTCTCATCATCATGTCCTCATCCGCGAACCCCGGAGTCCGGGCTCGTCTTGGTTTACGGAAAAGGATCGAGGCCCCCGCCAGCGCGGCGAATGGACGCGGCCTCGCCGCGCGCTTTGTCGCCGCCGCCGCACTGTGGCAGTCTGGCGACCCGGCCGTGCGCAGCCGGCGCGGAAACCGCCCGACGGACGGAACCATGGAACGCCTTTCAGCCCGCCAACTCTTCGATGCCGTCGGCGAGCGCCTCGCGCTGCGCTGGGTCGCGGGCATGCGCGGCGAGAATCGCGGTTTCGAGCCGGGCACGACGCAATCGCGGCGTCCTTCGCTGGTCGGCTACCTCAACATCATCTATCCGAACAAGGTTCAGATCATCGGCACCGAGGAGCTCAACTACCTCGACGGCCTGGATTCGCGCCAGCGCTGGGAGACGGTCGAGAAGATCATCGCGTACCAGCCGACTGCGGTTCTGGTGACGAAGGACCAGGCGATCCCGGCCGATCTTCGCCAGGCCGCGGAGGAATCGCAGACGCCGCTCTGGAGCAGCCCCAAGCGCGGCCATGAGCTCCTGACGTACCTCCAATACCATCTCGCGCGCTCGCTGGCGCGTCAGCTCACGCTGCACGGCGTGCTGATGGAGGTCTATTCGATCGGCGTCCTCATCACCGGCGAGAGCGGCACCGGCAAGAGCGAGCTTGCGCTGGAATTGATCACGCGCGGCCACCGCCTCGTCGCCGACGACGCGCCGGAGTTCACGCTGATCGCGCCGGACGTCATCGACGGCAACTGCCCGGACATGCTGCGCGATCTTCTCGAAGTGCGCGGCCTCGGCGTCCTCAACGTGCGCGAGATGTTCGGCCAGACGGCCGTCAAACCCTCGAAATACCTGCGCCTCATCGTGCACTTGAAGCCGCAGAAGCTGGATACGCCGGGCGACGGCATGGCGCGGCTGACCGGCGACGTCGGCTATCGCGAGGTCCTGGACGTGCAGATCCCGTGCATCACGATCCCGGTAGCGCCCGGCCGCAACATCGCGGTCCTTGCGGAAGCGGCGGTCCGCAGCCATATGCTGAAGTCCAAGGGATTCGATCCCGCGCAAACCTTCATAGACCGCCAGGCGCATCAGTTGCGCCGCCTTCCGCCATGGTAGAACCCGATCCCCGCTCAGGCGCCGCCGGCGCGCCTCCGCCGGCCGAGCTGATCATCGTCAGCGGTCTTTCCGGCTCCGGAAAGACCGTGGCGCTGCGCACGCTCGAGGATCTTGGCTACTACTGCGTGGACAATCTCCCCGCGGCGCTAATGCCGGCGTTCGTGCAGGCGATCTCGCAGGGCGCGGCCGGTCTGCATCCGAAGCTTGCGGTCGGCGTCGACGTGCGCAACCGCGCGGAGAATCTGAACCGCCTGCCGACGATCCTGGCCGAGCTCGCGCAGTCCGACATCGCGTACCGCCTCGTCTTCCTCGAAACACGCGACGACGTCCTGATCAAGCGCTATTCGGAAACGCGTCGGCGCCATCCCTTGTCGGCCGACGGCCTCGGCCTTGCGGAAGCGATCGCGACGGAACGCCAGCTGCTGCGTCCGATGCTGTCGATCGCCGACCGCGTGATCGACACCAGCGACATCAATGTGCACCAGCTGCGCCGGCTCATCATCACCGAGATGGGCCTCGCTTCCGGCGGCATGACGCTGCTGTTCGAGTCGTTCGCCTACCGCCGCGGTGTGCCGACCGACGCCGATTTCGTGTTCGATGCGCGCTGCCTGCCGAATCCGCATTGGGAAGCGCGCCTGCGGCCTTTGTCGGGCCGCGACGCGCCGGTGCGCGAATGGCTCGAAGCCAAGACGGACGTCGCGCGCTTCCGCGATGATCTGGCGACCTTCCTCGACACCTGGCTGCCACGCTTCGAGGCCGAAGGCCGCAGCTACGTGACCATCTGCATCGGCTGCACCGGCGGGCGCCACCGCTCGGTCTACCTCGCCGAGCAGCTGGCCGATCATTTCCGCCAGGAACATCGCCAGGTGCTGAGTTACCATCGGGAACTGGAATGAGCGTCGGCGTCCTCCTCCTCACGCACGAATCGATGGGCGCCGCGCTCGTGTCGGCCGCGCGTCACGTGCTCGGCCGCCTCCCGCTGCCGGTCGAAGTCCAGGAAGTCACGCCGAACGCAGATCCCGACGTCACGTTGCACGACGCTGCGCTGCGCGCGCGCGATCTCGATCGCGGCGACGGCGTGCTCGTGCTGTCCGATCTCTACGGTGCGACGCCGTGCAACGTCGCCAATCGGCTGCCCGGCCTCGGCGTGCACATGCACTGCGTTTCCGGATTGAACCTGCCGATGCTGCTGCGTGTCCTCAACTATCCCGAACAGTCGCTCGACGAGCTCGCGCAAACCGCGGCGACCGGCGGGCGCGGCGGAATCTTCGTCGATACGCCGTAAGCGGTGGGCCAAGGCCCACCCTATGGTCGATGCGGCGCATTTTTAATAGGGTGGGCCTCGGCCCATCATCGTTCCGGCTTCCAAGGACATCGCAGCAGGCCCGCATGCTCGAAAAGGACATCACTATCTCCAACCGCCTCGGCCTCCACGCGCGCGCGTCGGCCAAGCTCGTGCAGGCTCTGCAGGGATTCCAGTCGACAACGGTGATCGCCTACCGCGGCAAGGAGATCAACGCCAAGAGCATCATGGGCGTGATGATGCTGGCCGCGGGGCTCGGAGCGCAGATCCGCCTTCGCACCGACGGACCCGACGAAACCGCCGCGATGGCGGCGATGGTGGATCTCTTCGAGCGCAAATTCGACGAAGGACAATAGGGTGGGCCTTGGCCCACCATAAGGGCGCGGTGGGCCGAGGCCCACCCTACGATCATGGACGACGGGACGGTGGGCGCTGTCCACCCGGAAGGCGAGCGACGTGCGATTCACACTGACCGGCAATGGTGCAGCGCGCGGAATGGCGTTGGGACGCGCTCGCCTCGAGCAGCCGAGCCGGTACCTCATCGACGAGCGTCCGCTCGGCGGCGCCGAAGTCGACGCCGAGCTCGCGCGTCTCGACCGCGCGCTCGCGATGGCGCGCGGAGAGCTCGGCGCACTGCGCGAAAAACTGCATGGCGCGCTCGCACGCGAAGTCGGCGAATTTCTCGAAGCGCACAGCATGATCCTCGCCGATCGCGAGCTGATCGCTGGCCTCGTCGACCTCGTCCGCGTCGGCCGCTACCGCGCCAGCGCCGCGCTGAAGATGCAGCGCGATCGCCTCGTCGCCGTGTTCGAGGCGATGGACGATCCGTACCTGCGCAGCCGGCGCGAGGACATCGACCACGTCATCGGCCGCGTGCAGGCCGCGCTCTCGCGCGAATCGAGCGCGGAAGAACGCAAGCTTGCCGCGCGCGTCGGCGAAATCCTGGTCAGCGATACGGTCGCGCCGTCCGAGCTCGTGCCGCTCGCCGAGCACGGCGTGCTCGGCGTCGTGCTGACCTCCGGCAGCCCGCTCTCGCACAGCGCGATCCTGGCGCGCTCGCTGCGCCTGCCGATGATCGTCGCCGCGCACGATGCGCTCGCGCACGTGCAGGACGACGATCTGATCCTCATCGACGGCGCGACCGGCGAAGTCACGATCCATCCGACCGCGCAGGACATCGCGCGCTATCGCGCCTGGCAGCGCGATTCCTTGCAGCGCGGCAAGCGCCTCGCGCTGCTGCGCGACGTCGACACGCGCACGCGCGACGGCGTTCCGATCCATCTCTACGCCAACGCGGAGCTGCCGGCGGACATCGCGCAGGCACGCGCGTGCGGCGCGGCCGGCGTCGGCTTGTATCGCACCGAATTTCTGTTCCTGCAGCGCAAGGAATTGCCGGACGAGGAAGAACAATTTCTCGCCTACCGCGATCTCGTGCTTGGCATGGGCGGCCTGCCGGTCACGATCCGCACGCTTGATCTTGGCGCCGACAAAGCCGACGCCACCGGCCTCGTGCTCGACGATGAGGACAATCCCGCGCTCGGCGTGCGCGGCGTGCGCCTCTCGCTGCGGCGCCCGCAGCTCATGACGATGCAGATGCGCGCGATCCTGCGCGCATCGAGCTACGGTCCCTTGCGCGTGCTAGTGCCGATGGTGTCGACCGTCGAGGAGATGGAGAGCGTCTCGCACATCATGAAGGAATGCGCGCGCGACCTGCGCTCGGCCGGCTACGAGATTGCCGAGCACATCGAGCTCGGCGCGATGATTGAAGTGCCCGCGGCGGCGATCGCGCTGCCCGGCATGATCAAGAAGCTCGACTTCATCGCGATCGGCACCAACGATCTCGTGCAGTACACGCTCGCCGTTGACCGCAACAACGATCAGCTCGCCAATCTCTACGATCCTCTGCACCCCGCGGTGCTGAAGCTCCTCGCACAGACGATCGCAACCGCGGTGCGCGCCGGCCGCCGCGTGACGCTCTGCGGCGAGATGGCCGGCGACACGCACTACACCGCGCTGCTGCTCGCGCTCGGGCTCACCGAGTTCAGCATGCATCCCGGCCTGCTGCTCGAAGTGCGCGAAGCGATCAACGCGTTCGACCGATCGCCTCTTCTCGCGGAGGCCAAGGCGCTTCTGCGCGCGACCACGCGCGAAGGCATCCTCTACGTACTCGAGCGCATGAAAGCCTGCAGGCACGCAGCGCCGCTGCCCGTGCCCGCCGTCGCAACGCCATGACGAGGCCGCTTCTTTCCAGTCACGTGCTCCTGCACGCGGACGAACATGCCGAGCGATTCGCCCGCCGAGATCCGTTTCGCCATGTCGTCATCGACGACTTCTTCGCGCCCGACTACGCGGCCGCGCTGCTCGGCGAGTTCCCGCCGTTCGAGCGCGGCAACGCGCGCAACGAAGCCGGCGAGCTCGGCAACAAATCGACCGTCGAGAAAATTCGCGATCTCGGCGCGAGTTACGCCACGCTCGACGATCTGATCCAGTCGCGCGAATTCCTCGATTTCGTCGGCCGCATCACCGGCATTCCGGATCTGCTCTACGATCCCTGGTACTTCGGCGGAGGCACGCACGAAAACCGCGAAGGCCAGGACCTCGATCCGCACGTCGATTTCAACCGCCATCCGGTCGAGAACTGGCATCGGCGCCTGAATCTCATCGTGTATCTCAACCACGAATGGAGCGACGCGTGGGGCGGTTCGCTGGAGCTTCACACCGATCCGCGCTCGCGCCAGGATCGCGTGACGCTCGTCACTCCGCTCTACAACCGCTGCGTGATCTTCGAGACGACGGAATGGAGCTGGCACGGCTTCAGCCGGATCTCGCTACCCGATGCGCGCAAATCCCAATCGCGCCGATCGATCGCGCTTTACTTCTACACGCACGAGCGGCCGGCGGACGAGCTCTCCGACACGCATTCCACGATCTACGTCGATCGTCCGCTTCCGCCGCAGTTCCGGCCGGGCGTGACGCTCGGCGAAGGCGACGTGGATCTCCTGAATGCGCTGCTCGCGCGGCGCGACCAGCACAACCAGCGGCTCTATCGCGACCTCACGTCGCTGACCGTGCAGCTCGAACAGGCGAAAAACCAGCTTGCGATCGTCAACAACCGTTCGTGGCGCTACTACGCGTCGCGCGCACTGGCACTATTGCGCCGCTGACGGTTTCTCGCCCGGCGTATCGGCGAAACCGAATCCGTGCGTTACGAACGACAGCTGGCGGCCGTCGTTCGAATTGTCGACGTCGTCGGCGACCAGGCGTACGCGAACGACATCGCCGATCGCGGGCGCACACGTGCCCAGCGGAACCTCACGCTGGGCACGCACGTTGACGTCGGAAATCATCGTTCCGGCTTTGCAATCGCCGACCCAGGCCGTGATCGACGGCAAATGCCCGTGCCGGTAGTACGCCGGTTTGGGCGTATAGACGTCGATCTTCAGCGCCTGCTCGCCGCCGTATTTCAGCATCGCCTCGACGTCGCTCCTCGCCCAGCGCCAGCCGTCGCCCTCGTGATCGTAGAACCCGAACACGTATGGATATTCCGCGCCATGGAAGTCGGCGTAGCCGCGCAAGGCCGAGCGGTCGACGTCGACGTCCGCGAACGGATCGCGCACGCGATCGGTCGTGAGCTCGACGATGCGGAAGTCGTCGATGCGCGCGCGTTCGGTGTTCGCATAGCGACGCAGCCAGTACGTATCGACACCGGCGATGCGCGCACCCTTGTCGAGCAGCACGAACACCGGCGAGCGCGCGGCGAGCTCGATCGACGTGGCGTCGTTGAGATCCCCGATGCGTCGCCCCGAATACAGCGCAATCGACGGCATCGAATACCAGCCGATGCCGTAGAGATGCGCGTCGTGCGGCAGGCGATCGACGGCCGCGAGCTCTGTGGCGAGCGCCGTTCTGGCATCGGCATCCGGAAGTCCATTCTGGCCGAAGCTTGCCGCGGCTAGCGCGGCAGCGATCGCGATCGACAATGTCGCAGTCACACCGAACGCGATACGCGCGTTACGCGAGAAGCTCGGCAGGTTCTTCCACAGCACGCCGACCAGCAGCACCGCCATCAGCTCCCAAACCAGCACGCCGTTGAAGATGCGCCGGTACCAGGCCTTCTCGGTCGGCGTGACACCGAGCCACCAGACGAGATAAATCGCCGCCATCAGCGCCAGCGTCGCGATCAGCGGGCGCGCGTTGTCGCGCACCCAGACGCGCCATCCGCCGGCCAGCAGCAACGCCGGCAGAAGAAGAAACGCGGCGACGACGCCATGCGCCGTTCCGATGCCTGCGACGAGCACGCCGAAGTGCGTGTGCACCTTGCTGGCGACATCCTTGCTGTCCGGAAGCCCTCGCTCGGTGCCGGCCTGCATATGGATCATGTGCCACTCGTCGAGCACCCACGCTTTCCAGTGCGCGTAGTCGGCGAACGTCAGCGCGCGGCAGATCTCGTGCAGCACGACGGGCACCACGGCGCCGGCGCCGAAAATGAAAAGAGCGACCAGCACCGGGCGCACGCGCCCTTGCTGCCGCGCCGCCTCGACGATGAGCACGGGCAACAGCGCACAGACGCCGATCAGGAGCACGGTCTTGGTGACGACGGCGATGCCGACGAGGACGCCGGCGAGCGCGATGCGCCGATGATCCGGCGCATTGCCGTCGGTCGAGCCGTACAGCACGGCCAGCGCCGCGAGCCACCAGGTCAGTGCCGGAACTTCGCCGAAGCCATTGAGTCCCGTGTCCTCGAATCCCGGCGTGCACAGGCACACCGCGACCGCGGCGATCGCCCAGCGCCACGACACGGCACGTCGCACGAGCACGAAGACGAGCAGCGACAAGGCCGCGAGGTACAACACATTGACCAGCTGCGACTGCCAGATGCCAACGCCGAATGCCGCATACACGGCGGCGGCCGGAAGGATGTACGGCGCGCGCGTCTGGATCGCGTGCGAGAACCCGAGATGATCGGCGTACATGCGCCGGTAACCGTGACCCTCGGCGAGGGAACGCGCGACTTCTAGATTCATCGCGCCGTCGAAGCTGACCGGCTGCACCGCGGCCCAGATCGAAAGCTTCAGCGCCGCCGCGAGCAAGAGGATCGCGACCGCCGCGACCGGAGCGAAATCGAGCACGCCCCCGCTCGCGCGGCGACGCACCGCAGCGCGCGGCACGCGTTCGACGCCGACGGGCACGCTATCGCCGAGCGCCGCGCTCATCGCGCGCGCGCTGGCGTTTGCATTCGACGGGCGGCAACGATCCCCATTCCAAGCCCTCGATGAAGCGCTTCGCCGATCAATGCTCCAGCGAGGCGCTGACGATCTTATAAGCCAAAGCCCTCTCGTCGGCCGAGTCGCCGGTCCGCGCCGGCGTCCATGTCCGCGCCGCGCGAATCGCGAGCTCGACCTGCGTGCCCGCACCGGCGCGGAGCGGAATTCTCACCGTCGTCCGCGCGTCGCGCCGGAGCTTCTCCGTTCTCCCGACCGATCCGACGCGGATTTCGAGCGCCTGATCCTCGTCAAGCTGACGCGGACACCAGAGCTGGAGGACCAGACCCCGCACCGCGCGCGTCGGCGTGAACCGCGCCGACACGTCCGCACCCGCCCACGCATCCGGCCACACGCCGATGACGCCGCCCGATTGCGTGACGTATCCCTGCAGCTCGAACCGCTGCGCAGCGCGCGCCTCCTCCAGCGCGCGCTTGAGCGATGCGATCTCGCCGCCGAAGCGCTTTTCCCGGTCGTAAAGATAGCGCAATTGGGTGCGCAGGCGGCTGAAACGCTGATTGAGATCGGTGAGGTCGGCGCCATCGAGCGTGCGGCCCGCGGTCCATCCGCTCGGCATCGTCGAGGGCACGTAGATCGTCGCGTGCGGCGGCGCGGTTTCCGCGGGCGGACGTTCACGAGTGTAAAGATAGATCGCGAACGACTTGCGCGAGGTGCCGTTCGCCGGATCCGGAAGCCCGATCGACGAGAAACCGTGCCACGAGGACTCGGTCGTCTCGAAGATCGCGCAGCGGTTGAAGAGCGGCGCGATGGACACCGTGCGATCGACCGCCTCGTTCCAGGGATCCGCATGCAGCTCGAGCGCGCCGCCCCAAGCCTCATCCCATTCGTGATTGAGATACACGATCAGGTTCAGCCGCCGATGCCAGTTCGTGCGCGGGTGGTAGTTGAAGTCGATGTGCGCGTCGAGACCCTGGCCGTGGCGGTTCTCGTGCGTGCCGCCGCCGATGTAGTCAGGATCGTAAAGAAGGTCGGGAATGCCGGTGATGCGCGAGATCAACCCGAGGAATTCGTCGGTCTGGAGGTAGCGATCGAGCTCGCGGTAGCTCTCGCCGATGTCGCGCACGTCCATGCGCACGGCCTTGCCGCCGACCTGCCCCATCTCGTTCAGCGCATGGCGATCCTCGAAACGAGGGAAATCGGCCAGTAATCGCTCGCCGAACTCATTGTGGAAAAAATCAGGAATCACCGCGTGCCGGAACGGCTGAGCCTCGGCGAATTCGCGCGCATGGCGGTCGGCGTCGCCGAAGACGCGGGGATTCAGCAACGACATGCGGAGATCCTTCCAGTGCGGAGATGGCATTATACGAACGCCGCAGACCGGGATTTCGCCGTAGATGCTGTTCGATAGCCTGTTCGGAAACGATCACTGCCGCGCCTGCGGCCGGCGCACGCGCCTGCGCGATCTCGGCCGAGTCGATGCAACCCACCCCGGGCCGTTCCACACCCGCGACTTCAAGCTGATCTTGTGCCCGCGCTGCGAAGTCGTCTATCTCGATCCCGCGCCGACGACGGACGATCTGCGCACGCTGTACGAGAATTCCGTGCAGTTCGCCGATCCGCACTACACCGACGACGATCGCATCGCGCGCATGCTCGAGTACTACACCGGCGCGATCAGGA
>Ga0068859_100002642_pt1 | contig 18238 bp, 15 predicted proteins | sample KBSSwiS22_FD_66585 | JGI IMG/M metagenome (GOLD analysis project Ga0068859, IMG submission 66585) | Switchgrass rhizosphere microbial communities from Kellogg Biological Station, Michigan, USA - KBS Switchgrass S2-2 | ecosystem: Host-associated > Plants > Roots > Rhizosphere > Soil ...
GCCCGATCCGTTCACCGAAGCGACCGCCACCCTCGCGGACGCGCAATCGTACAAGGTGCGCGCCCAGGCCGCCCTGGTCCTCGGCCGCCGCGGCGAGGCCCGCGCCACGCCCTACTTGCTGCGCGCGCTCGATGATCCCAGCGCGCCCGTACGCGCCGTCGCGGCGCGGGCCCTCGGGATGATCGGCGACCCGTCCGCCCGCAAGCGGCTCGAGGCCGCCACCCGCGACCGCGATCCGTTCGTGCGTCGGTCGGCCTCCGCCGCGCTGGCCGCCCTCAGCGACCGGGCCAGCGGATCGCCGGCGTCCGTCGCCGCCGCGCCGCTCGCCCGGTCGCTGGGAGCGGTTACAATCCAGGTGAAACCGATGGGCGACAAGACTCACAAGGCATCGGTCCATCTCCGCGAGCACATGCGCCGCTTCGTCGCGCGCGAGGTCGAGAGCTTCAGGGGAAGCGCGGCGCACGGCTTCGCGATCGACGGAGCCATCCGCGTCCTCGATCTGACGACCAAGGGTCCGCTGGTGTCGGTCACCTGCGGGGTCGAGCTGATCCTCAGCGCCGGCTCGAGCGGCGCCATCATCGTCATGAGCACCGGCGAGGCCACCGTCGAGCGGCGGGTCGCCACGTTCCGCTCCGGCATGCAGACCGACATGGAGCAAGAGGCGCTCGCCCACGCGGTGCGCGGCGCCACCGACGAGCTCCGACAACACCTCGCCGCGAATGTCCCCTGAACCCTTCCGGCGCGCGCGCGAGCCCGTCCGCACCATCTTCGTGGGCGACGTGCATGGCTGCCTCGACGAGCTGATCGCGCTCCTCGACGAGCTGCGCGTCGACCCGGCCGCCGACCGCGTGATCCTGGTCGGCGATCTCGTGGCCAAGGGGCCGGACTCGGTGGGCGTCGTCGCGCTGGCGCGCGAGCGCGGCTTCGAAGCCGTGCTCGGCAACCACGACGCGAAGGTGCTGTCGCTGCGAGCGGGAGGAGCCGTCGAAGCCGCGCGGGCCGGCGAGCCCGGGGCCCACGCTCACGTCGCGGCCCATCTGAGCCTGGAGGACTGGCGCTTCCTGGAGCGCCTGCCGCTCTACCTGTCGATCCCGAAGCTCGCGACGCTGGTGGTGCACGCCGGCTTCGTCCCGGGTGTGCCGCTGCACGCGCAGCCGCGCCACTTGCTGCTGAACCTGCGCAGCATCACGCCCGACGGCGAGCCCTCGAAGCGCGTCCGCGACGGCGTCCCCTGGGGGTTGCGCTGGCCGGGCCCCCAGCACGTCGTGTTCGGCCATGACGCCGTTCGGGGGTTGCAGCAACATCCCTTCGCGACAGGCCTCGACACGGGGTGCGTGTACGGACGCTCGCTGACCGCGCTGGTCCTGCCCGAGCGCCGGCTGGTCTCGGTCCCGGCCAAGCGCGCCTACGTCGAGATGTGAGGGGTCAGGCCGCCATCCGCCGCGCGCCGTCTACCGGCAGACGGATGATGAAGGTCGTTCCCGTCCCCGTCTCGGTCACGAAAGTCAGCGAGCCACCATGTTTGTCGACCACGACTGACCGACTGATGGCGAGGCCTTGCCCGGTGCCCCGGCCGACCTCCTTGGTGGTGAAGAAGGGCTCGAAGATGCGGTCGCGCACCGCCAGCGGGATCCCCGTGCCCGTGTCGCCGATTTCGATCACCGCGTCGTCTCCGTCACGGCGGGTCTTGATCCGGATGGTGCCCCGGCGGGCCGTGCCCGCGACCACGTCACCGATGGCGTGGGCGGCGTTGACCAGGAGGTTCAGGAAGACCTGATTCAGCTCGCCTCCGTGGCCGAGGACCAGCGGCAGCTCGCCGAGCTCGGTCTCGATGTCCGCGACGTACTTGTACTCGTTGCGCGCGATGGCCAGGGTCGTCTGAAGCGCGTGGTTCAGATCGAATGGCTTCTTCTCGCGCGCGTCGGGGTGCGCGAACTCCTTCATCGATCTGACGATGGTGGTGACCCGCTGCAGGCCGTCCAGGCAGCGCTCGGCCGCCGCGGGCACGTTTTCGATTGCGTAGGCGACGTCCACGGCATCCTCCAGCTCGGCCAGCCGCGCTGCCTCCGGGGCCCAGCGCGGATCGGCCTCCAGCTCGGCTCTCAGCTTCTGGTAGCCACCGAGGATCGACACGAAGTCATCCACCGCTTCACGAACGAACCGCACGCTGTCGCCGACGAATTGAATGGGCGTGTTGATCTCATGCGCGATCCCGGCCGCGAGCCTCCCGACCGACTCCAGCTTCTGCGAATGACGCAGCTCCATCTCGAGGCGGATCATCTCGGACACGTCCTTGGCGACCGCCAGCGTGAACAGGGGACGCTGCTCGGCGTCCGTCGCGACGGAGACCGACAGGCGGGTGTGCACGATGGCGCCATTTCGGTGCAGAAACCGTCGGGTCGCCGTCTCGGGCTCCCGGCCAGACCTCGAGCCGGCCGCCCGGAGCGCGGCCACCACCTCCTCGCGGTCGTCGGGATGTACCAGAGGATCAGGGCCGAGCGCGAGAATCTCTGCCTCGGTGTAGCCCAGCATCTTCTGGAGCGCCGGGTTGGCCATGGTGACGCGACCGTCCAGCTCACACCGGATTATGCCGACCGGGGCGGCCTCGACGATGAGCCGCAGCCGATCGCGTTCGGCCTCCAGCTTGGCGGCCAGCTCTTCCATCTCGCGCTCGAAGACCTCCACCGACCGCTCTAAGGTGTAGCGTTCCAGGTCGGTCTCCTCGTAAGTTCGGCTCACGCCGTCCAGAAAGGCGCGCCACACCTCCGAGGACGGAGGGGTTGTCTCGTCGCTCAACCCCAGCTTCCGCAACTGCCGCGCGAGGTGACGGTGGCGAGAGGGGGGCGCGCCCGCCGTCATGACTCTTCGAAGTGCGTGAGGGTCATCGTTTGATTGTGCAGGTCGCACTGGCCGCTGGCGTACGGGGAGATCTCACCGTACGAGTAGAAGCCGACCAGCTCGGTGCCCTCGGGCAGCGCCTCCCGGGCGGCGTCCACCTCCTCCTCAGCGCGCTGACCCAGCACGAGCCGGCGGCCGACGCAGCTGATGGCGATGGCCAAGCTGGGACCCGGGCGGTGCTCACCCCGCGCCGTCACCCGAGCCGCCTCCGAGGCACCGCCGATCAGGCGATCGAAGTTGGCGCGCATGAGGCGCGCCAGATTGCCCTCCGGCACGTCGCCCGCGAAGGTCATGGACTGGGTCTGCTCGTCAATCGAGAGGATCGTGCGAACGAGGCTCTTGTCGTCGCCCCGCTGCCGGCGAAGGGCGAGCGGGAAGAGCAGCGCCGCGGCGGGGAGCTCCTTCGCGCGCTCGCCGAGATATTCCTTGTAGAGCGCGAGGGCCGGCCGGCCGTCGATCTCGTAGAGGACGTTGCCGACCGAACGGGTGATGACGCGTTCGGGACCAAACGTGTCCCAGCCGCCCCGCGAGCCGTGGCGGACGACCAGGTGGTCGCCGTAGAAGCCGACCGCCGACACCACGCCCGCCGCCGGGCCCCCGTCGGCGAGGATCCAGGTGCGCTGGAAGCGATCACCGTCGCCTGCCAGGCCCCCCGTGACCACCACCGCCGCCGGCAGGCGATCGTTGAGGCCGCGCAGCAGCTCGCTGCCGTTGACGCCGATCCCGTCCGAGATCACGAGGACCGCGCGCAGGTCGGGCGCCAGCAAGGCCTCCCCGATCTTCGCGCCTGCCGCGTGCGAGCCGCCGTCGCCCTCGACCCGAGCGAACGCCGAACGGAGGCGCGTGCGCTCGAAGCGGCACACGGCCACCGACAGGCTCTCGTCGAGAATCGACGAGCCCGCGATCTCGCCGGCGGTCGAGCAACCGATCACCGTCGCGCGCGGGTACGCGCGAAGCAGCTCGTGAATGGCGGCGGGATCCTGGCAGCGTGCCGGCGCTCCGAACATGGTGACCAGCGTCTGGTCGGAATCGATGGGGGGAAAGGGCTGGTGGGACCAGCCTGCCGAAGCAGAGTGGGTGAGCGTCTCGACCTGCATGAAAGGGGCTCCCGGCTTGGGGTGATGCAAGGAAGTCGACAGATCCACGCCGGTGTCTAGTCGGCCAGACGCGGCGCCGAAGCTTTCGTGTCGCGCGCGAAACGGTTGCGCGCGCCGATCGGCGGAGCGCAAGGGGTGCGTGGGATCGAAGACCCACGGTCCATCGATCACCCGATGCTCGGACAGAAGCGGGCCGCCAGGTGCGAGGCCATCGCACCCACGTGGCCGGCTTTCCGGCTCAATCAGCGAGGTCCGCCGACTGGCGTGCCCGCGGTCGTCGCCGTCACCCGCCGCGGAATACGCGGAAGAGCCGCTTCACGGGATCGTAGAAGCGATCCGCCACCCGCTCCTTCAGCGGGATGATGGCGTTGTCTGTGATCGTGATGTGCTCCGGGCAGACCTTGGTGCAGCACTTCGTGATGTTGCAGTACCCGATCCCGTGCTTGTGCTTCAGGTCGGAGACGCGGTCGGCGCTGTCGATCGGGTTCATCTCCAGCGCGGCGGTGTAGACCAGGAAGCGCGGGCCGATGAACTCGTCGTTCTTACCGTGGTCGCGGATGACGTGGCAGACGTCCTGGCACAGGAAGCACTCGATGCACTTGCGGAACTCCTGCGGCCGCTCGACGTCCGCCTGATCGACCCGCCACGTCCCGTCCGCCGCGTCCGCCGGGCGCGGCGTGAACGGCGTGATGGTCTTCTTCACGCGGAAGTTCCACGAGACGTCGGTGACCAGGTCGCGGATGCTCGGGAAGGCGCGCATCGGCTCGATGGTCACCGGCTGGGTCAGATCCAGGTCCGAGAGGCGCGTCATGCACATCAGCTTGGGCATGCCGTTGATCTCGGCCGAGCACGACCCGCACTTGCCCGCCTTGCAGTTCCAGCGCACGGCCATGTCGTTGGCCTGCTCGGCCTGGATGGCGTGGACCGCGTCGAGGACCACCATGCCCTCGCCCGCCTCGGTCACGTAATCGCGCAGCTCGCCGCCCTTGGCGTCGCCCCGCCAGATCCGGAACGTGGCCTTGGCCATTTACTTGTTCTCCTCGATGATCTGCTTCAGGTCGGCGCGCATCTCGGGGATCGGCCGCCGCTCGAGCCGCATGTTGCCGTCCGGTCCCTTCTTCACGATGTTGTTGAACGAAGCGAACTTCGGATCCTTCTGCTCGAAGTCCTCACGAAAGTGACCGCCGCGGCTCTCCTTGCGCTCGATCGCGCAGCGGGTGACCGCCTCCGAGCAGGTGAGCAGGTTCGGCAGGTCCATGGCCGTATGCCAGCCCGGGTTGTACTCGCGGTTTCCGACCACGCCGACCTTGGCCGCGCGCCCCTTCAGCGCCTCGATGCCGGCCAGGGCCGCCTGCATGTCCGCCTCGTTGCGCACGATGCCGACCTTCTCCTGCATCATGTCCTGCAGCTCGTACTGGACCTTGTAGGGGCCTTCGCCACCGCCCGCGGCGGACGCGCCACGCTCGAACGGCTCCAGGAGCCCGCGCGCGGCCGCTTCGATCTGATCGGGACGAACGGTCCCGGCCCCGCGCTCCTTGGCGAACTTCGCCGCGTGCTCGCCGGCGCGCTTGCCAAAGACGACCAGGTCCGACAGCGAGTTGCCGCCCAGGCGGTTCGCGCCGTGCAGCCCGGCCGCCACCTCGCCGGCCGCAAACAGGCCCGGCACCGTCGACATCTGCGAGTCACCGTCGACGCGCACGCCGCCCATCACGTAGTGCGTGGTGGGGCCCACCTCCATCGGCTCGACCGTGATGTCGAGGCCGGCCAGCTGCATGAACTGGTGGTACATGCTCGGCAGCTTCTTCTTGATGTGCTCGCGCGCGTTGGGGAGCTTCTCCTTGATCCACGCGATGTCCAGGAACACGCCGCCGTGCGGGCTGCCGCGGCCGGCGCGCACCTCGCGGTTGATGCAGCGGGCGACGTGGTCGCGCGTCAGCAGCTCGGGCGGCCGGTTCGCCGACTTGTCGCCCTGGGTGTAGCGCCAGCCCTCCTCGGGATCCTTGGCGGTCTGGTTGCGGTAGTTCTCCGGGATGTCGTCGAACATGAACCGCTTGCCGTCCTTGTTGCGCAGCACCCCGCCCTCGCCGCGGACCCCCTCGGTCACCAGGATGCCCTTCACGCTGAGCGGCCAGACCATCCCCGTCGGATGAAACTGGACGAACTCCATGTCCATCAACTCGGCGCCCGCGTGGTACGCCAGCGCGTGCCCGTCGCCGGTGTACTCCCAGCTGTTCGAGGTGATCTTGAAGGCGCGCCCGATGCCGCCGGTGGCCAGCACGACCGCGCCCGACCGGAACACGCGCGCGAAGCCGCGCTCGCGGTCATAGCCGAAGGCGCCCACGACGCGCTCGCCATCCTTCAGCAAGGTCGTCACCGTGTGCTCCATGTACACGGTGATGCCGCGGTGGATGCCGTGGTCCTGCAGCGTGCGGATCATCTCGAGCCCGGTGCGATCACCCACATGGGCGAGGCGCGGGTAGCGGTGGCCGCCGAAGTTGCGCTGCAGGATCTTGCCGTCCTTCGTGCGATCGAAGACGGCGCCCCACGCCTCGAGCTCGCGCACCCGAGCAGGCGCCTCCTGGGCGTGCAGCTCGGCCATCCGCCAGTTGTTGATGTACTGGCCGCCGCGCATGGTGTCGGCGAAGTGCACCTTCCACGAGTCGCGGTCGTCGACGTTGGCCATCGCCGCCGCCATGCCACCCTCGGCCATGACGGTGTGGGCCTTGCCGAGCAATGACTTGCAGATGAGCCCGACCGACGCGCCGGCCGCCGAGGCCTCGATGGCCGCACGCAGCCCGGCGCCGCCGGCGCCGATCACGATGACGTCGTGCTCGTGGGTCTGGATCTGTCCTGCAGAAACGGTCGCCACGGTCGCTGCGGTCGCCATTTAGAAGATCCTCACGTCGGAGATGGCGCCGGTAGCGCACAGGCGGATGTAGACATCGGTGACCCCGACCCACACCAGGCTGCACCAGGCCCACTTGGGATGGTGCCGGTTGAGGCAGCTCACGCAGTCGTAGGCCTTCTTGCGAATCGGGCGCCGCGACAGCACGTCGAAGATGCCGCCCACGATGTGCCGCAGCGAGTGGCAGCCCAGCGTGTATCCGCCGATGAGCACCACGTTCAGCGCCATGACCAGCGTCCCCAGGCCGAGGCCCAGCCTCTCGCCGCCGGCGCCGTCGTCGAACCACAGGGCGTGCCAGACGTCTATCGACAGAAGGACGATGAAGATCAGCGCGAAGTAGAGCGCGTATCGGTGGATGTTCTGGATGATGAGCGGGAGCTTCTGCTCGCCGAGGTAGCTCTTGCGCGGCTCACCGACCGTGCAGTTCGGCGGGTCGGCCCAGAACGCCTTGTAGTAGGCGCCGCGGTAGTAGTAGCAGGTCATGCGGAACGCCAGCGGGAAGACGAGGATCAACATCGCCGGCGAGTAGGCGAGGAACGAGGGGAACAGCCCGTTCAACCAGTCCGGGACCTCCCCGAAGACCGCGTGAGGCGACGGGTGCCCGTGCGGGTAGAAGAGCTCGGGTGAGTAGAGAGGCGACAGGTAGTTGCCCGAGTAGTAGTCCTTGCCCTGCAGCAGCGCCCACGTCACGTAGACGACGAAAGACGAAAAGACGATGAACGTGACGAGCGGCATGGCCCACCACGCGTCGCGACGCGAGGTCTGGCCAAAGCGGAGTCTCCTGACGGGTACGTCGACGGCAGCCATTCAGCTCTTTTTTGGGGGTGTGGGTTTGGTGACGCTTCGGGGTTCGAAGTGGCGCGAGCATAGTCATCCTGCGGCAACTTTCAATGCACGTGCGCCCGGTTCCCGCGTTCGGTGCGGTCAGCCACCCGGCCGCCGGCGCCCTGGGTCCCCTCCCCCGTTTTTATTGAGCACCCACGCGGCCCTGGCGGATACTAGACCAGGAGTGGATAGGATTCTCCGCATTGTTCCGCCGCCCCCCCTCGCCGATGAGGGCGGTGACGTCGCCGATGATCAACGGCTCGTTGCCGCGCTCAAGCAGCGGCAGCCCGGGTCCTTCGACGAGCTGATCCGCCGCCACGGGGCGCACCTGAGGCGGGTCTTGACGCGCGTGCTCGGCGCCCACGACACCGAGCACGCTGACGTGATGCAGGAAGTGGCGATGAGCGCCTGGCAAGGCATCGGGAACCTGACCGACGCGCGGGCGTTGAAGGCATGGCTGACCCAGATCGCGGTCTTCACCGCGCGCGGGGTGATCCGGCGGCGGCGCCGGGGCCGCTGGCTGGCGCTGCTGGGTGAGCTCCCTGATCGGCCGCTGCCGTGGGCCGGTCCCGATCTGCAAGAGGCGGCCCGGGCGGTCTACGCCATCTTCGATCGGATGCCGGTCGACGAACGAATCCCCTTTTCGCTCCGCATGCTTGACGGGCTCGACCTGGAAGCCACGGCGCAGGCCTGCGGCATGTCCCTGGCGACGGTGCGGCGGAGGCTGGTTCGAGCCGAGCGCCGTTTCCAGAAGCTCGCCCGGCGGCACGAGGTGCTGGAGCCGTGGTTGCGGGAGGGCCAGTCATGAGGGGCCCCACCGTGATGGGTCGAGGTCCGGGACCGGCCATGCCAGGCGACCCCCGCCCGCCCGGCGAAGCCTTGTGGCGGCGCCTGGCGGAGGCCCAGGACGTGGCCCTCGCGACCGAGGAGCTCGCGCGCCTGGACGCCCCCGTCGCCGAGCGGGACCGGGCCGCGGTCGGTGCGCCGTCGGCCGAGCGGGTGGCTCGGCGAGCGCGCCCCCTGCGGATGACGGCCGCGGTGGCCGCGGTGGCCGTCGCGGCGGCGGCGCTCTTCCTGCTGATCCCGCGCCGTCCGCCCGGTCGATTGCGGGTCCAGGTCGGCTCGGCCGCCGAGACGATGGCGGCCGTGCCGAGCCTGGTCGCGGACGCCCGCGCCGACCTGCCGTTGCGGTTCTCCGACGGCTCGGCGGTGGTCTTCCGCGCCGGCTCCGCGGGACGGCTCGAGAGCTTGACGGCGAGCGGATCCGAGCTCGTGCTCGAGCACGGCACCCTGACCGCGCACGTGGTGCATGCCTCGGCCACCGCCTGGGTGGTCCACGCGGGACCTTACCGCGTGCGGATCACCGGCACCCGCTTCGCGGTGAGCTGGCGCGCGGGCCGACTCGACCTGTCGCTCTTCGAAGGCTCGGTGATCGTCGACGGGTCGATCCTGGGCGTGGGCGTGCCGCTGACGGCGGGCCGCCGGCTGACGGTGGCGTCGGGCGTCGTGCGCATCGAGCCGTTCCAAGCGGAGGGTGGTCCCCTACCCCGCGTCGCCCAGCGGGCGGCGCGCGGTGATGGCGCGCCGGAGGGCGCCGATCAGGCCGATCTGGCATCTGGGGTCGCGGATCGCCGCTCCAACGAGGCGCAGGCGGTAGGCTCGGGTCCTGCGGAGGGTCGCGGGTCAGACGGAATGGCGACGCCGTCGGCTCGATCCACCGACAGCGGGGAACGAGCCCCCGGCGGCGTGGCGCCCTCCGGCGACGAGGCACGAAGCGACGGGCGCGGTTCGCACCCCGCGCCCGCGCGGGCCGGCGGCATGCCCACCGGCTCGACGGCGATCGCGCTGGCGGATGGCCCTCGCGGCAGCGACGCGCTGGCGCGGTTCGCCGGCCAGGGAGTCGCCGGCTCGCAGGAAGATCTGATGATGGACGAACCCACGGCCTCGCCGCGTGCCGCCGAAGACGCGGCCACGCCGACCCGCCGGCGCCACACGCGCGCGCCTCGATCGGGCGCGGGCGGGGCGCGCTCGGGTGAAGAAAGCTGGCTGGCCCTGGCGGAGGACCGCCACTATCCCGAGGCTCTGGCCGCGGCCCGGCGGCTCGGCTGGTCGAACCTGTGCCGCCGCCTCGACGCGCACCGCCTGCTGACGCTGGCGGACGTCGCGCGCTACTCGGGCGCGCGGGCGCCCGCGCGGCGCGCGTTCGAGTCCTTGGCACGGCGGTTCCCGCACGATCGACTGGCGGGGGACGCGGTCTTCAGCCTGGGCCGTATGGCGTTCGAGGCCGGCCACGCCGCCGAGGCGGCGCGCTGGTTCAAGCGCTACGGCGCCGACTGGCCCAACGGACCGCTCGCCGACGAGGCCGCTGGCCGCCTGGTCGAGAGCGCCATCCGACTTCAGGACGCCGAAGCGGCCCACGCGGCTGCGCACGCTTACCTGGCCCGCGCACCCCACGGCCCCCAGGCCTCACTGGCCCGCGGCGTCCTCGCCGATTCGCCCGACGGCGCGCCGTGAAATCACCTGCCGCCGGCCGCCGGCCGCTGGTCGCCCGGATGGCGAGCAGAGCGGCGGGCCTCGTGCTGATCGTCGTGGTCATCATGGAACCCCTGCTGTCTCCTCGATCGGCGCGCGCCAGCGACGGACCGGCCACCGTCGTCGCGGTCCTCGGGTATCACGGCTCGCGCCTGGCCGACGAGGTCAAGCGCGAGCTGGAGTCCTCCCGCTTCGAGGTCCTCTCCGCCGAGATCGGCGCGCGCCGCTGGCAAGACCTGGCCCGCGCCGTGGATGGCGGCAGGCTCCTACGCGGGGTGGTCGTCGACGAGAACGATCGCGCGCTGACCGTCTACACCCGATCCCTCAAGAAGACCGACGTCGATGTGCGCCTCGTCCTGTCGGTCGATCCGGCCGATCGAATGGCCCGGCGTCACGCCTGCTTGAGCGCGGTCGAGCTCCTGCATGCCCTCGGGGCGACGGAAGGGGTCCTGGGCGCGAGCCCCGAAGATCCGAGCGTGCCGCGCCCGCATGGATCGCGTCCTCTCGGTGCGAGCGGTAACGCGGCGGCGCCTCCCACGCCCGCCCCCACCTCCAGCGCGACGATCCCCGCAGAGCCGCTGCCGCGAGGCACGGTGGGCGCCGCGGGCGGAGGCTCCCCCGGCGCGAGCCCGCCGCCATCGAGCCCGAGCTCGCAGGAGCCGCCATCCGACCTGGCCGCGGGCGGGTCGGACATGGGCTGGCAGCTGGGGGCCGCTACGACCTTCGGCGTCGAGACGCGAGGCGGAGGGCCCACCAGCCACCTGCAGTTCGTGGGGCGAATTCCCGCCACGCCGCACCTCGCGCTCGGCGCCCGCGTGCTGTGGCCGTTGCTCGCCATCTCGTCGCGGAACAACGACAGCGAGGTCCGCGCGTGGTCGTTTGGAGCCGCCCTCACCTTCGAGTACACCGTCGCGCCTCGGCGGCGGCTGAAACCTTATGTCGGCCTGGGCGTGGGCGGCCGGCTGGGCATCATCGAGGTCACGTCGACGACCGCTGCCCAGAGCAATCAGTTCTTCCCCGTCAGCGGCACCCTCGGCATCGAGGCCGGCGTCCGTTACTCCCTGGCACCCCTGGTCCAGGTGTTCTTCGAGCTGAGCGCCGCGCGGGCGTGGCTCATCGTCCCGCGCCGGGACGACGACCTCGCACGCGGCGCGGCCGAGGGCGAGTCCGCGCGCGCGAGCGTCGGCGTTCTGTTCAGGTCGTAGCACCTCGGACCGACCACGTCGGACGACCACGCGGCCTGCGCCGTGGTCCCTCGCGCCTTCCCTCAGCGGCTGAAGATCGAGCGGCTCGAGGAGCTGCGCGGCGCCGGCGCCGGCGGACGGCTGAAGGTCGTGGCACGGTTGTTCGACGACAGGCGCGTTCCGCGGCTGCGGAGGATGTCGGCCGCGCGCTCGCGCACCTGGGGGTCCTTGTCGTGGGCGGCGGCGTCCTTCAGCCAAGGAACCGCCGGCGCGCCGAACCCGTGCAAGACGTCCTCGGTCTTCTCGTAGCCCTTGTCGCTGCCGAGCGCGTGGATCAAGTTCTTCACCAGCCGCTCGTCCCCGCGATACTTGGTTTCACGCTGGGCGGCGGCGCGTGCGGCCGCCGCCCCTTCGCCCCAGCGTTTGTGCTCGAGGCAGACGTTGGCGAGCGCGTAGGAGACCTGTGCGTCCTCGGGGTTCTCGCGGTGGGCCTTCTGCAACACGACGAGGGCCTGCTCCCACTCGCCCTTGTCGAGCAACCGCGCGGCGTCGGCCTGACGTTCTTGCGCGGACGGCACCGGCGCCGCCGATGCGGGCGCCCCGGCCGATGGGGTGGGACCGCCCGCCACGGCGGTCCCGGCGGCGGCCGCTCCGGCCGCGGGCGCCGCGCGCGCCACCGTCTTTCCCTTTCCGTCGGCGGCGCTCCCGACGGGAGCCGCGGCAGGCGTCGCAGCAGGATTCGTCCGTCTGGACGCCTCTTGCTCGGCGGGCGATGGCTTGCGCCGCAGCCCCAGCCCCAACCCGACGAAAAGCAGGACCAAGGCCGCGACGACCATCGTGCCGAGCGCGACCAGGCGCATGGGCTTCGGCAGCGCGACCCCCAGAACGGACCGCTCGGCCGTCTGCTCCGCCGGCTTCGTCGGCCGACTGGGCTTCGACGCCTCCGGCGAGACGATCACCGCCGGCGCCGCCGTCAGCTCTCCGTGCAGGACCCCGCGGGGCGGATCGATGATGGTCTTGTCGGCGTCCGCGATGGGCGCGTCGAACGGGCGTACCGCCGCCATCGCCGCGCCGGCCTTGACGGCGACGGTGGCCTCCGGGACCTGCTCCAGCGCGGCCACGAACTCGGCCGCCGTCTGGTAGCGATCGTCCGCCTTCTTTTGCAGCGCGCGGAGGACCACCGCTTCCAGCGCTGGCGAGATCTCGGCGGCCGGGACCACCTTTCGCACCGGCGTGGGCGCGAGATCCCGGTGCATGACCAGGATCTCGGCGATCTTGTCGGAGATGAACGGCTTCTCACCGGCCAGCATCTCGTGCAACACGACGCCGATCGAATAGATGTCGGTGCGCCCGTCGATCTCGCCAGGAGCGCCGGTCTGCTCCGGCGACATGTAGCTGGGAGTCCCGATGGCCAGGCCCGACGTCTGGGCCGGTCCGTCCCGCAGCTTGGCCAGCCCGAAGTCGAGGATCCGGACGTGATCGGGCAGGCCGTCCGTGTCGCTCAGGATCAGGTTGTCGGGCTTGAGGTCCCGATGAATGATGTTCTGCGCGTGCGCGTGCGCCACGCCCGCCAGCAGCTGTCGCGCTATGTTGACGGCGCGCGGGGGGGCGAGCCGCCCCGACTCCAGCGTCTTGCGCAGGGTCACGCCGGTGACGAAGTCCATCACCAGATAAGGAGCCCCCTCGACACCGAAGTCCATGACCGACACGCAGTTGGGATGGGCCAGGCGGCTCATGGCGCGCGCCTCGGTCTCGAAGCGCGCACGGAACGCCTTCTGCGCCGCGATCCAGGGGTGCAAAAACTTCACCGCCACGGGACGCCCCAGCTCGACGCGCTCGCCGCGATAGACGACGCCCATGGCGCCGGCTGCGACGCGCTCGAGGATTCGGTATCGCCCCTGCAGGACTTGACCGACCCTGGGATCGGGCGGGCTCAGCTCCACGACGAAGACGTTAACACAGGGCCGAGGTCCTGCGCGTCAAGGCCGTTCGCAGGTGAACCCACTCACATGCCGCTCACGAACTTCCACTTGTCGCCGTCTTTTTCTAGGACGAAGCGGTGGTAGTCCGTGACGCGATGGTACCGGTCGCCGACCTCGGGAGCCATCGATCCCAGCTCGAAAGAGCCGTTCAGGAAGACGTCCACGTCCGCGAGGCGGTCATGCACGTCGATGTCGCGGAGCTCGATCTCGTACCAGATCGACTTGAGCCGAGAGAGGCGCTTGCGCAGGACCTCTTTCAACCCGTTGTACCCGTAGTCGTCATCCGAGCGGGGTGTCCCCGAGTCCTCGCGGTAATGCTCGGAGGCCAGCATGATCAGGCCATCGACGTTCTGCTGGGTCAGGCGCTGGCGATAGAGGTCGATGGTGTCGATGATCTTCTTGTTCTCGTCCGTACGCACGATGGTCGTGCCGGGAAAGAACGACGGGTGCGCGCACCCGACCGCGCCAACCACCATCGCGCCGAGCGCGAGGGCCGCGAGCGGGGTCAGCCTGGCCAAGGAACGGAGTCGACGAAACACGGGTCGGCTGTTTAGCACGATTCGTTCCAGGGCCCGAGCGGGCGAGGCCCCCGCCAGACGCCGCATTTCAAGGCCCTCCCGCGCGGCCGACCTGACGAAACGGCGCGGGGTCCGACCAGCGGAGTGCCACTTTGTCATGGCGATCCTGATCCGACGGACCTCCACCTCCTGATTGCGCCCGCCCGTCCGCCGCGCGTCACCCGCTCGACGGGCGACGGCGCACCGGCCTATAGTGGCGACATCGTGACGACCACCGGGACGACAACGCCGGGTCCGGCCGAGCGCCCGCGCGCTCACCCCAGGCTCGAGCTCGACGTCTACGTCGACTACACGGGCTCGGAGGTGCTGCTCTTCCACAAGGTCCAGAACATCTCGCTGGGCGGCATCTGCATCCAGAGCGAGGGGGTCGAGGACGTGGGGACCGTCGTCGACCTGGTCCTCAATTTTCCGGACCTCGACGCGAGCCTGGCCGTCCAGGGCGAGGTGGTATGGGCCAACCGGGAGCGACCCATGGACATGGGCATCCGCTACACCGATCTCGACAACGAGCGGCGCGACACCTTGCGGAAGTACATGACGCTGGTCCAGGCCAAGAAAAACGACGGCTGAACGAGCGCTGAAGGGAGAGCTCGCCTGGCGAGCTCACGGTAGGGCGAGGAGTCCGTCGGCGGCGGCGAGGTGCTGCTTCACGCGCTGGAGACGAAGGAGATAGCGGCCGAAGTCCTTCCCAGGCGCGGCGCCGGCGGCGCGCTTCAAGTGGACGTCGGTGATGCGCGTGACGGCGAAGCGGCAAGCCACGAAGCGCAGCTCGCCCCCGAAGCCATCCCGCTCGGCGGGCGTCACGGGCCGAAGGGCGACGTAGGCGGACAGGAGCGCCTCGACCATCTCGGGCCGAAAGTCGTCGCGCCCGAACGCGAACGCCAGCAGCGTGACGGCGAGGTCGTAGGCCAATCGGCCCCAGGACGCCTGCTCGAAGTCGAGCAACGCCGCCAGCCGATCCTCTTCGTACAGCACGTTGTCGAGGAACAGATCGCCGTGAATCAAGCCCTCCGGCAGCCCGGGCACGCGCCCGATCGCCAGTGCCTCCAGCTCGGGGCCGAGCACCGCGACCGCCGCCGCCAGCGCCGGATCGGACTCGGCGACCACCTGAATCCGCTCCAGCCGCCGGTCGATCTCGTCGGGCTCGTAGCGCCCCGGCCGGTGATCCGGAAACGACTCGCCCGCCAGGTGCAGCCGCGCCAGCGCCTCGCCGGCCGCCCGCGCGTGAACCGGCTGGACCTCGCTCCGAGGCAGCGTTCGTCCCCCACGCCAGGGAAACAGCGAGACCAGCTGCCCGCGCCACGTTCCGAATGACGCCCCCCCCTTCGTCCGGAACGGCGGCGGCGTCGGCACGCCGCGCGCCGCCACATGCTCGACGATGGCCGCCTCCCGCGCCACGTCCTCGACCGACTTCCCCTCGTTGATCCTCAAGAACCGCGTCCCCTCCCCCGTCTCCACCTTTACGTTGGTGTTCACCGTCCCCACCGCAATCGCCGAATGGCCGACATACGTCAGCCCGTACATCGCCAAAATTTCACGAAGATCGTCCGAGCCCAAAGAGCGAAACGAAGCCACGCCCACCTCTAACACGACCCCGTCCGTCCATACTCCTCCCCCCCGCCCCCTGCGCTCGGGCGCTCCCCCTCTTGACGCGGTCACGAAAGATCGGTCTAGTCGCACGCTGTAATGTCGCGACCGGACCGGGATCAGCTGATCCAGCAACACCTCTCGCTGGTCCAGTCCGTCGCTCGCAAGCTGAAGAAGCAGATCACCGCGCGCGTCGAGTTCGACGATCTCGTCGGGTACGGGTCGAAGGGCCTCATCGAAGCCGCCGAGCGATTCGATCCACGGCACGGCGTGGCGTTCACCACGTTCGCCTACTACCGCATCCGGGGCGCCATGCTCGACGGCCTTCGCACCATGGGCTGGTACTCGCGGGCCGACTACGCTCGCTACCGCGCCGAGGAACGCGCCAACGAGTATCTGCAGAACCACGCCGACCGCGAAGCCGCTCAGGGGCTCGCGCCCGGTGAGGGCTCCCCGACGGGCACGACGTCAGCGGCCGCTTCGGTGGGGGCGACCCTGTCTGGCATCGCCGAGCTGCTGGGCGGCATCGCCACGGTTCACATCACGTCCCTCGAAGCCGCCGCGGCCGTCGCCGACGAGAGCCTGCCCGCGCCAGACGCCAACCTGGACACGGGACGTCTGGGAGCGCGCGTGCGCCTCGCGCTGCAGAGGCTGCCCGACAAGGAGCGTCAGCTCATGGAGCTCTATTACTTTGCTGGCAAGAACCTGGAAGAAGCCGGCGGCGCGATGGGCCTATCGAAGTCTTGGGCCTGCCGCCTTCATGCCCGCGCCGTCGAGCTCCTGCGCGCCGAGCTGGCCGACGCGCTGGACTGAACACCCAGCCTGAAACGGTCGGTCCGGCGCACCCCGCCGGACCGTCCCTTCCGCGGTCACGACAACGTTTCTCGCGACTCCATTTTCCCGTGTGAGCGAAGCCGAGGCCGTGTATAGACTCCCCCGCATCCATGGGCCTCTTCGGGTTCCTCAGCAAGACCGGCCGCGACCAGCGCGCGCGAGAGCGAAGCGCGAAGCGCGTCGTCAACAAGTACGCCCAGTCCCCCGACCGATTCAAGGCCTTCGAGGCCCTGCTGGCGGACGGATCGCCGGATGCGATCTTCGCGCTCTTGAAGCGATTCGGCATGATGTACGACAAGACCATCGAGGACGAGCAGGAGAAGGAGTGGGTGTTCGACGCGCTCGTCGAGAAGGGCCCCTCCATCCTGCCGCAGGTCGCACGCTACCTGCGCGCGGCCGACTCCATCTCGTGGCCGCTGCGCCTCCTGGACAAGGTCGCCACCAAAGAGCACGAGCTGGAGGTGGTGACGCAGATCCTCGCTGAGCACGAGCCTGGCTATGAGCGCGACCCGACCAAGAAGATCCAGCTCCTCAACCACGTCGCCGGCCTGAAGCTTCCGGGCGCGGCCAAGCTCTGCGCGCCCTACCTGGCCGACATGGACGAGGGCGTGCGCTACGCCGCCGCCGAGGCCCTGGTCCGGCTGGGCGACGAAGAGGACGCGCGCGAGCCGCTCATCGAGCGATTCGTCTCCGAGGCCGAGGAGAGCCTACGGCTGCGCCTGCAGATCGCGGAAGGCTTCGCCGAGCACGGCTGGCTGGTGGCCAAACCCCACCGTCCCGCATTCGACAAGAAGCTGCCCGACCAGTTCTCGATCGATCGCGAGGGCCGCTTGAAGAAGAAGACGACCACCGCGCCCACCTAACGTCAACGTCACGTGACGTCGTCGAGTCACGTCCTTCCGCCACTCGCTTGAAAGGAAAGCTGTAGCCTCCCATGCCGCGCAGAACCGACATCAAGACCGTCATGCTGATTGGGTCCGGCCCGATCGTCATCGGCCAGGCTTGCGAGTTCGACTACTCGGGCACGCAAGGCGTGAAGGCTCTGAAAGAAGAAGGCTTCCGGGTCGTCCTCGTGAACTCGAATCCGGCGACGATCATGACCGACCCCGAGATCGCCGATCGGACGTACGTCGAGCCGCTGACGGTCGAGGTGCTGACGCGCGTGATCGAGCGCGAGAAGCCGGACGCGTTGCTGCCGACGCTGGGCGGGCAGACCGCGCTGAACCTGGCGCTCGAGCTCCACCGAGCGGGCGTCCTCGAGAAGCACGGCGTGAAGCTGATCGGCGCGCAGGTGGCCGCCATCGAGAAGGCCGAGGACCGCGAGCTGTTCAAGCAGGCCATGCTGAAGATCGGCCTGTCGGTGCCGATGTCGGGGTACGCGCGGTCGCTGGCCGAGGCGCGCGCGATCCAAGCCGAGATGGCCGTGGCCAACGGGGTCGGCTACCCGGTGCTGCTGCGCCCGTCGTTCACGCTGGGCGGCTCGGGCGCCGCCATCGTCTGGAACGCCGAGGAGTTCGACGCCAAGGTGAACTGGGGTCTGGCCCAGAGCCCCCGCGGCGAGGTGCTGGTCGAGCAGTCGATCCTCGGATGGAAGGAGTACGAGCTCGAGGTCATGCGCGACACGCATGACAACGCCGTCATCATCTGCTCGATCGAGAACTTCGATCCGATGGGCGTGCACACCGGCGACTCGATCACGATCGCGCCGGCCATGACCTTGACCGACAAGGAGTACCAGATCATGCGGGACGCGGCGCTGGCCGTGATCCGCGAGATCGGCGTGGAGACCGGCGGCTCGAACATCCAGTTCGCCGTG
>Ga0068859_100002643_pt1 | contig 18236 bp, 12 predicted proteins | sample KBSSwiS22_FD_66585 | JGI IMG/M metagenome (GOLD analysis project Ga0068859, IMG submission 66585) | Switchgrass rhizosphere microbial communities from Kellogg Biological Station, Michigan, USA - KBS Switchgrass S2-2 | ecosystem: Host-associated > Plants > Roots > Rhizosphere > Soil ...
GTACGTCCCGCGCAGCGACGCGTCGTGCCGGGTGTTGGGTCCGCAGCAGTAGACGCCGTCCTCCCGGAAGATCGCCACCCCCATGACCGGCGAGTCCAGCGGCCGCCGGGCCTCGAAGTCCACCTCGACGCGCAGGGTCTCCCCGGAGCGGAACTCGGTCCGCTCGCGCCCTTCGGCCCCCTTGAGGCGCACGGAGCGGATGGCCACCTCGCCGGTTCCGCGCCGCCCCGGCGCGAGGCCCGGGCCCTCGGCGGCCTTGAGCCGCAGGTGCTCTTCGTAACGGCCGATCACGTCTTCCGCGGGACCGAGCGCCACCGGCCGGCCCTGGCGCAGCCAGAGCGCGCGGTCGCACAGCCCCTTGAGCGCGTGCAGGTCGTGCGAGGCGACGACCAGCGTGGCGCCGGCGGCCCGCATCTGCCGCAGACGGTCGACGCACTTCCGCTGGAAGTACCCGTCCCCCACGGCCAGGACCTCGTCCACGAGCACGACGGGGGCCTCGAGCGACGCCGCGATCGCGAAGCCCAGGCGCATCACCATGCCCGCGCTGTACGTCCGCACGGGCCGTTCGAAGAACTCGCCGAGCTCGGCGAACTCCTCCGCCGCCGTGGCCAGGGCCCGCGCCTGCGCGCGCGTGAGGCCGGAGAGCAGGCCCATCTGTACCGCGTTCTCGCGCCCGCTGAGCTCGACGAAGAAGCCGGCGCCCAGCTCCAGGAGGGAGGCCACCGCTCCCGTCACCTCCAGCCGGCCCTCCGAGGCGCGCGTGACGCCCATGAGCAGGTCCAGGAGCGTGCTCTTTCCCGATCCGTTCTCGCCCACCACGGCCAGCGCGCCGCCGCGCGCCACGTCGACGGTCACGTCGCGCAGGGCCCAGAGGTCGCGGCCGGGCCCCGCCGGGGCGTAGCGCTTCCCCACTCCCTGGACCGTGATGGCCGCGGCCGCGCTCACAGCCGGTCCCGCGCCGCCCACCACAGCCGGTCCCTCATGGCCAGGCCGATGGCGAGCAGACCCATCGTGGTGGCCGCCGCCATCGCCAGCTCCGCCACGGGGCCGCCGGACGGAGCGGCCAACGGAAACCGGTAGAGCCGGAGGAAGTGCGTGAAGGGGTTCCACTCCAGCGCCGCGCGCACCGTGCCGCTCAGCAGGGACTCCGGATACACGATCGGGCTGGCGAAGGTGAGCGCGGTAAGGCCCGTCGCCAGCGCGGGCCGCAGGTCGGGGTACAGCGTGGCCAGCGGGGCGACGATCAGCCCCAGGCCGAAGACCGCCGCCGTCTGGAGGATCAGCCCGGCCAACGGCCAGAACAATCCGGTCGCTCCCGCCGCCTCGCCGGCCGCGAAGGCGGCGGCCAGCACCAGCAGCAGGCCGCAGGCCCCGCGCACGGCGGAGACGAGGACCTGGCGCGCCACCAGCAACTCCATGGGCACCCGCGAGCGGCGGATCCAGCGGTTGTCGGGGAGCGTGGACGCCGACGACTCGAGCCCTTCACGGAGCGACGACCAGGGAAGGATGCCGGAGGCGATGAACAAGGCGTAGGTCAGCCCGTCCTGTGTGGTCCGCGGCCGCATCACCAGGCCGAAGACAACCGCGTAGGCCGCGACCTCGACCAGGGGGCCCAGGGCCGACCACAGGCCGCCGAGGACCGACCCGGCGTAGCGGTGGCGCAAGTCGGCCAGGACCAGGGGTCCGACCGAACGGGCCCAGGCGGGCGACAGCGGCGCGCGCACGGCGGGTTGATCGTAGCACTCCGCCGCGGGAAGGGGGTGCGGGCCGGCTAACCCCCGCGCCGTCCGCGTCTTGGCCGGGCGCTCCCGGCTGGTCCACGGCCCCGCTCCCGGGCCCGATCGGCGGAGGGAGGCCGGCCCTTCCGCGCCCCGGCCGCCGCCCGCTCCAGCACGTCCACGAGGGCGAAGTCCACCTGCCGCCGCTCCAGGTCCACCCTCACCACCTGGACCTCGACCCTGTCCCCCAACCGGTAGACCTTGCGTGTGTTCTCGCCCTTCAAGACGTGGGCCTTGTCGTTGAAGACGTAGTAGTCGTCCGTCATCGACGAGACGTGCACCAGGCCCTGGACGTAGATCTCGTCCAGCTCCACGAAGAGGCCGAAGGCCTGCACACCCGTGATGTAACCGCCGAAGACCTCACCCAGCTTGTCCGCCATGAAGCGGACCTTCTTCCACTCCGTGAGCTCGCGCTCGGCCTCGTCGGCCCGGCGCTCCATCTCCGAGAGGTGCCGGCCCATCTCGGGCAGGGCCTCCTTGATGTGGCCGTGGTCTCCCCCTTGGCGCAGCGCGCGCAGGGCGCGGTGGACCACCAGGTCGGGGTAGCGCCGGATGGGGCTCGTGAAATGCGCGTACATCTCCGTGGCCAGGCCGAAGTGGCCCAGGTTCTCCTCGTGGTAGCGGGCCAGCTTCATCGTGCGCAACAGCAGGTAGGAGATGAGCTTCTCCTCGGGCTTGCCCGCGATCTGGCGGAGGACCAGCTGGAAGTCCTCCGGCCGGATGGCCTCGAGGCTGGCGGGGACACTGTAGCCGAACGACGCCACCAGCTCCGCGAACTCCTCGACACGCTCGGGGTCGGGCGTCTCGTGGACGCGATACAGCGCGGGCATGTCCGCGCGGGAGAGCCTCTCCGCCACCGCCTCGTTGGCCGCCAGCATGAACTCCTCGATCACCCGCATGCTGTCCAGGCGCTCCGTGGCCACGATGCCCGTGATCTCGCCCGAGGCGCCCAGGACCAGCTTCGGCTCCGGCAGGTCGAAGTCCAGCGAGCCGCGCTCGTACCGGCGCTTGCGCATGACCCGGGCCAGCTCGTCCATCCCCTCGATCATGGGGACGAGGGCGGCGAAGCGGCCGCGCAGGGCGGCGTCGCCGTCCACGATGGCCTGGGCCTGCTGGTAGGTGAGCCGGGCGGCGCTCTTGATCACGCCGTCGTGGAACTCGGCCTTCTTGACCTTGCCGCGCGCGTCGAGCTCCAGGATCACGGTCTGGGTGAGGCGGTCCTCGCCCTCCACCAGGCTGCAGATGTTGCTCGAGAGCGCGTGGGGCAGCATGGGCACCACGCGGTCGGGGAAGTAGACCGACGTCCCGCGCAGGTACGCTTCCTGATCGAGCTGGGAGCCCTCGCGCACGTAGTGCGCCACGTCCGCGATGTGGACGCCGAGGCGCCAGTGGCCGCCCGGGAGGCGGTCCAGGCTGATGGCATCGTCGTGGTCGCGCGCGGTCTCCGGGTCCACGGTCACCGTGGGCCACCTCCGGAAGTCGGCGCGGTCGCGCAGGTCCTCGCGGCGCACCTCCATCGGCACCAGGCTGGCCTCGGCCTCGACCTCGGCGGGGAAGGCGTCGGGCAGGCCGTGCTTGGCCATCACCACCTTGAGATCCACGCCGGGGTCCTCGAGCCGGCCCAGCACCTCCAGGACGCGGCCGGACGGGTTGCGGGTGGCGGTGGGCGGCCGGGTCATCTCCGCGGAGACCATGTCGCCCGGCCGGGCGCCGGCGCTGTCCCCCGGCGGCACGAACAGCTCGTGGAGGACGCGCCGGTCGAACGGCACCACGTGCCCTCCGAAGCGGCCGTCCTCCTCGTAGCGGCCCACGATCCGCTTCTGGCCGCGCTCGAGGACGCGGATGATCCGTCCTTCCGCGCCCTTGGGCGCCATGCGCTCGACGCGGGCCACCACGCGGTCGCCGTGCAGGGCCTCCTTCAGGTTGGCGGCGGAGACGTACACGTCGCCCTGCCCTTCGCGGCGCTTCTCGGGCACGACGAAGCCGTAGCCGGCGGGGTTGCAGGTCAGCCTCCCCACCACCAGGTTCATCCGCGAGGGGAGCCCGACACGGGCGCCGCGGATATTGACCAGCGCCCCGTCCTCGATGAGCCGGCGCAGGACCCCCTTCAGCTCGCGCCGGGCCTCCGCGTCCAGGTGCAGCCGCTTGACCAGCTCCCGCACGGAGACGGGCTTGCCCTCCTCGGCCAGCAGGCCGAGGACGCGGTCGTTCAGGTTGTCCATCACTTCCTCAATTCTGGTACGGATCGTCGTGTGCGAGCAGCGGGACGCCGGGCTCGGACCGGCGGAGCGGAAGGGGTCAGCCTATGAATAGAGGTGGTGCCGGAGGTGGGACTTGAACCCACACTAGCCGAAGCCAACACGGCCCTGAACCGTGCGCGTCTGCCAATTCCGCCACTCCGGCAGCGGACCGAAACACCCATTCTAGCGGGCCGGCGGCACCGGGGCAAGGGAAGAAACGGCCGGGTTGAAATGTCCGGGCCTTTCCCGTAAGATTCCCTTTTTTGCGGGTCGCCGCAGCGGCCGTCGTGGAGGTCACCCTTGAAGATACGCGCCATCGGCTTGCTCGCCCTGGTCGGCACCTCGGCCGGGCTCCTCTCGTGCGGAGGCGGTTCCTCCAGTCCCAACCCGGTCCCCTCCCACACGCCGCCGCCGACGGCGCAGCGTGTCGTCCTGATCGACGGCGCGCCCTTCTCGCTCCAGCCCGGCACCGCCACCTTCAAGAACATCGACTTCCCGCCGGCGGGCACCGTCGACGGGACCCTGAACTGGAACGGCAGCGCGGACATGAACCTGTACGTGACGGACAACACCTGCCCCGGCTTCAACACGCTCAAGGGCGGCGGCTGCAACGTGCTGGTGCGGGCGGAGGGTGCGGCCAAGCCGGAGACCCTCACCTTCACCGCGGCCGCCAACAAGATCTACACCTTCTGGATCCACAACAACGGCACGGCCAACGAGAGCGGCAGCCTCACCGTGGGCGACACGACGACCCAGCCGATCTCCCAGCAGCCCTCGCCGTCCCCGGGGGCCACCCCCGACCCTCGCGCCGGGCTGGCGCCCGGGCCCATCGCGAAGTACACGATCAAGGTCCGGTCCATCGACACCGGCAACAAGGTCTACCGTGACCCCTTCCAGGACTCCGCGGGCCGCTGGGTGGTCTATCCCGGCGAGTTCGTGGTCTTCGACTCCACGCAGAAGAACGCGGGCGGCGAGATCTGCGTGTGGATCAACAACCCGGTCTGGGAGCTCAACGACCCGACCGGGGTCCTGACGCTCCGGCCCGGGCAGAACGAGCCGTTCCTGCTCCGTACCGACGTCGACCACAAGGGCGAGATGAGCCTGACCGCGACCGTCGACGGCGTCACGTCGAACGCGCTCGAGATCAGCGCCACCGGCCGCCCGTAGAGGCGATCCCTTTCCTCCCCGGGCTCGGGTCGGAGGGATCGCAGGGGAGGAAGGATGACGCGAACACTGAAGGTCCTGTCCGGCGCCGCCGCTCTGGGCGCCCTCACCCTGGCGTGCGGAGGCGGCTCCGGCTCGCCCAGCGCCGGTGATCCCGGCGCCACGCCGGCGCCCGGCGTCACGCCCAGGCCGTCGCCCAGGCCCACGCCCGATCCCCGCATCGGCCTGGCCCCCGGGCCGGTCACGCGCTACACGATCAAGGTGCGCACCGTGAACAACGGCGAGCGGGACCCCGTCCAGGACGAGTCGGGCCGCTTCGTCGTCCACCCCGGCGAGCGCGTGGACTTCGACTCCACCCAGAAAAACGCCGGCAACGAGATCTGCCAGTGGGTCAAGGACCCCGAGTGGACGATCAACGGTGGCGCGTGTCCCATGGAGACCACCTGCCCCGGCGGCGTCGTCCACCGCCGCGGCAGCAGCCAGCCCTTCCTGTTGAAGACCACGATCGAGCAGACCGGCATCTTCAGCGTGCAGGCGTCGATCGACGGCGTGATCTCCAACGTCCTGGAGATGCGTTCACTTCCCCAGTAGCCGGTCGATGGCTCTCGGCTGAGGCCTCCCGGGGGCTGCGGGGTGTACACTCTGCACCTCCAGCCGGGAGCGCCGGCCGGAGGGCGCGGAGGTCTCATGAGGACGGCGGCACTGTCTCTCGCGATGCTCTTGCCTGCGGCCGCTTCGGCCGACGAGGTGTACCTGAAGAGCGGCGGCCAGCTTTCCGGCCGCATCGTGAGCCGCACCGCCACCCAGATCGAGGTGGACATCGGCGCCGGGCACATCACCGTGCCCGTCTCCCAGGTGGTGAAGATCGAAGAAGGCCGCTCGGCCCTCGACGATTACCACGACCGCGCCACCGCCCTGGGCCCGGGCGACGCGGCGGGGTGGGTGGCGCTCGGCGACTGGGCCTCGGCGCGCGGCCTGGGCACGCAGGCGCGCGAGGCCTACACGAAGGGGCTGGCCCTGGCGCCCGAAGACCCGCGCGCGAACGCGGCCCTCGGCCGGACGCAGATCGACGGCCGCTGGGTGAGCGAGGAAGAAGGCTACCGGGCCAAGGGCTACGTGCAGCACCGCGGGGAATGGATCACGCCCGCCGAGATGGAGGCCATCCAGCGCGAGGACGCGGCGTCCAACGCGCGCGAGAGCCAGCGCCAGGCCGCCGACGCGCGCGTGCGCGAGGCGGAGGCGCGGGCGGACGAGGCCGAGGCCCGAGCCAAGGAGGCCGCGGCGCAGCAGCCGTCCTGGGACAGCAGCTATCCCGGCTGGTACGGCTCGGGGTATGGCTGGGGCGCCGGCCCCGTGGTCTGGCCCACGGGCTCGATCAATGTCCGGCCGCCGGGCACCGTCGCCACCCGGCCCGCGAGGATCCGCTGATGCGCGCCGGAATGCAGGCGGTTACGATCGCCCTGGCCGCGCTCGCTTCGGCCACGTATGCGACGGCGCAGACGGTCGACGAGATCGTGGCCAAGCACCTGGCGGCGCGGGGCGGCCGGGAGGCGCTCGCCGCGGTGAAGACCCTGCGCCTGTCGGGGCACGCCACGGCCGGTCCCGGTCGCGAGGCCATCGTGCGCCGCGAGATCGCCCGCCCCGGGAAGATCCGCACCGAGTTCGTCTTCCAGGGCACGACCGGCGTTTACGCCTGGGATGGATCGCAGGGCTGGCGCGTGTCGCCGCTGGACGGCAGCCTCGACGCGGAGCCCCTGCCCGAGGACGAGGCGGCCACCTCGGCCGAGCAGGCCGACATCGAGGGGCCGCTCGTGGACTGGAAGGCCAAGGGCCACAAGGTCGAGCTGGTGGGCACCGCGCCGCTCCCCGGCGGCCCCGCCCACGAGCTCAAGGTCACGCTCAAGTCCGGCGCCGTGCGCCGGGTGTTCGTGGACGCGGCCACGGGCTTCATCGTCCGGACCGAGAGCACCCGGCGGGTGCGTGGCCACGACGTGGCCCTGGACACCGACTTCGGCGATTACCGCAAGACGAACGGCGTGGCCTTCCCCTATTCCATCGAGGGCAGCGCGCGCGGCCGGCCCAATCGGCTCCGCATCGTGGTGGACAGCGTCGAGGTCAATCCCAAGCTCGACGAGTCGCGCTTCAAGATGCCGCCGCGCTGACCGACACCCCCCGGCGCGGCGCGTAAGGAGAGCGGCCCATGCGCATGCACGACGCCTCGCTCGGGGACCCGGTCATCGAGCAGCCCGAGCCCGTCACCCTCTTCCTGCCCATCCTCGAGGCCTCGCTGCGGCGGGCGGGCCTCAAGCCGGGCCGCGACGAGATGGTCCGCCGCTTCATGTCCGGCGAGCCGCGCGTGGTGATCGTGGCGGGGGCCCGCGACCACCCCGCCCAGATCGACGACGACGACGTCTCGCGGCGGGCGGTGGCGGCGATCTGGGGACTGGGCGCCCTGCCCTTCGAGACCTCCGAGCCCGCCGTCTGCGACGGCATCGCGCAGGGCCACTACGGGATGACCTTCTCGCTCGTCTCCCGCAACATCACGGCGGCCACGCTGGTGGCGCAGATCGAGGCCCACGTCTACGACGCCGCCCTGGTGCTCGACTCCTGCGACAAGCGCCCGGTGGCGGACGTGGCCGCGGTGGCGGAGGTGGACGTCTACCGGCGCCGGCGCGGCAAGCGGCCCTTCTATGCCTGCTTCATCCCCGCGCACGTGATGCCGGAGCGCCACCTCTCCAAGGAGGTCGAGGAGGGGATCCGCTCCTTGAAGGGCAAGGCGGGCGCGGCCTACGACGAGGAGATCGACGCCCTCCTGCTGCACCGCCTGAAGTGCAACACCTACGCGATGTTCAAGAAGCTGCTGGACGGCCTGGAGGAGAGGCGCGTCCTGGAATCGGAGTCGCGGGACCACTACCTGGCCGAGATCGCCAAGATGACGTGCGAGGCCGGCGGGACCTGCGCGTTCATCGGCACCGGCAACACGGACAAGGTCGTCCTCCACGCCCTGGGCTTCGTCCCCCGCGCGGCGGACCTTTTGACGAAGGCGGCGGGCGACGACGTGGTGGCCGTCGCGGCGGCGGCCCTGCTCGACGCCGTCCGCCACCGGCGCGAGGAGCGCAGCGCCTCCGCCCTGCTGCGCGCGAACCTGGGCAACGCCCTTCGCGTCTGGAGCGCGGTGGGCGGCAGCATGAACTGGGCCCTGCACTTCCCGTACATCGCGGCGGCGGTGGGCGTGCGCGTGACGCCCACCGACATGGCGCGCGTCTCCGACGCCACGCCCTTCCTCATCGACATCAGCCCCATACGCGACAAGAGCTTCTTCACCCTGGCCGTGGAGAAGCAGGCCGGGGCTCACTCCGGGATGGACTCGACCGTGAAGCACCTGCTGGCGGCGGGCCTGCTGCAGGACGCGCCCACCATCGAGGGCCCGTGGTCCCGGCGCCTGGCCGACGCCCAGGACCCCAACGACCGCATCCTGTACAAGACGGCGCTGCGGCCCCAGAGCGGGATCGTGGAGGTGAAGGGCAACTTCACGGACAGCGCGATCTTCAAGCGGGCGGGCATGACGCCCGAGGCGGTGGGCCAGTTCGACGGCAAGGCCTTCGTGGTCGTCTTCTACCTGGGCGAGGCGGAGGCGCAGCAGGACCTGTTCCGGGGCCGCGCCCTGGAGAGGCTGCGCGGCGTGGTGCCCGCCGAGACGCTGCGGGCCCTGGCCCGGTTCAACTTCGGCGCCCAGGCGGCGGCGCTCCAGGACGGCGCCGACTCGGACCTCCTGGACCGCGCGGCGGGGGCCAGGCTCCTGCGGGCCATGATCGTGATCGCGGGCGAGGGCCCGAAGGCGAACGGCATACCGGAGATGTTCTATCCCTCCGAGTACCTGAACCGGGACCCGATCCTCCGGCACGTGGCCGCGCTCTTCACGGACGGCCGCTACTCCGGCGCCACCTACGGGCCCTGCATCGGCCACGCCTCGCCGGAGGCCCTGGAGGGCGGCGGCATCGGCGCGCTGCGCACCGGCGACATCGTCTACATGGACAGCGCGGCGGGGCGGATCGACGTCCTCGACCCCGCTCGGTGCTGGCGTGACGGGCTTCTCACCGTCGTCCCCCTGGACCGGTCGGCGCTACGCGCGCGTCCGGAGGTGGCGGAGCGGAAGGCCTGGCTCGAGCGCCGCCGGCGCGAGATCCCCGCCACCATCCGGCTGCTGCTGGACGCGACCACCACCTGCCGGGAAGGGGTGACGCCCGCCGGCCTGGAGCTCGACCAGGCGTTTGACGGCACCGGCACGGCTGCTACCATCGAACGATGAAGACCCCGTCCCTCCTTCTCCTCTCGTGCCTGGCGCTGTGCGGCCCGGCCTTCGGGCCCGCCCTGGCCGGCGCCGCGCCACAAGCCGCGCCGGACGGCGAGGCCCGCATCTCCGTGGACGTCAAGGACGCCGACATCGTCGACATCGTCCGCCTCTTCGCCGAGATCGGCGGGTTCCAGGTCGTGGTCGACCCCGGCGTGTCGTGCAAGCTGACCCTGAAGCTGAGCGAGGTCCGCTGGACCTCGGCCCTGGACGTCGCCCTCAAGTCCTGCGGGCTGGGCCAGGACCAGGAGAACGAGATCATGCGCGTCGCCCCGGTGGCCAAGCTGGCCGCGGAGCAGGTCGCGCAGCGCAAGCTCGACGAGGAGAGAGAGCTTTCCGGCCCCCTCCAGATGCGCAGCTACCGGCTCTCGTACGCGCGCGCCGCGGAGATGGCGCCCATCATCAAGAGGTTCCTCTCCTCGCGCGGCGAGGTCATCTACGACAGCCGCACCAACACCCTGATCGTGATGGACGTCCGCTAGCGTACGCGCCAGGGGCCACGCGAGCCCTCGGGCGGTGACACCCATCCCGCTCCGCCAAATCTAAGTCGTTGATATACTTAGTCCCTTTCACGGGCACACCGCTTGCTTAGAGCGAGGGCAGAGCGGCCCCTGGCTCATCGGACCGCAAAGGGGTGCAGAAGACCATGACTCAGCGCCTGTCGATGCTGGCCGTGCTGTTCGGTTCCCTGGCCGCGGTGGCGGCCGCGCAGGACAGCTACACCCACGGACGAGTGCTCTCGGTCGAGCCCGGGGTCACGCTGCAGCGCGCCACGGAGCAAGGCTCCGAAGAAGCGGCCCCGAACCTCCCCTTCCTGCCGGGCGATCGCGTGTGGTCCGACCGCGCGGGCCGGGCCGAGTTCCAGTTCGCAGACGGGACCCTGTTGCGACTGGATAGCGGCAGCAAGCTCGACTACGTCGCCGAGGAGGGGGACGGCCGCGTGATCCTCAGGCTCTGGTCCGGCGGCCTGTACCTGCACGCCCGCGATGGGCATGGCCATCCCGACTTCGCCGTCGAGACGCCCGGCGGTGTCGTGGAGGCCCGAGCCCGCGGCGTCTACCGCATCGATGCCGCCGGGGACGGGACGCGGCTCTCGGTCTACGAGGGCGAGGCCACGCTCCTCGGCGAGCGGGACGTCGTGGTCCAGGCCGGCGAGCGGCTCGACGTGCGGCAGGGCGAGGCCATCGAGGATCCGCAGGCCTTCGACCGCGCGGCGCAGGACGACTTCGACCATTGGAACGGGGACCGCGACGACCGTCCGGTCTACGCGGCCAGTCCGCGCGAGTACCTGCCCGAGGTCGTCACCCCCTATGCCGGCGAGCTGGAGTCCTACGGCGCCTGGTACTACGAGTCCGAGATCGGCCACGTCTGGCGGCCGTACGTGGCCGCGGGGTGGAGGCCGTACTTCGACGGCCGCTGGGCCTGGAGCGGCCCCTATGGGTGGACCTGGGTGGCCGCCGAGCCGTGGGGCTGGGCGCCCTTCCACTACGGCCGCTGGGGCTACGCCCCGATGCTCGGCTGGTATTGGATCCCCGGCAGCGCCTGGGCCCCGGCGTGGGTCAGCTGGACGTACGGCGGGGAGTACATCGGCTGGTGCCCGCTCGGCTATCACGACAAGCCGGTGCCGCTGCCCTATGGCGGCCGCAAAGCCGACCGCGCCGTACCGCGCGACACGGCGGCCGTCGGGGACGAGCCCTGGGTCTACGTCCGCCGGACCGACTTCAACGCGTCGGACCTGGCGCGAAGGATCCAGACCACCGTTCCCGCGGGCGAGGAGATGCACGTTTCCCATCAGGCGCACGCGCGGCCGGACCACGACCTGCACGCGGCCCTCGGCGGCGCGCCCGCGCACGCGATGCCGCGCACGGTGAAGACCCGACCGGTTCCCTCCGACGCCGCGGCCGAGCCGCGGGCCGACACGGCGGCCACGTTCCCCACGGCGCCCAGACGCCACCGGGAGCCGGAGGCCGATCCCGCTTTGACCACGCGTCCGCGAGCGACTGTGGCCACGCCCCGCGCGCACACCGTCCATCCGATGCGCCCCGTCAGCGCTCCCGAGCCGGCCCTGGACCCGGCGCACCCGGCCGATGCCCGCTCCCCCGAGCCGCGTCCGGCGGAGGCCGATCGCGAGGTGCTGCGTCGCGTCTTCGGCCCCCTGAGCCAGCCTCGCCCGGCGGAGCCCGCGGAGCATGGCATCTCCCATCCGCTGCCGTCCGCCGGAGGCGAGCGGTCGTCGCGCACCAAGCCTGGCACGACCGAGGCCGCGCGGCCGGCGCCGGGCCGCGGGGAGTCGCGGCCGGCGGCCCCAGCCGCGGAGCCCACGCAGCGTCCGGCGACTCCCGACCCGGCGCAGGGCGCCGCGCGCCCGCAGAAGGACAGGGACCACTAGGCCAGCGGGCCCGCGAGGCGGGACTGGGGCGGCCGCGACGGTATAATCCGCGGCAATGGCCGCATCCGCCGCCGTCGCCGCGCCGCCCCGGTTCGAGGGCGTCCGGCGGGCCGGCATCAGCATCCTCTTCGCGCTGGCCATCGTGGCGGGCGCGGTGGCGGGCGTCCTGCTCGCCTTCGAGAACGACCTGCCCCAGGTCTCCTCGCTGGAGCAGTTCCAGCCCAACATCATCACGAAGATCTACGCCGCGGACGGGACCCTCATCGGCGACTTCGCCATCGAGAAGCGCGTGATCGTGGGCTTCAAGGACATCCCGCCCGTCCTGCGCAACGCCATCGTCGCCGTGGAGGACGCCGAATTCTGGCAGCACCTGGGCATCAACCTGTGGCGCATCCCGGGAGCGGCCCTTTCCAACTACCGGTCCGGCCGCCGCAGCCAGGGCTCCTCCACCCTGACCATGCAGCTCTCCCGCGTCCTCTTCCTGACGCCGGAGAAGACCTACGAGCGGAAGGTGAAGGAGGCCATCCTCGCCTTCCAGATCGAGAAGAACTTCACCAAGGAAGAGATCTTCACGATGTACTGCAACCAGGTCTACTTCGGCAGCGGCAACTACGGCGTCGAGGCGGCCAGCCAGGCCCTCTACAGCAAGTCCATCAAGGACCTGACCCTGGCCGAGGCCGCGCTCATCGCCGGCCTGCCGCAGAACCCGTCGCGCCTGTCGCCCGTCGAGAGCCCGGAGCGGGCCCTGCAGCGCCGCAACCACGTGATCCAGCGCATGGTGGAGGAGAAATACGTCTCCCAGGAGGAGGCCTCGCGCGCCCAGGGCGAGCCGCTCAACCTCCATCCCCGCAAGGAGCCGCCGTCCATCGCGCCCTACTTCATCGAGGAGGTGCGCAAGTACCTGGAGCGCGAATACGGCAGCCAGCAGATCTACCAGGGCGGGCTCCAGGTCTACACGACGCTGGACCCGGCCATGCAGGAGGCCGCCACGCGCGCCGTGCGCAAGGGCCTGCGCCTTCTCGACCGCAAGGCCCGCGGCTTCGTCCCCTCCCCCCTGTCGATCCTCAAGGACGGGAAGTTCCCCTCGCGCGTCCACCTCGACGAGTGGGACCTGCCCATCCGCGAGGGCGACGTCGTCCGCGGGGTGGTCATGGCCTCCGACCGCACGCTGGCCGTGGTCCAGATCGGGGACTATCGCGCGCGCGTGGGGCCGGAGGACGTGGCCTGGACGCGGCGGTCGGTGTCCGACGCCCTCCCCACCGGCACGGTGGCCCCCTTCCTCATCGTGTCGCTGACCGACGACGGCGAGCGGAAGGAGGCGAAGGTCACCCTGGAGCAGGAGCCGAGGCTGGAGGGCTCGCTGCTCGCCCTCGACCCGCGGACGGGGGCGGTGAAGGCCATGGTCGGCGGCTACGACTTCGAGCGCAGCAAGTTCAACCGCGCCACGCAGGCCTTCCGGCAGGTGGGGTCCGCCTTCAAGCCCATCGTCTACTCCGCGGCGCTGGAGAGGGCCGGCTTCACCCCGGCGACCATCATCGTGGACGCCCCCATCTCGCTGCCCAGCGGGCCGGGCAAGATCTGGAGCCCGCACAACTACGACTACAAGTTCCTGGGCGCGATCCCCATGCGCTACGCCCTCGAGCAGAGCCGGAACATCCCCGCCATAAAGACGCTGCAGACGGTGGGGATCGAGACCGGCATCGAGTACGCGCGCAAGCTGGGCCTCACGGGCGAGCTGCCGCCCTACCTCCCCATCGCCATCGGCGCCGGTGAGGCCACGCTCCAGGAGATGACCGCCGCCTTCGCCACCTTCGCCAACCAGGGTCTGCGCATGAAGCCCATGTACGTCACGCGCATCACCGATCGCGACGGCAACGTCATCGAGGAGTCCCGGCCCCAGGGCACGGACGCCATCCGCGCCGACACGGCGTACATCATGACCAGCCTGCTGCGGGGCGTGGCGGAGCGCGGGACGGCCGCGCGCGCGCGCAAGCTCAAGCGGCCCATCGGCGGCAAGACGGGGACCACCGACGACTGGACCGACGGCTGGTTCGTCGGATTCGAGCCGTCGCTGGCGGCCGGGGTGTGGGTCGGCTTCGACGAGAAGAAGGAGAGCCTGGGCCACGGCCGCGACGGCGCGCACACCGCCCTGCCCATCTGGATGGAGTTCTGGGCGGAGGCCATGAAGGACAAGCCGATCGAGGAGTACTCCATCCCCGGCAACATCGTGTTCGTGCCCGTGGACGGGTACGGCCAGCCCGGGCCCGCCGGAACCCCCGGCGTACGGATGGAGGCCTTCGTGGCGGGCACGGAGCCGAGAGCGACGATCGGGGCGGGCGTCACCGAGCCTTGAGGAAGGTCGTCGTCCTCCTCTTCTTCGGGAGCGGCGCCGCCGCCCTCGTCTACGAGATCGTCTGGCTCCAGATGCTGGAGCTGTTCGTGGGCTCGTCCGCCGTGTCGGTGGGCGTGCTGCTCGGGACCTTCATGGGCGGGATGTGCCTGGGCAGCCTCCTGCTGCCCCGTTACGTCTCGACCCGCCGGCACCCGCTGCGGGTCTACGCCGCGCTCGAGCTCGGCATCGGCGTCATGGGTGTCGTGCTGCTCTTCGCCATGCCGCTGGTCGGCCGCGTCTACACCGTCTGGGGCGGGTACGGCCTCGGCGGCTTCCTGCTGCGCGGCCTGGTGGCGGCGCTGTGTCTGCTGCCCCCGACCATGGCCATGGGGGCCACGCTGCCCGCGGTCGCGCGCTGGGTGGAGAGCACGCCCGCGGGCGTGTCGTGGCTCGGGGTGTTCTACGCCGGCAACATCGCGGGCGCGGTCTTCGGCTGCCTGTTCGCGGCGTTCTACCTTCTGCGCGTGCACGACATGGCCACCGCCACCTACGTGGCCGCCGCCATCAACGTCGAGGTGGCGGTGCTGGCCCTGTTCCTCGCCTCCGGCAGCCGGTATGGCGCCGGCGAGGGCGCCGCACCGGAGGCCCGCACGATCCGGGCGGAGCCTCTGCCGGCCGCCGCCGGCCTGGTGTACGCGGCCATCGCCCTCTCCGGGTTCTGCGCGCTGGCGGCGGAGGTCGTGTGGACGCGGCTGCTGGCCCTGCTCCTGGGGGCCACCGTCTACAGCTTCGCCATCATCCTCGCGGTGTACCTGTTCGGGCTGGGGATCGGCAGCGCCGTCGGCTCCCTGGCCTCCCGGAGCGCGGCCGATCCGGCAAAGACGCTGGGCTGGTGCCAGCTGGCCATCGTGGGCGCCCTGGCGTGGTCCGCGGCCATGCTGACCCGGTCGCTGCCCTATTGGCCGATCAACGTCTCGATCTCGCAGAGCATCTGGTTCAACTACCAGCTCGACCTGGCCCGCGCGCTGTGGGCCATCCTGCCCGCGCCGATCCTCTGGGGCGCGAGCTTCCCGCTGGCCCTGGCCGCCGTGGCGCGTCCCGGCCGAGACCCCGGTCGCGTGGTGGGCACCGTCTACGCCGCCAACACCCTGGGCGCCATCGTCGGCGCGCTGGCCACGAGCCTGGTCCTCGTGGCCTCGCTGGGCTCGCAGCGGGCGCAGCAAATCGTCATGGCGGCAGCCGCCGCCGCGGGCCTGGCGCTCCTCGTCCCCGCGGTCGTGGCGGCGACACGATCGCGTGGGCTGCGGGGCGCGGGGACCGCGATCCCCGTCGCCGCCGCGGTCGCGGCCGCGGCCCTGCTCGTCGCCCGCGTCCCGCCCGTCCCCGGCCTGCTGGTGGGCTACGGCCGGTACACGGCGACGTGGCTCAACTCGGCCGCGCAGATCCTGTTCGTCGGCGAGGGGCTGAACGCGTCGGTGGCCGTCTCGCGCGGGCAGGGCGGCCTCCTGCAATACCACAGCGCGGGGAAGGTCCAGGCCTCGAGCCTGCCCGCGGACATGCGCCTGCAGCGCATGCTCGGCCACCTCACCACGCTGGTGCCGAAGGACCCGCGCTCCGTGCTGGTGATCGGGTGCGGGGCGGGCGTCACCGCGGGCGCGGTGAGCATCGATCCGCGGGTCCAGAAGGTCACCATCGCCGAGATCGAGCCGCTGGTGCCCCGGGTGGTGGCGGCCTACTTCGGGTCCGCGAACCACGACGTGGTCAAGAGCGCGAAGGTGCGGATCGTCCTGGACGACGCGCGGCACTTCCTGCTGACCAGCGGGGAGAAGTTCGACGCCATCACGTCCGACCCGCTCGATCCGTGGGTGAAGGGCGCGGCCACCCTGTACACGCGCGAGTTCTTCGAGGCGGCGCGGGCCCACCTCAACCCCGGCGGCGTGGTGACCGTCTTCGTGCAGCTCTACGAGAGCAGCCCGGAGGCGGTGAAGAGCGAGGTGGCCACGTTCTTCGAGGCCTTCCCGCGCGGCGTCATCTGGGGCAACACGCACATGGGCCGCGGCTACGACATGGTCCTGCTCGGCCAGGCGGAGCCCGCGCCCATCGACCTCGACGCCATGGACGCCCGCCTCAGGGACCCGCGGTTCGCCGCCGTGCAGCGCTCGCTCGACGAGATCGGGATGGGGTCGGCCGTGACCCTGCTGGGCACCTTCGCCGGGCGGGCGGTGGACCTGCCGGAATGGCTGCGCGACGCCTCCATCAATCGGGATCGGGACCTGCGGCTGCAGTACCTGGCGGGGATGGGGCTGAACCAGTACAAGAGCGCGGCCATCTATGCGGACATCGTCCGCTACCGGCGGTTCCCCGAGGACCTGTTCACGGGGTCGGAGACGCTGAAACAGTCTCTGCGGGCCGCGGTGGAGGGCGCGCCGGGCGGACTGTCGTCGCCGGCTGCCCGCCTTCAGGGCGCGGGGCGGTAGTCCGGGTTCCGCGCGGCGCCGGGCCCGAACGTCACCCGCCATGAGCGGCCGTCGGAGAGCCGCTGGCGGTAGATGACCCAGTCCCCGGTGATGTTGGAGGCGAAGGCCAGCTCCGACCCGTCCGGGGAATAGACGGGGTCGTAGTTCAGCGCGGGCCAGCCCACCAGCACCGTCTCCTGTCCGGTCTGCAGGTCGTGCTCGACCAGCCGGCTCTTGTCGCCGTGGTGGCCGCGGCTCACGTAGGCGACCTTGCGGCCGTCGGGGCTGAAGCGCGGCTCGCAGCCTCCGCCGAGGACCGGCGAGAGCCGCGCGTCCTCGCGGCTCTCCGTGTCGAGCAGGTAGATCTGGTGGCCGATGCGCCAATTGGAGGAGAAGACGATGCGGCGCCCATCCGGGCTCCAGTGCGGGTTACCGAGGATGGAGTGGCCCCCGTGGCGCACGAGCCGGCGGGTCTCGCCCGTGGCCCGGTCCATGACGAAGAGACACTCCGGCCCCTCCAGGTCGGAGAGGAAGGCCAGGCGCCGCCCGTCGCGCGACTCGTCCACCTGCCACTCCTTGTGGCCGTTGACGCGGACGCGGCGCGCCTGGCCGCCGTTCGCGTCCACCTCCCAGATCTGCCAGTTCCCGCTGCGCTCGGAGGTGAAGAGCACCTTCTTCCCGTCGTGCGTGAAGCGAGGCAGGCCGTCCTGCGCCGGATCGTCGGTGAGACGGCGTTCGTGCCCGCCCCCCGCCGGCGTCAGGTAGACGTCCTGGTTCCCGCCCACCACCCGCTCGTAGACGAGGGCCGCGGGCAGGTCGCCCGACGGCCCGGGGCTGGGAGGCGGGGCCGTCGAGGCGCCTCCGCACGCGCCGGCCAGCAGACCCAGGCCGGCGGCGAGGAGACGGCTCGTCACTCCTCCGCGGGGGCGTCCGCCGCCAGCGTGCCCTTGGCCTTGGCCATGAGCGTGGCCTTGATGAACTCGTCGAGGTCGCCGTCCATCACCCGGTCCACGTCCCCCACCTCGTGCTTGGTGCGGTGGTCCTTCACCATGCGGTAGGGCTGCATCACGTAGGAGCGGATCTGGCTCCCGAAGGCGATGTCCTTCTTCAACGACTCCACCGCGTCCAGCTTGGCCCGCTGCTTCTGGAGCTCGAGGTCGTAGAGCCGGGACTTCAGGACCTTCATGGCCACCTCGCGGTTGCGGATCTGGCTGCGCTCGTTCTGGCAGGAGACCACGATCCCCGTGGGCAGGTGGGTGATGCGCACCGCGGAGTCCGTCACGTTCACGTGCTGGCCCCCCGCCCCGCTGGAGCGGTAGGTGTCCACGCGGATGTCCTTGTCCTGGACGTCGATCTTGATGTCCTCGTCGATCTGCGGCCACACGAACACGGAGGCGAACGAGGTGTGACGCCGGGCGGCGGAGTCGAAGGGGCTGATGCGGACCAGCCGGTGCACGCCGACCTCGGTGGCCAGGTTGCCGTAGGCGAACTCGCCCTGGACGAGCACGGTCGCGCTCTTGATACCG
>Ga0068859_100002644_pt1 | contig 18234 bp, 17 predicted proteins | sample KBSSwiS22_FD_66585 | JGI IMG/M metagenome (GOLD analysis project Ga0068859, IMG submission 66585) | Switchgrass rhizosphere microbial communities from Kellogg Biological Station, Michigan, USA - KBS Switchgrass S2-2 | ecosystem: Host-associated > Plants > Roots > Rhizosphere > Soil ...
GAGATTCTGTGGACCCGCCTTGCCTTCGAGCGCTGTGAAGTACTCCGTTCGAAGTTTCTTGTCCTTGAAATCGCGCTGAACAGAGCGAACTTTCTCCTGCAGCGGAGAGCCGGATAGATCATGAAAAGTGCGTTCCTCGTCGAGGATCACGACCAGCAGGTCGGTCTTGATCTGTGAAAGCCGGTCGTACGTGAGCTGAATCTTCATCGTGGGGTCTCCTTGGGCCCGCAGAATTATATCGGAGGTGAGTTCCGGTGACGTTGACCGAATTCGCGCGATTTCGCGCGAATTCGGTCAACGTCACTGGAACTAATACCCCGCCTCTTCAAGCTCGTCGTCATCAAACCCGAAAAAGTGCGCAAGCTCATGCATGACGGTGATCCGAACCTCTTCCTTTATCTCCTCCGGTGAGTTGCACGCATCTTCAATAGGTTCCTGGAAGATGAAAACCCGATCCGGATGCAAGGGAGCATCAAAATAGCCGCGTTCCGTCAGGGGGATGCCTTCATAGAGCCCGAAGAGCGTTTCGTCTTCAGGCACTTCCATGCGGTCCAGTAGCTCGTCGGAAGGGTAATCTTCGACGATGATTGCGACGTTTTTCAGCTTGTCCTTAAAGAGCTGGGGCAACTCCTGAAGAGCTTCGTGAACCAGCGCCTCAAATGCCTTTCGTTCCATGCTGCCTTTCCCGGACCTGAGTTGGCCGTTTTTCCCGGCATTCTGAAATGCGTGCGACCCAAGTCTCAACTCGCCCTGCCGGATGCGACGCGGCGAACTCCTTCCGATGTTCCGGAATTCCTCGCGGAGCTGAAGAAGAACTCTTCTGTTTCCGGCTACCACTTCATGCCCGCGCGAGAGCCGCAGCTTGTCGATCTGCCCTCGAACCTTGCTCCATCGCTGCGATCCGTGCTTGCGCATCGGGGCATCGAGCAACTCTATTCGCATCAGGCCGACGCTTTCAGATTAGCCGAAGCAGGCCGGAACGTTACCGTCGTCACGCCCACAGCCTCGGGAAAGACTCTCTGTTACAACCTTCCCGTTCTGCAGCGCATCACGGTCAATCCGGATGCCCGCGCGCTGTATCTCTATCCGACGAAGGCACTGACCTACGATCAGCTCGATGATCTCATGGCGTGGGCGAACGCGCTTGAACAGGACTTCGGGGTTTACTCCTACGACGGCGATACGCCGCAGGACGCTCGAGCTGCCGTTCGTGCCAGGGGTCATATCGTCCTGACCAACCCCGACATGCTGCACAAGGGGATTCTTCCGCACCACACGAAATGGGCGCGCCTTTTCGAGAATCTTTCGTACATCGTTGTGGATGAGCTTCACACCTACCGTGGAATTTTCGGTAGCCACGTGGCGAATGTGTTTCGGCGACTCGCCCGGGTCTGTGAGTTCTATGGCAGCAATCCTCGGTTCATCTGCACGTCGGCAACGATTGCCAATCCGAAGGAGCTGGCGGAGCACCTTAGCGGAAGGCCCTTCGAACTGGTCGCCGAAAGCGGCGCGGGCTCCGCGGAGAAGCACGTGTTTTTCTACAACCCGCCTGTTGTCAACCGCCAGCTGGGGATACGTCGTTCGTATGTCCACGAGGCCAGGCAGATCGCGGGCGCATTCCTGAAACGCAACATTCCCGCGATTGTCTTTGCGAACAGCCGTCTGATCACCGAGATCCTGGTTCGTTACCTGAAGGCTGCCGTCGAAACCGGCCCTGCTCCGGAGGAAACCGTCGTCGGGTATCGCGGCGGATATCTTCCCAACGAGCGCCGTCAGATTGAGCGCGGTCTCCGCGATGGACGCATTCGCGGTGTGGTTTCCACCAATGCGCTGGAACTCGGCATTGATATCGGCAGCCTGGACGTTGCTGTTCTCGCCGGGTACCCGGGCACGATCGCTTCAACATGGCAGAGGATTGGGCGCGCCGGACGGCGCAGTGGGATGTCGGTGGCCGTGATGGTGGCTTCGAGCGCTCCGCTCGATCAATATATCGTCAATCATCCGGAATACTTCCTGAGTCAACCCCCGGAGCGCGGTCTCGTGAACCCGGACAACATCCATATTCTGCTCAGTCATCTCCAGTGCGCGACCTTCGAGCTTCCATTTGGAGTCGATGAGACCTTCGGTGGGCACGCCGTTGCGGAGATCCTCGAGTTTCTCGCGGAGCGTGGCTTCATTCATCGCGCCGGTAACAAATGGCACTGGACCAGCGAAGCCTATCCTGCGGACTCGGTCTCTTTGCGCAGCATCAGTTCCGACAATTTCGTCGTTGTTGAAATGACTGCCGGTGAGCAGGGAAGTGAAGCGAATCGCATCATCGGCGAGGTGGATTACACCAGCGCATTCACCACGCTGCACGAAAAAGCGATCTACCTGCACCAGGGCCAGCAGTTCTACGTGCATCAGCTTGATATCAAGGAACGTCGCGCGTACGTGAAGCAGGTCAATTCGGACTACTACACCGACGCGATCACCTACACAAAGGTGAAGACCCTCGAAACAATGGAAACCGCGGCGGAACACAATCACGGAGAGGTGCATGTTGCGCATCAGGTAGTGGGTTTCAAGAAGATCAAATTCTTCACGATGGAGAACGTGGGATCCGGAGAGCTGAACCTGCCCGTTCAGGAGATGCATACGACTGCATACTGGATCACTATTCCGCGTCCGCAGTTCGAGTCCCTGCCCTTTGCATCAATCGATCGGCTGAACGGCCTGCACGGGCTCGCTTATGCGCTTGCTCAACTCTCGGCTGTGTTTCTGATGTGCGACCGCAAGGACCTGGGCGCCGCCGTCGAGTTCGGCGTGGAGAACCCGACATTCCATCCGACGGTCTACATCTTCGATAACTTTCCCGGGGGAATTGGTCTGAGCCGGCCCCTGTACGAGATTCGAGAGCAGGTGTTGAGAGCCGTCGGCGAACTCATCCAGTCCTGCGGCTGCGAGGATGGCTGCCCGTCTTGCGTGGGCCCCACAATTCGTGCAAAGGAAGTGGCCCTTGCGATTCTGGAAACGTTGAAACATGCCTGATTTTTCAAAGGCGCTTCGCCAGCTTCGTCCGAAAGAATCGTCTCAACGCCAGCTATTTCACTCCGAGAGCCCGGTTTCCTCGCTGGGAAGACAACTCGCGTATGTGAAGATGCATTCCTCCCGGCGCGCTGAGGATGTTGCAGCGATTCAAGGTGAAGAGGAAGTGACGTCTCTTGGACGTCACCTCGTCGTTCGCAACGCGTACGACGGCGATCATTATCATGGCAGCGTTCGTCTTAGCCGCTTCTCCTGCACCGACCTGCAACGATTCATGAGCGTGATGAGATCCAGAGGAAACGTGTTCTCCCGGGATTCCCTGGTATTTCTGGATACGGAAACGACGGGCATTCAAGGCGGGACCGGGATGGTTCCATTTCTGGTGGGGCTTGGCTACTTCGAAGGCGACGACTTCCACATGGTGCAGTACTTCATGCGGGATTTCGATGAGGAACCCTCGATGCTCCTTGCCATCGAAGACCTGCTGCAACGTTTCAAAGTCGTGGTCACGTATAACGGGTCCTCATTTGATGTGCCTCTGCTCGAGACCCGGTTCACGCTTGCGCGTCTTAACAGCCCGTTTGAAACTCTGGCTCACCTCGATCTCCTGCCGGGAGCACGCCGGTTATGGCGGCAGGGACATGGCAGCTGCCGGCTTGCGGCGCTGGAGAACAAGATCGTGTCGTTCCTTCGAGGGCACGACATTCCCGGTGGAATGATTCCTCAGGCCTATTTTGAATTTCTCAACGGCAGGGGCTCATCGGTGATGAATGCTGTGCTTAAACATAACGTCCATGACGTTCTGTCTCTTGCAGCCTTGACGATATGCGCCTGCGATCGCGTCGTGCGCGAACCCGCCGCACTGGATAGCCCACTCGACCTCTACTCCCTCGCCCGCATCATGGAGAACACTTCGGACTGGAAGAGCGCTATCGAGTTGTATGAGATGGCCCTTCGTGGAGAACTGCCGGCAGCGGTGCTGCTCAAAGCCCGGGAGAACCTTGCCGTGCTCTCCAGGCGGGTGGGTAATCATTCTCGCGCGTTGGTCCTTTGTGAGGAGTTGATGAACGAGTCCGCATTCATTATGACGGGATACGAAGGCGCTGCGATCCACTATGAACGGATCGCAGGAAACGCCGCCCGCGCTCTGGAGATCGTGGACGAAGGAATCGCACGTCTTGGAGGCGGGGAAGGAAGCTCGCGGTGGAGGATGGCACTGGCGGCGAGGAGAGAGAGACTTCGGCAGAAGGTGATTCAGTTCTAGGGCAGGACAGGAGAAAGAATTTTGAAAATGGACGAATTGGAGATCTCAATATCGAAATTACAAGATCTTAAATTGGACGAGGCCGTCTGCGGAGTGATCGGTCCATTTTAAGATCTTGTAATTTCGATATTGAGATCTCCAATTCGTCCATTTTCAAAATTCTCTTCTACTCAGCGGATGGCCTTCCTCCTCCTTGAGGTCTAGTCGTATCCTTCCTCAACCAGCCTCGTCGAGATCCACCACGTATTCCCGCACGGATCAATCACTCCGCCTTGACGGTCTTCATACGGCATATCTGCGGGCTCCATGATTTTAGTCGCTCCATGTGCGAGTGCCTGCGCAAACGTTGCGTCGGCATCTTCGACGTAGATGTAGTGCATGACGGGCATCGGCGGAAATCCCTCACCGCCCGCGCTGGCCATAAAGGAAGTCGTCCCGATACGAAGACGGCAATTTGCGACTCTTCCATCGGGCATTACCGTCCGGCCGAGCTCCTTCGCGTCAAACACAGCCTTGAGGAAGTCCACAAACCGGTTTATGTCGTTGACCATGATGTAGGGGAACACCGTACCGTAACCTTCTGGGATATACATGCTCTCCTCGCTGCTACTTCTTTCTCGTAATCAGATTCCACGCCTGACGCAGATGGCCGTCCAGGACTTCATCATTTACCTGATCCAGTTCGATGCCGACCCATCCGCTGCCGCCCACATAGGGAGGGCGGTAGTAGGCGCCGGGCGCTTCTTCAATCAGAGCCTCCTGCAATCCCGGCGGAGCCGGTACCCATACAGCCACGTGCCCGTCGTGATGGTGGTTGTTGGAAAACATGGCGAACACACGCTTCTTCGTGAAGAACGTCGGCTCCCCGTGAGAGATCTTTTCCGTCGTGCCGGGCAGGCTGAGACAGATCTTTCTTACGCGTTTCAACTGCCGCGCGAACGGTTTCTTCTTCACCGTTCCGCCGCGGCCTTCTTCATTTCTTCGGAAGAGACTTTGCGAACCTGCGTGGCGAAGAACCACTGATGGCCTTCCGGATCTTCAACGCCATAACGCCGATCTCCATAAAACGTGTCTTCCAGCTTGTTGATGACCTTCGGTTTCAGTTTCTTCGCACGCGCGAAATGCCTGTCCACATCGTCCACGTAGATGTAGAGCATCTGGGTCGCGGCGCCGAGTTTTTTTGGGTTCCTGTATTTCGGCCCCGGACAGCCCATCATGATCACGTCGCCGCCGTCGTGGGTGACAATTGCCGCGTGCTGGATGGTTCCATCCGCCTCGAACCTATCACCGAATTCGACGAACCCGAACGCCTTGCCAAGCCAGGTCAGGGCTTTGCCGACATCGTTGTACAACAGATACGGCATCACGCTCTGGGCCTTCGACGACTTCGGTTGCTTCTTCTTCATGGGTACTCTCTCCTTTGCGAGGAATCTTAAGAGGGCGCGAATCGGCGTGTATTGTAAAAATTTGACTACTCGCGAAATCGGACGTGATTCAGCGACTCGGTGCGAAGGCCGAGGTACTCGCTGGGTTTGAGGCCGCTGAACTCGCGGAAGTCGTGAATGAAATGCGATTGGTCGGTGTAGCCGTGGGAAAGCGCAACATCTACCCAGTCCACCTCCGCCTGCTGGTTGATCCAGTTGATTACGTTCTGGAACCTTTGCACCCGGCAGAAAAGCTTCGGCGTCATGCCTATTTCATCACGGAAGAGCTCGATGAACCGGCGCTGGCTCATGTTGGCTTCTCGCGCAAGGCGTTCACTGCTGAACAACCCCGGGTCTTCCCGAAATTTCTTCACGGCGAACGTCACGGCGGCGTGATGCGTTAATGGCCTGTCGGCGATCCACACCAGCCAGCGCTCGAGAATATCGAACTTCAAATCGACTGTTGGAGCCGCATGAAGCAATTCGAGGAGACGGCGGGCTCTCTTCTCTCCCCAGAGCTCGACGAGCGACGCATGCGTATTGTGAAGCTCACCAAACGCACATCCCAGGAAAGGAAAGGCCCCGCCGGGCTTGAAGTGTATGCCCAGGATTGCGCTCGCTTCGCGACGGTCGATGATGAACGATTCAGAGCGGGGGCCGCTGACGCCGGCGTACGGATGTGAATCCCGGAGCTGGATGACGAACTCCAGGTTCGGCATAGGGAGGATTCGCTCGCGCTCGTCCATCCGCGGATGGCCAGACCAGTACCAGAAGAGTTCCACAAAGTCGGCGAGAGGAACGCGGGGAGCGCGATGGTAAAAGGACACCGGCGTTGTGGTTTCGATTTCAGCTCGCATGGATAGCCAAAGATTACAACCCGGAGGAACTTAGTGACAGGGGATTAGGGAGAAATTTGAAATCGAAAAGTCCTGCATTGGAGATTCGAGATTGGAAACCTTAGATTGGACGAACCGTTGGAAGGTTGACAGTCCGATTTAAGGTTTCCAACCTCGAATCTCCAATGCACGACTTTCCGATTTCAAAATCTCTTAATCGCCCAGCTCGTTTTCGCCGATTCGCACTGCATCGAGGCGAATCCTGGCGTTTCCGATGTGCTCGTCCAAATCCCGGCGCTGAGCCACGAGCAGATCGATCTCCTGTTGTCGCACGCTGGGATTCACCTTCTTCAGCTCCTTCAGCCGAACGATCTCATTTTGCAGCTGCGAGCTCATCTCAAATCGCGCCTGGTCCACAATCGCACCGACCTGCGCCTGAGCCATTTCCTGACTTTCTTCCAGCGCAGACTCGAGGTCGTCTTCTCTGACCTTCACGCGAATTGGCGTCGGTGGAAGAAAGCGGTCGATGTGCAAATGAAGCGGCGCGACACACTCCAGTACATATACGGCATCCACTCCGGGTTCCGCGCGAGGGTCTGCGCTGCTGTTGCCTTTCTCCGACCCCAGCAGGAGATCGAATGCGCCCGTGACCAGCGGGTGATCCCATGTGACGAACTGCATGTCCTCGCGGCTCAAAGCGCGTTCGCGGTCGAAGGTCAGGGTGAATCCTCCTGATGGTAATCCTGGAAATGCATCGGACAGAATGCCGGCGCGATCGAGTTTGTATGTCCGCTCCCCAATCTTTTCGACCTGCAGGGCGTAGTAATCGAAAACCGAAATCATGAACTCTTCGAGGGTGGGATCCGCGTCTTCGCGCCGGATTTCCTCGACGATCTTCTCGGCAGCCTTCGGCCGGAACGAATTCAGCTCCATGAGGCGGTCGCGGCCTTCATGAAGGCGCCTGGCGATCGCCTGGCGCATTCCCTGGGTGTCTACAAGCAGCTGTTCGAGATCTTCGCGAGACTTCAGGTTATTGATGATGGGACCAAACCGTTCGAGCAGTTCCCGTCCTCCCTGGAGTTGCTCGGCGAAAGAATTCAGCCCTTCGTCGTACCAGCGCGCGAGGACTTCCTGAAAACTGTTAATGACGAAGGGGACGTGAATGTTGACTTCTTCCTGCTGCCCGATGCGATCAAGGCGTCCGATGCGTTGTTCCAGCAGTTCCGGATCGGTGGGCAGGTCGAAGAGTACGAGATGGTGCGCGAACTGAAAATTGCGCCCTTCGCTGCCGATTTCCGAGCAGAGGAGAATGCGGGCGCCTTCTTCATCGGCAAACCACGCGGCATTGCGATCGCGCTGAACAAGCGTCAGTCCTTCGTGAAAGACCGCAAGCTCGATGCGGATGCGTCGGCGCAAAGCAGTCTCAATCGCGGCGACCGTGTCCTTGGTTCTGCAGATCAGGAGGATCTTCTCTGGATCAAAATAGCGAAGCAGTTCGATCAACCATGGGATGCGTGCGTCACCGGTTTTGGCGGCATCCAGCGGATGCAGTTGGACCATGCGTTCGGGAAATCCAGAAATCGTAACGCGTGTATTCCGGAACCGCACGCGACCGGTGCCGTGGCGATCCAGTAAGGCGTCGAGCTTTGGACCTTCTTCGAGTTTATCCGCCTGACGAGCAACATCGCGAAAGTGCTCATCTTCCTTCATGAAGGCATCGAGATCGTAGAACCGGTCCGGATCGAGAAGACGAAGGCGGGCGAAGTGTCCGGCCATGCCGAGTTGCTCGGGAGTGGCTGTCAGCAGCAGCAGGCCGCTCGTTTTTCGCCCCAGTGTCTCCACGATCGTGTACTCGGGGCTGGCGCCTTGCGGGGACCAGTGCAGATGATGCGCTTCATCGACGACCAGGATGTCCCAGCCCGCTTCCAGCGCCTGTTTCACGCGCTGGTCGCTGTCCGTAAACAGCGCCAGGCCGCAAAGAATCAACTGCGCTTCCAGAAACGGATTCCGATTACCGGCTGCCTCGCAACGTTCTTCGTCGTAGATGTGAAACCAGAGATTGAAGCGGCGAAGCAACTCGACAAACCACTGGTGCACGAGCGACTCGGGAACCAGGATCAAAACGCGCTGCGCTCTGCCGGTGAGAATAAGTCGATGGAGGATCAGGCAGGCTTCAATGGTTTTGCCCAGGCCAACCTCATCGGCAAGCAGGACGCGAGGCGCAAGGCGCGAAGACACTTCGGAAGCGATATAAAGCTGGTGGGGCAGCAGATCGATTCTCCCGCCCAGGAATCCTCGTACGGGAGACTTCCTTCGGCGGTATTGATGCTGGAGAGCGGCAACTCTCAGGTCAAAAACTTTGGGAGGATCGAATTGGCCTGCAAACAGCCGTTCCTCCGGCTTGTTGAAGCTGATCGTATCGCTCAGGTCCTCCTCGTGGAACTCCTGCTTGCCGCTCTTGTATCGCAGCAGGCCGTGCTCCTCGGTGAGCGATTGGATCGTGAGGGCCTTGCCTTTGCGGTTCTGAATCGTATCGCCAACCCGGAAACGCACGCGGCGCAGCGGAGCATTGTTGCGGGCATATTCTCGCTGCTCGCCGCTGGCCCTGAACTCCACGATGACGGTGCGCGGTGTAAGTCTGAGGATGGATCCCAGCCCCAATTCGGGTTCGCTCTCGCTGATCCAGCGTTGTCCAGTGTGAAAGTCGTGGTTCATCATCCGGTGCTTTCCCTCTGAGGAAAACGTTCAATCTACCCATTAATGAGATACTCCGCAACGTGACGTCGTCTACCCGTGCCTGGCTCCAAATGCATTTCTGCGTCGTGCTCTGGGGTTTTACAGCGATCCTTGGAAAGACCATCACGCTTGATGCGCTTCCGCTTGTCTGGATGCGGATGGTGGTCGTGACTCTGGCATTGCTGGTCCTGCCCGGCTTCTGGACGGGTCTCCGCAGGATGTCCGGGCGACTGATGCTGATCTACGCAGGGATTGGTGTGTTTGTGACGGCACACTGGATTACGTTCTACAGCGCAATCAAGGTCGCCAATGCGTCGGTTGCCGCGACGTGCATGGCTCTGACTCCTGTATTTGTCGCCCTCATAGAGCCCGTGCTGGTGAAACGTCGATTCGACGTTCGCGAGTTGTTCTTTGGAGTGGCTGTTGTACCCGGCGTGGCTCTCGTGGTTGGAGGGACCCCGACGGGTATGCGCACCGGTATTGCCATCGGTATTCTCGCGGCTCTCTTCGGTGCCCTGTTCTCTGCGCTGAACAAAAAATACGTCAACGACGGCGATGCCCTGACGGTGACTGGACTGGAGATGGTCGTGGGAGCGGTCGTCCTCGCATTCATTTCGCCGCATGTCTGGCCGACCCGTCACGATGCAGCGCTGATTCTGATACTCGCGGTGGGATGCACGCTGATACCGTATGTCCTGTCGCTGGTGGCGTTGAGGCACCTGTCGGCGTTCTCAGCATCTCTGGCAGTAAACATGGAGCCGGTGTACGCGATCCTGCTCGCGATTCCGCTGCTTGGGGAACAGAGAGTGCTTGGGCTCGCGTTTTATCTGGGCGTTGCGATCATCATGATTGTGGTGTTCAGCCATCGAGCGCCCTTTTCCCAGCGGAAGAAGGTGGGACATCCGTAGATGCGGGCCCTCACCGTCGTTTTGCGGCACTCTCCATCCGGCTAAGTTCAGCGTAGGGAGATCGGGATTTAAGATCGGAAAGTCCTGCATTGGAGGTTGGAGGTTGGAAACCTCAAATTGGACCCAAGCTTCGAACCTTGCGTCGTCCAATTTAAGGTCTCCAATCTCCAATGCAGGACTTTCCGATCTTAAATCCCGATCTCTCTACGCTGAACTTCGCCATGGCCGAATGTGCGATGGGTGAAGTGTGTTAATACCTCCCGCTGAGAGAGTGGAAAACTTTCAGAACTTAAGGTATTTCTGTATCGCCTTATTGCCATCGACACCCAAATGAAATCGATTCACCCAGCGATGTCCCGTCGATCGTTCCTTGGAACATCTGCGGCCATCCCGCTGGCTGTCGTCAATAGCGACTCTTCCAGGGAATACCGCTATCGCTATGACCGCGTGATCGGGACGTCGCTCGACATCACCGTGCATGCGAATAATGAAAATTTCGCGCGCGCGGCCGAGCAGGCGGTCCTCTCCGAGATTCGACGACTTGCCGCCGTTCTGAGCACCAGGGACCCGAACAGCGAAATAAGCCGTGCTCTCACTCGCGAATCAACACACTCAGGCGCCTTGGCCGGTGTTCTTTCGGCCTACGATTTCTGGGAACGACGAACCCGGGGCGCTCTCTCGCTTCGCCCCGAAGGTCCCGGCGGTCCGATCAACGTTGACGCTCTCGGCAAGGCCTACATCATCGACCGCGCGATCGAGCAGGCGCGCGAAACATCGGGCGCCGACAGCATTCTCATCAACATCGGTGGCGATATTCGACTGAGTGGCCGCGGTTGCGAGATCGATATCATCGATCCTGGCGCTGCCTTCGACAATGCAGAACCACTCACCCGCGTTTGGATCAAAGACGAGGCCATCGCGACCAGCGGAACCTACGCGCGTGGCGCGCATCTGCTGGATGCACGGACAGGCCGTCCTGCTTCCAGGATTTCCAGCGCCACAGTAATCGCGCGCAACACGCTTACTGCAAATGCACTTGCCACTGCAGCCTGTATTGAGAGTCCGGAGGCAGGCATGGGGTTGATTGAGAGCACACCCTATGCCGAAGCGATACTCGTGACACGATCGGGGAGTGTGCTGCGATCTTCCGGCTTTGGAAGACGGGAACGGGCAAGCGTCATCCGCGCTGCAGGCATCGCCGAGTGGCCGGGCGGCTACCGCGTCACGATGTCCGTCAGGCTGCTGGAAGGCACCGGGCGCGGCGCCCAAAATCGGCCGTACGTTGGAGTCTGGGCAGAAGATCCGGCCAACGGTAACAAACTGATTCGCGTGATCGCCTTCTGGGCGAATGACCCTCGTTACTACAATGAGCTTGCCATTTTATTTAACCGTGCCGGACGAAGTCGTGACCGAATGGACGTTTTTGCCCGCGCCACGCGGCCATCGGGCAAGTACGACTTGATGTGGGACGGACTTGATGACCAGATGGCTCCTGTTCCGAGCGGAACGTATCGGATTGTGATAGAGACCCACCGCGAAAACGGAAGCTACGGTAAGCAGAGTGGCCTGATTACATGCGCCGGAGAACCAACGGACGTGAAGATACCCGGGACCGCCAACACCGAGCCCATCACCGTCCAGTACGGACCCGCGACGAAAGCGGTATGATGAGCCCTACAACAAGGTGAGGATGTGATGAAGATACCAGGCACTCTTGTGCTGCTCCTGATGTTGTCTCCTTTTGCCGGCGCGCAGACTCTGGAGATTCGTGCGAGCGGTGAATATACAGCGGGAAACAACGATACCCCGGAGGTTGCGAAACAGCTCGCGACCCTGGACGCCGGCTTCAAAGCGTACGATCGAGCTGTGGCCCAATTGGGGGAGTTACCTTCCGTGAAGAAACTGCGATTGACGGAACTCCAGGTTGCGGCTTATGTCGCAGGATTTGTTGAACTCCCGGCAGGGGTAAATACAGCTAATGGAAAGGTCCATCGCTCTGAGATCGTCGTCCGCATGGATGAAAAGGCGGCGGCGAGAATTGCCACGCTGCACGAAGATGCGGAAGCATCGCTCGATCTTGTTGAAGCGCTGAAACACAGTCGTGAACTCCGCGATCAACTGACGCAGGACAACCGCGCTGTGGCAAGCGCGTCCGCGGCTGACGCCGTGAAGGCTATTCAGACACGCCAGCGCACGATCCAGAAGCTCGAGGCCTATCCGCTGCTTTCTCATGCCCGCTTTTCGCTCGCCCGCCACGAACTGGGGCCTTCTTCAGCTCGCGTCTCATCAGAAGATGACCGCCACCGCGCAATGACGCTTGTGGAGCGCGCGATTGCCATCGATTCCACGAATCCGGACGCTCGTAGAGTTGCCGGAGACATCTTTCTGATGGGGGATGAGCCCATACAGGCTGAACGGGAATACCGCGACGTTTTGAAGCAAAACCCGAACTCGAGCATCGATCACAACAAACTCGGCAACGCCTTGATGGAACAAGGCGATATTCCGGAGGCCGCTGCGGAATTCAAGGAAGCGATCCGTCTTAACCCTAAAGACGCTATAAGTCATGCGGATCTCGGACTGATCTACAGGGCTGAGCAGAACTCGTCGAGCGCCATAGGCGAATTCCGTGAAGCTTTGCGCATTGATCCCAATTACGTCGATGCCCACAACTATCTCGGCATTACGCTTGCGAGCCAGGGACAGATTCCCGAAGCTCTGACGGAATTCCAGGAAATTATCCGTATCCGGCCCGATTCCTCGCTTGGCCATTTCAACGCGGCGACTGCCCTTGCCGATCTCGAAAAGGACGACGAGGCTGCGAAGGCATTGCGTGAAGCGGTGAGGTTGAATCCAAACCACTACAACGCGCATTACAACCTTGGCGAAATGCTCCGCTTGCTGGGGGAACTGGAAGAATCCGCAAAGGAATTCCGCGAGTACGTGAACCGCGCCCCTGACACACCTGCTACACGGCGCAACAAAGAGAAGGCGGTGACTTATATCAAAGCCTTCGAAGAGCAGTAGCCACATGAGCAGAACTGTAACCATGCACATGGCGCGTTCCGCCATGAATCAGGATCCCGGCATCCGCGAGTGGGCCGAGCAGTTCCTGAAGCAAAAAGAACGCACCAACCGGCAGGAGATGTCGGACGAGGCGTTCGAAAAGCACTGGCGATACGTCCGTCCGGAACGCATGCACGAAGGCGCCATCGAGGCGGTCACAGCCTATATGCAGGCTCAGCAGACAAACCAATGAACCCAACTTTTATCTATGGAACCGCGTGGAAGAAGGACGCGACGACGCAGCTGGTCCAAACCGCAGTGAAGGCCGGCTTCACCGCTATTGATACCGCCAATCAGCCGAAACATTATTCGGAATGGCTCGTCGGCCAGGCGCTCGAAGCCCTCTCTCGAGAAGGTGTCTCTCGAGATTCACTATTTTTGCAAACCAAGTTTACGCCGCTGGACGGACACGACGACCGCGTTCCATACGATCCGCAGGCCGATCTGAAGGTCCAGGTGCGTCAGTCCTTCGAACGCTCGCTCCAGCATTTGAAGACCGACCGCGTGGATTCCTATCTTCTGCACGGCCCCTACTCGCGTCCCGGTCTTGGTGACAGTGACTGGGAGGTCTGGGGGGCAATCGAAGAGCTCTCCCGGTCCGGCAAAGCGGGCATGATCGGCATCAGTAATGTGAATTATCTCCAGCTCGCGGCGCTCGTCGAGCGCGCGACGATCAAGCCAATGGTGGTTCAGAACCGCTGCTTCGCGAACCAGGGATGGGATCGAGAAGTTCGGGAGATCTGTATCGAGAACGGCATCATGTATCAGGGCTTTTCGTTACTTACTGCGAATGTTCCCATCCTGCATCACCCGACGGTCAAGGGTATGGCCAGAAAACTCGGCGTGGACACGATGCAGGTGATTTTCAGATTCGCCATGCAGGTAGGCATGGTTCCTCTTACTGGCACCACGGACGAAGTGCACATGCGGCAGGACCTCGGGATAAATCGCATCATGCTCAGCGACGAGGAAGTGAGCTTTATCGAATCGATCGCGGGGTGAAATTCCCTGCTCCCCAGAACCCAGGCAACCCCACAATTTTCACCGCTTGGGCGCCTCCACAAGTGTGATGACCCAGCCATCCACCCGATCCAGCGGACCTGCCGTTACCCGGCGATTGATGGTCACCTTCCGCATCAATCCGAAAGTGCGGTCGAATTCATATTTGCCGTCGTCGGCCATTTGCATCGACGGCATGTTCGCTAGATCTTCGGGGCGAATGTTCGCCCCCGCCCGCTGAGCCAGGTCGAAAGTCATCCTGAGAAGCACGTCTTTGTCGTATATCGTCGTTGTGGTGATCGTCGCGGTACTGGCTGTCGCCGATTCCATGTTCACGCGGAATGTCGCGGGTATGGGGCTCCCGCCCACGGGGTTTGGCTGTTCAAGCTTCGCCGCAATGCTTTCGCCTGCTGCAAGGGCTGCGCCGTAAAGGCCCCAATAGATCTGCGCATCCTGCGTCGCCGAGGAAATCAGGTTTTCTGGTGACAAAACCTGGCCCATCATCTCCTTAAAACTCCTCCGCTGGGCTGCAGGAAGCTGATTCGCTAAATCTGAAACGATGGTTCCGACCATCGCCTGGAGCTTTGGTCGCACCTCGGCTTCATTGAGGAGACGATCAAACTCCCCATCGGGGCTCAGCGCAATTCTGAAGCGAATACCCTTGCCTGCCTGGACCGCGGCAGCCAGTGTCGGATCCTGCATGACCTGCGGATTGTCGAAGACCGTTTCGCCTGGAACCCAGTCCAGCACAAATCCATCGGTTCCCGCGGACACGACCTGCGCATCAACAGTCGTCCGCCCTGATGCGTTCATCTGCGGCCGCGTGGAATCCCGGCGCACACGCGTTACTTCCAGGCGGAACTTGTCACCCTGCATGAGCTTTGGACGGATTTCGACATCCTGGACAGCGGCCAGAAGCGTGATCAGTGTGAATGGAATGAGTCTGGTCAACATGTCCCGGAGGTTATCGCGTGGACCGGCAAACCGCCAGTCTCCTGACTTACTTCTCGATCGGTACCTTCAGCATCAGCGCGCCGACCCACTGCGTTGGATTCACCGGCCCGAAGTTCGTGTGGCAGAGGCCGCAGGAAGGGTGGAAGTTGCTTAGTGGAACGGATCGCCTGTACACCCACTCGCCTTCATCCTTTTGGACAGCGTCCGTGGCCTGACCATTGAGGGCGTTCGCCAGTGCGGTTTCCTCGAATGAGTCCTTCGGCAAGTCGTTGTTGCTGAGAGGCTGGTTTGTGCCGACGAGTCGCATGTTGGAGTTCTTGTCGTTGAACACCAGCCCTATCGAGTCAATACCCTCGTCAACGTTTTGAGGCGTGGTTTCGGAGAATTCCTGCAGCAGCGCCGCAAACAGCGTGGCGAGCAACAGGTCACTGGTTACCTTTGCTTTTGCAGTCGCTTCTGGTGAAGGAGGTTTCTTTTCTTGTACCGGACCCGCCAACACAAACCCAGCCATAACGAACACGCCAATCAAGGACATCACTCGCTTCATAGAGAACTCCTCGTTAGGTATTTTTTTGTGATCGTTGCGGACACGGCATTATAGCCGCAAAGTTCTTGAGGGGCGCTGCAGCGCTAGTTTGCAGCCGCACCGTATCGGCGTACTTCGACATCCTGCAGAGGGGAAGAAGTCTCCAGAAGTGGCGCAGGAATCTGACGGACGTACCGATCAAAGAAGGCACGTGTGTATGCCGTCACGGCAGAGAGAATGCGGGCATGAGGGGTCGTTGCCTGAATATCCCTGGGCCAGATGTTGATGCCCGATGAGTCTTCGCGGCCGAGCAGCCTCACGTCCAGAAAACTGTTGTGGGATATCCCTGGCGTCGAGATCGTCATGTGGTAGCTTCCTGCCGCGATCGTCTGGTAAATGGTTTCCCGCGCCAAGTCTCTTTTAGCCGATCGGTTTGCCGCGTAGGCCTCCCGCGTTGTCCCCATCTGGGCAAAGACCTGATCAGGAAGTTCGGGGTCAAGGTGATCAATCATCATGAAGGGTTGCTGCATACTTGTCCCGGCTGCATCCAGCCAGAAGGGCTGCCATGAAAAGTTGCCGTCTTCACTGAGACAGGCCGCCACTCGCCGATCGAGCTGACAGACTCGAGCTGCTGTCCGTCCCCCGCGCGAATGGCCAAAGACACCCACGCGGGTTGTTTCCAGCTTCTGGTGAAACATCGATGCCCTGTCGCTGTCGAGGTCGATCACCTTATCGATCACGAATCGAATGTCCTGAGCCAGCATGTCTGAGATCGCCTGTTCGAGCTTTTCGGAATCCGGAATTTGATTGTGGAGTTGCGACCAGTAGTCGTTTGCAGCGGTGACAATGCGTCCATCTGGAAAGAGCGCAAACGGCGCTTCATAGGTGTGAACAACACCGACGACGAAATAGCCGTAACTGGCGAGTTCCTCCATTTGCGTCGTATACGCGATGGGAGTGGTGCCCCCACCGGGTGCAAATACAAGAACCGCAGACTTTCGGTCCGGAAGCGGGGACGCTTGCTCAAGCGAATTGGATCTCAGCTCGTTGGATTCAATTCTTCCCCAGATCGGGCCAAACAGATTACCGACGCCAATGGCGCCGGCGATCGAACCTAAACGATCCGCGCCAGGCAGGTAAGCTCCGGCGGAACCGCTGCCCGAGGCGGGATACCACACGTAAACCATGACTTCACGGAAATCGTTCGCAGCTGTTGTCATCGCCTCCGGCCTGTTGCGATCCATCCAGAGAAACGAGGTGCGGCCGATCTTGTAGGGGCCGGTTGGATGGGGCAAAGACGACAGGCCTTGCCCCAGGGAAGCGTATGTCCCCAGGACCAACACCGACAGAAGGACAATCCGAAGCATAGCTATGCGGTTTGACACCACGAGCCTGCAGGTTGTTCCGCTTTGTTACTATAAGAGGACCAGAGGAACGAAAGGAGAGCTTCACTTGATTCGACGACAGGTTCTGCTGATCTTTTCGGTGCTGTTTCTGGGGCTCATTGCCACAGTGCGCAGCCAGACCAACGAAATCACGGTTTACAAGACCTCAAGCTGCAGTTGTTGCTCCGTATGGGTGAATCATCTGCGTGAAAACAAGTTCACTGTGAAAGTCATCGAGGTGGAGAGCACGGCCGAGTACCAGAGGAAGAATGGTGTCACCAACGCACTGCGGTCGTGTCATACAGCGACTATCGGCGGTTACACGATCGAAGGACACGTTCCCGCCAGCGAAATCCAGCGGTTGTTGAGGGAGAAACCGAAAGCGAAAGGACTGGCGGTGCCCGGCATGCCTGTCGGTTCCCCCGGGATGGAAGTCGGAACGCGCCGCGATGCTTTCTCTGTCCTGCTCTTCGATGCCGACGGAAAGACCACCGTCTATCGGAACTATTCCGCTCGTTGAAAGACGTTGCTGACTGGGCTGACTGGGGTCAGACTACTCTGACCCCAAACCCCTTGGCCGCATCGCTGCCAGTTCTTCAGGGTTCTACCGGCTCGATCCGCAACACCATGCCATCGGCCGCATTGCCCCCCGAGCTTTGCTCCGTAGCCACATAGATGTATCCATCCGGGCTTTGCTGAACGTCTCGAGGGCGGGTGTCCATCGGAATCAGCAATCCTTCACGCCGCTCGGCCTGCGATGGCTGATTGAACGCGACGCGTATGAGCTGTCGTGTTGTCAGAGCTCCAACGAAGAGGTTGTTCTTCCATCGCGGAAATTTGTCGCCCGTATAAAACATGATGCTGGACGGGCTGATCGACGGCACCCAGTGGATGCGAGGGTTGTCCATGCCGGGCCGCGCCCACGGCTGATCGGAAACGAGTGTCCCGGTGTAGTTGCGTCCTGTGGAAACAAGCGGCCAGCCGTAGTTGTGACCGGGAAGGAGAATGTTCACCTCGTCGCCGCCCATGGGACCGATCTCGGCCTGCCAGAGTTGTCCGGTTTCGGGATTAAACGCGAGTCCGTATCCATTGCGATGGCCGTAGGTGAA
>Ga0068859_100002645_pt1 | contig 18233 bp, 11 predicted proteins | sample KBSSwiS22_FD_66585 | JGI IMG/M metagenome (GOLD analysis project Ga0068859, IMG submission 66585) | Switchgrass rhizosphere microbial communities from Kellogg Biological Station, Michigan, USA - KBS Switchgrass S2-2 | ecosystem: Host-associated > Plants > Roots > Rhizosphere > Soil ...
CGTGTGGGCGGCCCATGGCCGCTGCGTACACGCAAGTGGGACGATCGGTGCCGTGGGTTTTCCCGAAGACATCCTGACCGACGACGAGATGGTCGTGCTGGACCTGCACCCGCACTGGATCCGGCTGGTATGGCCGTTGACCTGCGCGGTGGTGGTGCTCCTGCTCGCGGTTCTCGGGGTCTTCTTCACGCCGAGCGGCGCCGTGCAGCACCCGCTCCAGTACCTGATCCTGATCGTCGCGGTCGCCGCGCTGGGCTACCTGACGATCCGGCCCTGGCTGCGGTGGGTCACCACGCGGTACGTGCTCACCACTGAGCGGGTGCTGCTGCGGCACGGCATCCTGACCCGGACGGGGCATGACATCCCGCTCGGGCGGATCAACGACGTCAGCTTCGAGCAGTCGCTGTTCGAGCGGATTTTTGGCTCGGGCACGCTGACGATCGAGAGCGGCGGCGAGCGCGGCCAGCTGAGCCTGGCCAGCGTGCCGGGCGTTGAGCAGGTACACCTGCGCATCTACGAGCTCGGCGACGACCTGCGCGGGCGCGCCCCGGCCTGACATGCAGGAGGCGGCGTGGCAGCGGTGATGCTGACCCGGCGGCCGAGACGGGCAGTGCCCGAAGCGGCCCGTCGGGCTACGGCCTGGTGAAGTCGCGCCACCAGGCGATCAGGCCGCCCGCGTCCGTGCTGGCCGCTGACAGGCTCGTCTGGTCGGCGGTGACCGTCCAGAAGATCTCGAAGGCGCCGGCCGGCCCGCGGTCACACAGGAAGACGCCCAACTGCCGGGTCGAGCGGCCCCAGGTCTCGGTGCTCGGCTGGCCGGCCGCGCAGCTGCCGACGTCGTCGATGGCGGCTGCCCTCCGGCCCGCGTCGGCCTGCTGCGCCGCCGCGTCCCGGTAGTGCCGGGCGAGCACCTCAGCCGGCCCCGGCTCGCCGGCAGACACATTCGTCTGGCACAGCACGGCGGCGTCGACCCCGTCGCCGAGCCCGCCGCCCGGCCCGGGCGGCTGCGTGACCTGCTCGGCCGGCGCGGGGATGCAGGAGTGCACCTTCAGCGGCCCGAGGGTGCCGGCGAGCGCCCGCTGCGCCGGGGTGAGACCGTCCGGCGGTGCGGTGCTGACGTCTTGCGGTGCAGTCCCTGTGACACCACCCGACGGCTTGCCTGGGGCCTCGGTTGGGCCGCCCGAGCCACCGGAGGTGAGCACGACAGCGACGGTCACGCCGGCCGCCACGACCACCGCCGCGCCGGTCGCGACCGCGGCGACCATCCGACGCCGCATCGGCCGTCTCCTCCCGCTCGCCGCCCGCCGCGGCGGATTGCCCGTCCCAGCGTCGCCTGTTCCCGGTGGGTGCGACGCCCGCCAGCCGCCGTTGGTTGTCGGCGAGACCTCCGCACGCCGCCTCCTGCGTGTCAGGCCGGCCGCGGCGCTTCGGAGGGGCCGCCGGCGCTGCCGGGAAACGGCGCGAACGACTCCCACCAGTCGAACAGGGCCCGTGGGTCGCTGCCGTAGCCGAGGAACGAGACGAGGTCGCTGTCCGAGCTCCAGAAGACGAAGTGCTGGCCCTCGCGGGCGTCGCAGATGACCGTTCCGCCGGCCGGGGAGCCGGGGCCGGTGTCCCAGGTGAAGACCTCGCTCCCGCCGGTCTCACAACGTCCGTCGCCGGTCACGGCGTCCGCGCGGGCGGTGACGTCGGCCTGGAGGCTCGCGTCGTCGCGGTAGGCGAAGACGGCGATCCGCTGGCCCGTGTCGGTGGTCGAGCAGAACAACGCCGCCGTGATCCCGGCGCCGGCGGGAGCCGGGTTCGGCCGGCAGTCGCGGACCGAGGCTGGGTCGAGGCGGGCCTCGAGCGCCCGCTGCGCGGCGGTCCACGCCGGGCTCGGTGTCGCGGTCGTCGTGCTCGGCGCGGCCGCCGCTGCCGGCCCCGCCCCACCCGAACGGGTCGCGACCGCGAACAGCCCGCCGGCAACCCCGGCGGCCAGCAGCACCCCGGCCACGGTGGCCAACACAACGACCAGCCGCCCGGGCCTCCGCCGGCTTGGCACGCCCAGGACTGGCGGCGCCTGGAGAACCGGCGTCCCTGGCGGCAGCTGTGTCCCCGGCGGCACGGTCGCCGGCGCCGGCGCGGCCGGGACGGCCCACCCCGGGGCTGACTGCCAGGGCGCGTTCGCCAGGTGATGGCCCCCGGTGGCGGACCAGGCAGGCCCCGGTGGAGCCGGCCTCGGCCCGCTCGGCGCCGGTGCCGCGGACGGCGGGGCCGGATAGGCCCAGGTCCCGGAAACAGGGGGCGGCGCGGGGGGCGCCGGGGACGGGGGCCAGGGCGGGCGGGGGCCAGCAACGCCTGGGGGCGGCGGCCCAGCGGGGACCTGCGGCCCGCCGGCGGGTACCGGGGTGACGTCGGCCCAGCCGGCGAGCGACGACCAGGCCGGCGTGTCGTCCGCGGCGCTCTCCGGCGTCGGCAGGTTGTCGGGCGGGCTGTCCACCGTTCCTCCCTGTTTCGCCCGCGGCCGGCGAGGTCGTGGACAGGATCTGTTGGGACTACAGGATTTGCTGGGGGCCACGGTCTGTCAGGACGGCGGGTCCGGGCGGAACGCGCCGGTTCCGCCGGCGGACAGCTGTTGCCAGGGGTATTGGACCACTCTGGCCCAGGGTGCGCGGAGCGCCGCGGTCAGGGGCCGTCGTTGCTCTTGTCGGAAACCTCTCGTCGGGAGCGAGGATGGCGTCAGGAACGAGGACGGGCCCGGCCCGCCCCGACATCGTCGAGGCGGGCCGGGCCAGGCGCCCCGGACGGCAGGCCCGGTCGTGAGCCTGCCTCCAGGGGCCAACTTCCGTGGGCCTAGTTCTGGACGGCCTCGAAGTTGCGCCACCAGGAGTACAGCGCGACGCCGTCCTGGTCGGTCGCGAAGAAACCGAGCAGCTGGTCGTCGTAGTACCAGCGGATGTAGGCGTTGCCGTCGGGGGTGTGCGAGCACAGCAGCGCGCCCTGGTCGGTCTCCTGGTTGTCGTACGACCAGGTGGTCACCTGGTCCTTGCCGTTCTTGCAGTCACCATCTGTGTTGATCGAGTTACTGTAGAAGGACACGTCGTGGTCCAGGGCGGACTTGTTGACGTAGCTGAACGCGTAGACGCCGCGGCCGTCGTTCGAGGTGCACAGCACAGCGGCCTGAATGTCGGCGTTCTCCTGGTCAGGTGCCGGGTCGCAGTTCGTCATGGAGGTCGAGTCGAGCTGGTTGACCAGCGCCTGCTCGTTCGCGCTCAGGCCGGTCGGCGTGACGGTCGGCGCCGTGGTCGTGGGCGCCGTCGTGGGCACCGAGGTGGACGGCGCGGCCGTGGGGGACACGCTGGCCGTCGGGCTGGGGGTGGGCTTCTTGCCGCCACCGCCGCTCAGGGTCACCGCCAGCACGATGATCAGAATGACCACGACGACGCCGGCCGCGACCGCCCCGATGATCAGGTTGCGCCGGTTGTTGTTGCCGGGCGGCTGCGGCGCGCCGGGGTAGCCCGGGCCGTAGCCAGGCTGGGGGGCGTACCCGGGCTGCTGGCTGTAGTCGTAGCCCGGGGCCGGGGTGCCGTAGCCGGGCTGCGGATAGCCGGGATAGGCCTGCTGGCCCTGGCTGTAGTCGTAGCCGGGCTGCTGGCCATAGTCCGGCGTCGGGGTGCCGTAGCCGGGCGCCGGGGTGCCGTAGCCGGGCTGCTGCGGGTACCCCTGGCCGGGGTAGCTCGGCGGCGCCGGGTACTGCTGCTGGTCATAGGTACCCGGCGCCGGTGGCTGCGCGGCCGGATAGCCGGGCGGATACGTTCCGCCGGCCGGCGGGTACGGCGGCGCTACCGCTGTCGGCGGGACCGGCGGCTGGCCTGCGCCCGGGGCGGCAGGGTCCGGCGAATGGGGCGGCTGGGCGGCGCCGCCGACGAGCTGGGTCTCGGCGTCCGAGTTGTCCGGCTCGTAGCCTGATGGCTGCATGACTGTGGTTCCCTCCCGGAACAGTCCGTGGGACCCCAATTCCCCAACTCCGGACCGGTGTCCGATGGTAGGAGGTCGAACCGCCGGGGGCACCTCCCGGTCGCTTGTCGGACATGCGAGGTCGTCGTTCCGACACCATCCGCGTGATTGCCGACCGCGCCCCGTGCGCATTCCATGCCCTCGCGTGACGGATGCGCCGCCTACGTTCCGTGTGACCTTCGACGGCTGGGCGGGGATTTCCGCCGGTGGTCGCCAACCGGGTGCGGGGTTGACGGCCGCCCGCCCCGCGATGGCCCAAATAGGCAGGCCAGCGTCTCCCCGGCACGGATTGTGAAACCACCCCTGAGGGTGGGGGCGCGCGCTCGTTGTCGGGACATGCCGCGCGCCGGCCCGGGCGAACCGCCGCGCCGCTATCCGAGCGGCCGAGACGCACGCGCGGTGTCGACGTTCGATCCGGGCCAATCCTCTGACCGGTGACCGAGACCGGTCCGGCGATTCCCCGGCACAGCCCACGAAGGGCGAATGACGGGCGGTAGAGGGGTTTTCAGCGCGCGGGCTCCGGCACGCGGGGGACCGGCTCGGCCTCCGGGCTGATGACGGCGCGCGGGTGGTCCGGGTGCAGGAAGACCCAGCGCTTGTACGCCCAGAAACGGAACACCGTGCCCAGGCCGGTTCCCAGCACGTTGCCGAACACGTTGAAGGCCAGCGCGCCCTTCAGGTGCAGGACGTAGAGGGCGAAGCCGAGGCAGCCCAGCGCGATGCCCAGGCCGAACGCGTTCAGAACGATGAACAAGGTGTACTCACGGCGAACGCCGCTGCGAGCCCGGTGTGTGAAGGACCACTTGCGGTTGCCGATGTACGCCACCGTCGCCGCGACGATCGTCGAAATAGTCTTCGCGGTCAGCTGATCCATGTGGAAGTGCGAGTGGCACACGTTGGAGACCAGCACGTCGATGGCGTAAGCGACTGCGCCGACGACACCGAACTTGCTCATCTCGCGAACGAGCGTCTGGATCCGGGAAGGGCGAGCCCGATGCTTCACGACAGGCGACCTCGGCTGATTTCTACCACCCACCGAGACTACCGACGCCACCCGCCGGGCCATCGACTGCCCCCGGCGACCCTTCGGCCCACGGGCCCCGGACGGCGCGGATACGGTCGGATCAACGACGGGGGGCAACTGTTCTCCTCGGCTGAATGACGGGCGGTATCGACGGAGGGTGTGCCCTCGCACGCCAGCCGTGACACGGCTCTCCTGGTGCCGGCCGGTGAGCTGACGGTCCCGGGACCTTCGACTGTCTCCCGGCGAAGCTCGGCGCTCTCCGCCGTGACAACGCGGGCCCTATATCCCAATCGAGGCACAGCGCTTGGCGAGTCGTCACAGGGCATGCTCGACGAGAAGCGGCGCAGTCCCCTGCGGACACGCCCAACCGGGGGAGGCATCGTGGCCCCCACCGACGGGGCGACCACCGAAGGCGCGACGACCGCGCAGGCAGCGATGCTCCGGGCAGCGTGCCCGCGCGGCTCAGGCGGCTTCATCGCCCTTTGCGAGTCCCGTGCCCTTTGGGTAGGTCGGCCGCCTCTGGAAGGAGGTCGGCCGCCGACGTGGGGCCCGGCCGGCCGAGGCTGTGGTACGTCCAGCCCGCGTCCCGCCAGCGGCGCTCGTCGAGGGCGTGCCGGCCGTCGATGATCACCGGGCCGGCCACGTGGACCAGCAGCGCGGCCGGGTCGAGCGTGCGGAACTCGGCCCACTCGGTGAGCACCAGCGTCGCGTCGGCGGCACTCACGGCCTCCCGCGCTGACGCGGCGTACGCGAGCGTCGGGTAGCGCAGGCGGGCGTTCGGGATCGCGGCCGGGTCGTAGACGGTCACCTCGGCGCCCTCGGCGGCGAGCGCCGCCGCGATGTCGAGCGCCGGTGAGTCGCGGATGTCGTCCGAGTTCGGTTTGAACGCCGCCCCGAGTACGCCGAGCCGCCGGCCGGCGACCGAGCCGCCCAGCGCCGCCCGGGTCAGCGCGACCGCCCGCTCGCGGGCCCGCAGGTTCACCGCGTCGACCTCGGCGAGGAACGCGAGCGACGCCCCGGCGCCCAGTTCGTCCGCCCTGGCCTGGAAGGCGCGAATGTCCTTGGGCAGGCAGCCGCCGCCGAAGCCGATCCCCGGGCGCAGGAAGCGGTTGCCGATCCGGGCGTCGTAGCCGATCGAGGTGGCCAGCTCCAGGACATCGGCACCGGCGACGTCGCAGATCTCGGCCATCGCGTTGATGAAGGAGATCTTGGTGGCGAGGAACGCGTTCGCGGCGACCTTCACCAGCTCGGCGGTGGCGTAGTCGGTGACGACCACGGGGGTGCCGGCTTCGATGGTGGCCGCGTACACCGCCCGCAGCCGCGCCTCGGCGGCACCGCCGGGCGTCACGCCGAACACCAGGCGGTCGGGCCGCAGCGTGTCGTCGACGGCGAAGCCCTCCCGCAGGAACTCCGGGTTCCAGGCGAGCTCGACGTCGGGCGCCGCGGCGCTGATCCGCGCGGCGAGGCCGGCGGCCGTGCCGGCGGGGACCGTGGACTTGCCGACGATGAGCGCGCCCGGCGCGAGTCCCGCGGCGATCAGGCCGTCCACCGCGGCGTCGACGTAGCGCAGGTCCGCGCCGCCGTCGCCGGCCCGCTGCGGAGTGCCGACGCAGACGAAGTGCACGTCGGCCCAACGGGCGATCTGGCTGACGTCGGTCGTGAACGACAGCCGCCCGGACTCGAGGTTCTTGCGCAGCAGCTCCTCGAGGCCCGGCTCGAAGATCGGCACCTCGCCGACGGACAGCCGCTCGACCTTGGCCGCGTCGACGTCATAACCGATCACCGTGAAGCCCAGCTCGGCCATGCAGACGGCGTGGGTGGCGCCCAGGTAGCCGGTGCCGAGGACGGCGATGCGCAGGGCCCGATCTTGGCCGAAAGCTGGCAGGGCCAGATCTTGGCCGAAAGTTGGCAGGGCCCGATCTTGGTCGAAAGCTGGCAGGGCCAGATCTTGGCCGAGGGCTGGCAGGGCCTCGTCTTGGCTGAAGACTGGCGGGGTGGGGTCCTCGGCGGCCGTGGTGGGGGCGGCCTCGCGTGAACCGGCGGCGGGCGGCGCGGCGGGCCGCTCGTCCGGGCTCGGCGTGCTCGCGCTGGACCTGATCACGGTGTCGCCGCCTTTCCGCGTCGGCTGTGTCTGGAACAGCCGCAGAGTGTCAGTCACCCGCTATGGTCAGTCGCCAGCGGCCTGGGGGCCTGGCTGGCCCGGCCGTTCGGTCTGGCGCGGCTCCCGCGCCCTCCCGCCAGCCCGGTCGAGCCGTCATTCTGCCCGTCGCGCTGCACCGGGGCCGGTTCACGGCCAGCCGTTACGGGTGGTTCCGGAGCATCGTCGAATCCGGAGTCGGGGCGGTTCCGGGAAGGACGGTCGTCCCGGGCAACACGGCCGCCCGTCGACGGTAACGGGCGGCGGACGGCCGCGGTGGCAGGGTTGGCGCCGTCCGCCGATCCGCCCGCTCGCGGTAACCCGGCGTTACGGCACCGTTCCCCCAGGCCGCCGGAGCCGCCCCGCAAATGGGGAAAATCCGGGCGGGTCGCCGTCGCGATCGTCACGCTCTGGTGCCTGGGTCGACGGTGCCATGCGCGCGAGTTCCTCGGGCATCCGCAACCGGCGGATGCCGGCCGGGGCGGCCCGGGCGGTGCCGCCGACGATCGTGACCTTCTCCGCGGCGATCCGGCGGGCCAACGCGGCGTCATCCAGGTTCGTGTCCAGATGGCGGCACAGCACGACTGACGCGCCAACGGCCAGTGGCGCGAGCACGGTTGCCAGCAGGCCCTCCGGGCTCGCCGGGCCCGCGGTGGACAGCAGTCGGTCGCCGCGGCCGAGCCCGGCGAACGCCGCGACCTCGCCGGCACGGGCCAGCAGCGCGGCCTGGCCCGGTGGCGGCGCGGGCGCCGCGAACCGGTCGCCGTGCGCCGGGACCTCGGCGGCGAAGTCGAGCACTCCGGCCACCGGGTGTGCCATCCGGGCCCCGAAGGGCCGCAGCGAGAGCGCGACGACCTCGTCGGCTCCAAGCCCCAGGGCCGCGTCCACCCGGCTCTCGGCGACGAACAGCGCCTGCGCGGCGCCGCCCAGGCGGCCATCCGGCCAACCGTCCGCCTCGTCCTGGTCGTCCTCGGCCGGATCGGCCGGCGCCTCGCCGGTGTCGTCCCGGCCCGGCCCGGTGGCGACGAGAACCTCGCAGCCGGCCGACCAGGCGCCCAGGAGCACGACGACCGCCAACCAATGCACGGGGAGGTCGACGCCCACCCGGTCGCCCGGCGCGAGGCCGAGCGTGTCGACCAGCAGGTTCGCCGTCTTCGCCACCCAGTTGTCGAGCGTGATCGCGGACAGTTCGACCCGCTCGCCGGTGGCGTCGTCGTAGAACGTCACGAGCGGGCTCGCCCCGTCGGCCCGCAGTCGGGCCGCCAGCGCCGCGGCCACCCCCGGGAAGGGTGCCGTCGCGCCGCTTCGGCCGGCAAGCCCGAGCAGCGTGTCGACCGGCGTGAGCCTGGGTGTCACGGCGTGCAGGAGGTGTCGGCCGGGATGCCGCCGGCGCCAGGAGCCGCCATGGTCGGCGCGGCGGCGGGCGCGCCGCCGGCCGCGGCCGTGGTGCCAGCCGCGGCGCCCGTCGCGGCGGGCGTGCCGGTGACGGCCGTGAACGAGGTGCCGAGGATGACCTTGACCCCCGCGGACAGCGCCGGGTCCGCCACCGCCCGCGCCCCGGGGATCTTCGCGACGACCGCCTTCGCCGCGCCCTGCTGGCCGGGCGCGTAGCGGACCTCCGTCGCGGTCTGGTTCTCCGCGACGCTGCTGGCGGTCATCGGGCCGCCGAAGCCGAGCGCGGTGAGGCTGGATCTGGTCTGGCTGGCCAGCCCGGTCCGCCCGGACGCGTTGACGATTCCCGCGATGCTCACCGCGCTGGGCGCGACCGCGGCCGCCGACGCGACGGCCGCGTCCTGCGGCGGCGCCGGGCGCAGCGGCGCGAGGATCTGGGCCAGCTCGTCGGTGTTCACGAGCAGGACGTCGCCGTGGTAGCCCATCGCGCCCTGGTCGTCGGTCGCGCCCTCGCTCGGCAGCGGGATATGGGTCGGGATGGTGATGAACCTGACCTTGCCGGAGCCGAGCTTGCTCGCGCGGCTCGCGAGGTCGACGAGCTGGGTCTGGCCGAGGCCGCTGTCCATCGTCATGGCCCCGCCGACGGCGCCGAGCAGCTCGATGACCTTGGCCGGGTTGGTGAGCGTGCCCGCGGTGGTGGTCCTGGCCAGCAGCTTGGAGAGGAACTGCTGCTGGCGCAGGATGCGCAGCCGCTCGTCACCCAGGGCGTGCCGGGTGCGGACGAAGGCCAGTGCCTGGTCGCCGTTCAGCGTGTTCTCCCCGAGATGGCCGTGCCACTGTGACCATGCGTCGTTCAGGTTGCTCGTACTACCGTCCGGCATTCTACTGACACAAACGGTGACACCGCCGACCGCGTCCACGATCTTCTTGAAGCCGGCGAGGTCGATGACGACGTAGTGGTCGATGTGCAGGCCGGTAAGGCTCTCCAGGGTGGACGTCAGGCCGGAGACGCCAGCGTAGGTGATGATGTTGGTCAGCTTGTCCTTACCGTCCGCCGGGGTGCCCTTGACCTTCGGGACCACCGGGATCAGCTCGTCACGCGGGAACGACAGCAGTGTCGCGCTGCCGTCCTTGTCGAGGTGCGCGATGATCGTCGTGTCCGACCGGATGCCCTCGACCTGGCGGCCGCCGTACTCGTCGCCGGTGCCGTCTCGGCTGTCGTCGCCCAGCAGCAAGATGTTCTCGTCGCCGGCGACCGCCGCGGGGCGGTTGCCGCCCGGGCGCCAGTTTGAGTCGTGCTTGATGTTGCTGCTGAACTGGTTGTAGAGGAACCAGCCGCCGGCGCTGACCCCCAGGATGAGGACGGACAGCAACGCCGCGCCCAGCAGGGAAAGGCGGCGCAGCGGCGTGCGGCGCCGGCGCGGGTCCCGCGGGCTGAGCTCTGGCGGGAGGCCCGAGCGCTGGGCGCCCGGGTTTACTCGGAAGGCGACGGCTCCTGGCGGAGAGGTAACACTGGCGTTGCTCACCGGCGGTGTCGACCTCCTCGTCGGTTCTCGGCACCAGTGTCGTTCTCGTGAGCTGTGACGTTCCGATCCGCTCGGGGGTTGTGCACGCTAGCGGCGCCGCTGGTCACAACGCAATGATGTGACGTTGTTGATACCCAACGTCATGGCGTTGACGCACCGGTGGAGTGCGCCCCGTGCCGCGCCGTGGCAGGCCATGAATCCGCAGGTCGCCGTAGGTGTACGGATGGCGGGTGTCGCCCGTGGGTGGCGGGAGACACGGGTATCGGCGGCCAGCTGGGGCGGCTCGTTCCGTAGGGTCGGACATCATCCGCCCGGCATCCGTTGACCGCTGCCGGTCGCCTTCCCGACGGATAGTCGCAATCATGTGTTTTGAGTGTGTATAGACGTCGGTGGCGGTGATACCGCGCGGAAACGTTCGGACCATCGCCGAGCCGGACGGGCCGCCGGCGCGCAGGGATGCCCCTCGGTCGCGCATCGTGGCCGCCGCGATCGACGTGGGCCTACGCCAGGCCCACGCCGGCTGGACGCGGGCACTTATCATCACGTTTGCCCAGAAGGACCCGGGAGGGGAGGACGGGAATGTCCTACCAGACGACGCTTCCACCCGGCCTGAGCCCCCGCAGCGGCCAGGGCGGCCGTGGGCGCCCGCGCCGGCCGCTGCGGCTCCTGCTGGGCGTCGTCTCGGTGCTCGTGCTGCTGCTCAGCGTCGGCGGCTGGGCCCAGTACACGTACGCCAACGGCAACATCCACCACATCTCGCTGAGCCTCGGCGGCGATCGGCCGGGCACGACGTTCGGAGCGTCGAACTACCTGCTCGTCGGCACCGACAGCCGTGCCGGCACCGGCGGCGCGTACGGCGGCGACAGCGTGCAGGGCCAGCGCTCGGACACGACAATCCTCATCCACCTGGCCAAGGACGGGACCACGACGATGGTCTCGTTCCCGCGTGACACCTTCGTCACGATCCCCGCATACACCGACCCGTCGGGTAAGAAACACAAGGCGCACAAGGACAAGTTCAACTCGGCCATCTCCGACGGCGGCCCGTCGCTGCTCGTGAGCCTGGTCGAGAGCCTCACCGGGATGCGGGTCGACCACTACGTGTCGATGGACCTGGAGGGCTTCAAGCAGATCACGAACGCCATCGGCGGGGTCAATGTCTGTGTCCTGCCCTCCAGCTTCCGGGAGCGCCCGAGCAAGGAGAACGGCTACCGCTGGAGCACCAACACCAACGATCCGATGAGCGGCTGGGTCGGCGGCCCGGGGACCGTGCACGTCAACGGCGACCAGGCACTGGCCTTTGTCCGCGAGCGCCACGGGCTGCCCAACGGCGACATCGACCGGATCCACCGCCAGCAGCAGTTCCTCGGGGCCGTGTTCCACCAGGCGACCAGCGGCGACGTGCTCACCAACCCGATCAAGCTGGAGTCGCTGATCTCGGCGGCCACCTCGGCGCTAACCCTGGACGACGACACCAGCATCACCGACCTCAAGGGCCTGGCGCTGTCGATGAAGGGCATGGCGGCAGGCTCGATGCACGTGGAGACGCTGCCGACGCACGCGCCGACCAGGGCGGAGGGCGGCATCGGCGACACCGGCCAGCTGCCGGTGTACGGCGCCGTTCAGATCTACAACCCCATCGACCTCGCCAAGATTGTCGTTCCGCTGGGTGGCCACGTCGACGGCGTCACGATCGATGACACGGCAGCGCCCTCGACGCCCGACCCGGGTGCCACGCCCGGTCCGGTGACCGTGCCCGCCGCGCAGGTCAGCGTCGCGGTGTTCAACGGGACGACGACCTCGGGTCTCGCCTCGAAGGCGACGACCGCGCTCGCCGCGAAGGGCTTCCACGCGACGGTCGGCGGCACCGCCGCCGCGCAGAACTACACGACCTCGCGGGTGATCTACGGCACCGGCCAGCAGCAGGCCGCGTGGACCGTGCAGGCCGCCGTCCCCGGCTCGCTCGCCCGGCCGGACTCGACGGTCACCGGCATCCACCTGATCCTCGGCTCGAACTTCACCGGCGTCGTCACCCCGGCCGCCGCGGGCAGCACGCCCGCCGTCGCGGCGACGAGTGCGGCCCCGGCGGGCCCGCCACCGCCGCCCAACTGCACCCTCTGAGCCCATCGCACCATCTGGATCAACTGCGCCCGTCCGAACTCCGGGCAGCAACCCGATCGCGGGCCGCGCCGTCGCGTGGTCAGTAAGTGCAGCCGCCGGTCAGCTGGGCCGCGCTCTGCGCGGGCCGGCCGGCCGGCGTCGGCGGGCTGGTAGTCCGGGCGTTCGTCGAGGCCGTGGCCCGGCCGGCGGCGCCTTCCGAGGTGCTTAGGCTGGTGAAGCCGTCGCCGAGGATCAGCGAGACGGTGCCGGTGGTCAGCGCGGGATCCACCGAGACGGCCGCCCCGGGCACGACGGCCAGCAGCGCCCGGGCGTCCGCCTCCCGGCCCGGCGGGTAGCGGATCTCGGTTGCCGCGGGCGCGGTGCCGGACCAGGTCCGCGCGGTGTTGACCACGTAGCCGGCGCTCGCCAGTTCGCCGGACGCCTTGCCGCCCGCGCCTGCCACGCCGCTGCCGTTGTAGATGTCGACCCGGAAGTCAGACCGCGGCGAGACCGGCCCGGCGCCGAGGCCACCAGAGCTCGCCGGGGCGCCGGAGGCCGGGCGCGCGGCCGGCGCCGCGCCCGCGCGCAGTGGGGCCAGGAAGGCGGCCAGCGTCGAGCGGTCGTAGATCTGCACCGAGCCGAACACCGGCAGCTCGCCGAGCGCGTTCGCGCCCTCGGTCGGCGTTGGCGGGCGGACCGGGATCGTCTCGAACCGGAGCTGGTCCGGGCGCAGCCCGTGCAGCCGGGTAGCGAGCTTCTCCAGGTCGTCAATCGTCGTCGAGTCGTCGACGGTCAGCGCGCCGAAGGCCGCCCGCAGCAGCGACTCAAGCCTGATCGGGTTGGCGAGGACCCCGCTGCTGGTCGCCTTGGCGAACACCGCGCTGATGAACTGCTGCTGGCGGTGGATCCGGTCGAAGTCGCCGTTCGGCAGGCCGTGCCGCTGGCGGACGAAGGCCAGTGCCTGATCGCCGTCGACGTGGTTGGGGCCGATGACGCCGTGCCACTGCGACCACGGGTCGCGCAGGTTCGACGTGCTGCCGTCCGGCAACGCGCGCAGGCAGACCGTCACCCCGCCGATCGCGTCGGTGATCTGGCGGAAGCCCGCGAGGTCGATCTGGAGGTAGTGGTCGATGCGCAGTTGGGTCAGGCGCTCGATCGTCCGGATCAGCAGCGACGGGCCGCCGGTGGTGATCGCGGAGTTGAGCTTGCCCCTGCCATGCCCGGGAATCGTGACGAGTGTGTCCCTGGGGAACGAGACCAACGTCGTCGTGCCGTCCGGCGCGAGGTGGGCGATGATCGTCGTGTCCGAGCGCTCGCCGTCGACGGCGCCCCCGCTCTCGAACTCCGTGCCGGTGCCGGCCCTGCTGTCCGAGCCGACGATGAGGAAGTTCACGGCGCCCCCGGCGCCGGCGGCCGGCCGGTCCTCGCCGAGGTTCAGCCTGATCCGGGCGATCTGGCCGTCAAAGTACCGGTAGACGGTGTAGCCACCTACGGAGACCACGAAGACGAGGGCCGACAGCACGGTGGTCACGGTCAGGAGCAGCCGGGCGCGCCGGCGCTGGGCCGCGCCGCGCTGCGCTCGGCGACCACGAGGATCGAGCTCGGCGGGCAGCTCCGGGGCGGATACCGGAGGTTTCGCTACCGGAGGTTTCGGCGGCGCTTCGGTCACCGGGCAAGCACCTCCCGCCCCCGCGCGGGCGCCTACCCGGCGAGCTATAGCTCTCCGAACTCATGTCGCTACTTAAAGTACCCGTTCCTGGTCTCGCGTACCCGACAGTCGAGATGCTCTTGTCCCGTGAGTCCGCTGAGCGCGGGGCTCAATGATCGGGTCGACTCGTGGTCGCTCGGGCGACTACCAATCGTGGTTCGACTGGTGGTGTTCAGGCCGTGGTCGCGGCCGGGCTGGGCATCGGTGCCGCGTCGGGAAGCGGGCTCGCCGTCTCGGGAGCCGACCTGGGGCCGTCGCTGGCGGCCGGCGGGGTCGGGCCGCCGGTCCGGAGTGCCGCGCGAATGGTGATGGCCAGCGCCGCGAGGACCAGCGCCGCGGTCACCGAGAGGATCGCGTACGTCACCCCGCACGGGAAGGGCGCCCAGCGCGCGATCGCCGCCGCGACGTCCGGAACGCGGGCGGGGGTGAAGTGCACCCCGCGGCCCAGCCAGTAGTAGGTGCAGATCGCGAGCAACGCGAACGCCTGCATCAGCACGGCGCCGGCGAGCAGCGCGACCGTGGTCCACCGGGCGCGGCGGCCGAGGAGCCGGGCGAGCCCGGCCGCGATGACCACGCCGGCGCCGACAAGGCCGAGGTAGAGGTACCGGCCCTGGACGGCGATGCCGCGGGTGTAGATCGCGTACTCGGCCCAGCTGCGTTCCCCGACCGTGACGTAGGCGAATGCGACGGGCAGCAGCAGCACCACGGGCACGGCCGGCCGGCCGAGCCAGTCGACCCAGGCGGCCCGGGAAGGCAGGCGCCGTCGGGCCGCCGGCCGGGCGGCGGGCGAGGCCGCCGGATGGGAGGCCGTCGAGTTCGAGGCGGTCAGGCCCGACGCGGGGTCCAGGGCCGCGGCGCGGGCAGCCTGGTCCGGGATGGCCGGACGCCGCCCGGACGACTCCGGGCCCAGCCCGCGCAGCAGGCACGCGGCGCCGACGACCCCGACGACGACCGTCGCGGCGACGATCGCCACCGGGGTCAGCTGGGGTGGCTCGAACATGCCGAGGCCGGCCCAGAACCGGTCGATCATCGTCCGTACGAAGTACCAGAGCCACGTCCAGAACGAGTCCGGCAGCAGCAGCGCCTCCCGGCGTGGCGGGTCGGTGTCCCAGCCGTTCGGCTGCACCGCGCCGTAGCGGATGACGTTGCGCACCCACCACCAGCCGCCGACAGCGAGCCCCACGGCGAGCGACACGATCGCCGGCCGCCATGGTAGCGAGCCGACCAACGCGCGCGCCCAGCCGCCGCGCGCCCCGCCGCGGCCCGCGTCGGTCAGGCTCGCGTCGCGACGCGTGGTGTTCCACCAGCCGACGAGGTAGGCGGCGACGACCATCAGGGGCATCAGCAGCGCGAGGCCCTTCGACAGCAGGGTGAGCGCGAGCCACAGCCCGGCCCAGCCGGCCGTGCGAATCCGCCGGTCGCCGCGCAGCACCCCGGCCAGCACGAACGTCAGGACGCCGGTCGTCAGCATCAGCACGCCGTCGTTGTTGAACGTCGCCCCGACCCGGTCGAACCCGGGGACCGCGAGCGGCAGCACGGCGGCGCCGCGGGCGACTACCTCGGGCAGCCGCAGCCTGCGCGCCGTCGCCCAGGCCAGCAGCGGCAGCGGCGCGACCAGCAGGATGTTCAGCAGCCGCAGCACGTATACCTGCTGGTCATAGGCCCAGTGCGAGGCCGGCAGCGCGCCGAGCACAGCGGCGCCGACCGCGTAGACCATCGGCGGGTGCTGCACCATCTGGTTCGACAGCCGGCCGTCGGTCACCGGCGCCGGCCCACCGAGCGCGTCGAACGACTCCCGCGCCGAACGCGGCGTCGGGGTGATCTCGGCGAACGACGGCGAGCCGCGCTTCTTCCCACCGGACTGGAACATGTCCGCGTAGGCGCCGCGGTCGAAGGCGTCCGAGGTCGCCGCGATCCCCTTGGAGATCATCTTGTCGCCGGGCGCCGGCCAGCCATCGCCGTGCAGCAGCCCATAGACCATGTCGACGTGCTGCGCCTCGTCGTAGCCCGTCCAGGTCGGGTACGCCACCGAGTAGGTGGCCAGCAGCGCGAGATGCAGCGCCGTGATGACCAGGACCACGGCCGGAACTCGTCGCGCCAGCCGCCACGCCGCTCCCGCCGGGCGGGGCCGTCGTCGAGGGTGGGTGACGTTCTCGCCGGTCGTGGTGCCAGCGGTCGTCGTGCCAGCGGTCGCCGTGTCCGCGGTCGCCGTGGCGCTGGGAGCCGTGTCGTCGACAGCGGTGCCGTCGGCCGCGGTCATCACGGCGGAAGTCCCGGCCGTGAGCTGGTCCGCCTGGGTCGCTGTGTCCGTACGCTCGCTGATCGTCGGCTCCGTGGATTCCCTGCTGGTCGTGCCCTGCTGATCGATCTGGCCCCGGGTCCCCACGTCGCGCCGGGTGCTGCCGGTCAGCCGCGGCCTGGTGGGCCGGCGTTGGCCCGGTCTGTATCCGGGCCGTCGCTCAAATATGGCCGGTGTCGGTATGCAGGTCGGTAAGGTCGCGCTCCGCCAAGACTAGACGAGCCGCCTGGTCCGCTCGCGAGCCCGTCCGCTGAGAGGCTCCGGCTCCCACACGCCGCGAGGTCCCGGCCGGCGCCAGCTCGGTCCGTGCCGGGCTTCCATGCCCCGGGGCTGGCCACGGCCGGTAACGGGGGCGCCGACCGGGCGCGAATGGGGCGGTTCGGCTTCTGGGCATGACCCCAGGACCTGACCTGGGTGTCAGTCCGGCTCGGTCTGCGAGACTGCGAGCTGTGCGCGTACTCGTGATCGGCTCCGCTGGACAGGTCGGCTCAGACCTGTGCCGGGTGCTGGCCCTCGACCCGGGGCGTCCGGCCGTCGCCGGGCTGACCAGGGCGGAATGCGACATCACCGACCCCGCCCGGGTCCGCGCGGTGATCCGTGACCAGGCCCGGCCGGCGAAGGTCCAGGGTGGCCTCGTCGTCATCAACACGGCGGCCTGGACCGACGTGGACGGCGCCGAGGCCGACGAGGCGGGTTCCTACGCGGCGAACGCCGCCGGCCCGGCGCACCTTGCCGCGGCCTGCGCCGAGGCTGGCGCGACCCTCATCCACCTCTCGACCGACTACGTCTTCGACGGCGCCGCGGACAAGCCGTACGAGGTCGAGGACGAGACCAGCCCGGCGTCCGCGTACGGCCGCACGAAGCTCGCCGGCGAGCAGGCCGTGCTGGCCCTGTGCCCGACGGCGTACGTCGTGCGGACGGCCTGGGTGTACGGCGCTGTCGGGAAGAACTTCGTCAAGACGATGGCCCGGCTCGCCCGCGAGCGGGACACCATCGCGGTGGTCACCGACCAGCGCGGCTCACCCACCTGGTCGGCCGACCTCGCCGTGGGGCTGGTGGAGCTGGCGGGCTCGCGCGCCCCGTTCGGGCTGTACCACTACACGAACGCGGGCGACACCACCTGGTTCGGCTTCGCGAAGGCGATCATGGCGGTGATCGGGGTGGACCCGGCGAAGGTCCGCCCGACGACGACGGCGGACTTCCCCCGGCCGGCGCCGCGGCCGGCCTACTCGGTGCTGTCCGCCCGAAGCTGGCTGGACGCCGGCCTCAGCCAGCCGCGGCCCTGGCAGGACGCGCTGGCCGCCGCCTTCGCCGCGCACCCGACCGAGCTGCGCGGTTGACCGAGCCGCGTGGCCGAACCGAGCCGCGCGGTTGACCGAGCGGCCGAACCGACGGGCTGACGCAGGGGGCCGAGCCTGGCCCCGTCACGGGGAAACCCGTTTGCCGTTACCCGGTAACGTGACAACCGTGACCGCGCAGACCGTGAGCCCGACCACCGCAGCGCCCGGGGGCTCGGGACGTCCCGTCCTGGTCGCGGTCGCCTGGCCCTACGCCAACGGCGCACCGCACCTGGGGCACATCGCCGGCGCCTACCTGCCGGCCGACATCTTCGCGCGGTACCAGCGCCTGGCGGGCAACCGCGTGCTGATGGTGTCCGGCTCGGACGCGCACGGCACACCGATCACGGTGCGTGCGGAGGAAGAAGGCATCACCCCGCAGCAGGTCGTCGACCGCTACCACCCGATCTTCCTGGACATCTGGGAGCGGCTCGGCATCTCGTTCGACCTGTTCACCTCGACGCGGACCGATAACCACACCCTGGTCACCCAGGAGTTCTTCACCCGGCTGCGCGAGGCCGGCTACATCTCGATCCAGGAGACGACGCAGTTCTACGACCCCCAGGCGGGGCGTTTCCTCCCGGACCGGTACGTCCTGGGGACCTGCCCGTACTGCGCCTACCCCAACGCCCGGGGCGACCAGTGCGAGAACTGCGGGCGGACCCTCGACCCGGACCAGCTGATCGAGCCGCGCAGCAAGATGACCGGCGCGGT
>Ga0068859_100002646_pt1 | contig 18230 bp, 20 predicted proteins | sample KBSSwiS22_FD_66585 | JGI IMG/M metagenome (GOLD analysis project Ga0068859, IMG submission 66585) | Switchgrass rhizosphere microbial communities from Kellogg Biological Station, Michigan, USA - KBS Switchgrass S2-2 | ecosystem: Host-associated > Plants > Roots > Rhizosphere > Soil ...
CTCCGCCTGCGCGGCATTGATGAACCCATAGACCGGCCCGGCCTTCGCCGCCCGCATCGCAGCGATCAGGGCATCGCCGACACCGACACGCGTCGCGTTCGGCGGCAATGGTCCGTGCACGGGAAGATCGTCGAAGGTGATCGCGAGCGCTGGCCTGTCCTTCGCCATGGCCGGCAGCGCGGCAAGGCACAGCAGCGCGACGAGGACCTTCTTCATCGCCGCACTTCGAGCCCGCCGCGCGCGAATTCGGCAAGCTCTCGCGCAGTCGTGAAACTGTGATCGCCGGGCGTCGCGTGCTTGAGCGCCCCGAGCGCGAGCCCGGTCTCTGCCGCCGCGGTCGGTCCGTCCGCGAGCCGCGCGAGCACGCCGGCGGCAAATGCATCGCCGGTCCCGATGCGATCGACTATTTGCGGCACGTCGATCTCGGCGGTCTCGTGCGCCTCGCCGCGCGTGTCGATCCGCGCGCTGAGGCGATGATGATCGGGCCCCACGATCGTCCGCGCGGTGCAGGCGATCACGCTCAGCCGCGGGAAATGGTCGAACGCGACGAGCGCGGTTTCGCGGCGCGCGGCGGCATTGTCGCCGCCGAGCTGCCGCCCGAGCACCAGCGACAAGTCGCGATGGTTGCCGAACAGCAGATCGGCGCCGGCGATGTAGCGCGCCAGGATCGGCGCCGGATCGGGGCACCAGCGCGCCCACAGGCTGCCGCGGAAATTGCCGTCGAACGAGACCTTCACGCCGGCGTCGCGCGCCGCGGCGATCGCCGCTAGCCCGACCTCGACGGGACCGGGTCCGAGCGCGGGCGTGATTCCCGAAAGATGCAGCCATTCGACGCCCTGGAGCAGGCGTGGCCAGTCATATGCCGACGCCGGCGTTTCGGCGAACACGCTGCCCGCGCGGTCGTAGACGATCGCCGAGGCGCGCAGGCCCGCGCCCGGCGTGAGATAATAGAGCCCCAGCCGGCCTGGCGCGCGGACCATGCCCGACACATCGACGCCGTGGCGGCGGATCGCATCGACGACGCCGTCCCCGACGGCATCGTCGGGGAGCGCCGAGACCGCGGCGCTGGGCACGCCGAGCCGCGCCAGCGCCACTGCAACATTTGCTTCGGCCCCCCCGAACTGTGCGTCGAGCCGATTCTGTTGGAAGAGATGTTCCCGATCCGGGGCGGAAAGCCGCAACAACAGCTCACCGAAGCACAATATTCGCGCGCAATGCCCCATTCGCAGCTCTCCTTTGCTGCGTGGCGCTTAGCACGCCTTGACAGCGGACGGGAGGTCATGTTGTTAGCGCTATCAAACTGTAGCGAGGGGAGGAATGATGTCGGAATCGCGCGAGGATGCCGCATGGGATGCGCTTCCGAGCGATTGGCGGGACGGCCTTTTTCTCGGCCGAATCCTGACCGACGAGGGCCCCACGCCGATTGTGATTCGCGGTGGCGAAGCGTTCGACATGTCGCGCGTCGCGCCGACTGCCTCGGCATTGGTCGAGCGGGGCGCGTGGGACGGCGGCCAGTCGCTGGGTGAGTTCGACCTGGGCGCGGTGCGGCTACTCAGCCCGGTCGACCTGCAATGCGTCAAGGCATGCGGCGTGACGTTTGCCGTTTCGGCGATCGAACGCGTGATCGAAGAGCGGGCGCGGGGAGACTGGTCGATCGCGACCGAGATTCGCGGCCGGCTCGAAGCGCGCATCGGCGGCTCGATCCGCGCCGTCGTGCCGGGTTCGAGCGAGGCGGCGGCGCTCAAGGCCGCGCTGATCGAAGGCGGCATGTGGTCGCAATATCTCGAAGTCGCGATCGGGCCGGATGCCGAGGTGTTCACCAAGTCGCCGGTGCTTTCGACCGTCGGCGCCGGCGCGGACATCGGCATTCGTTCAGATTCCGACTGGAACAATCCCGAACCCGAAGTCGTGCTGCTCGCCGACAGCCGCGGCAAGGCGGTCGGCGCGACGCTGGGCAACGACGTCAACCTGCGCGATTTCGAAGGCCGCTCGGCGCTGCTGCTCGGCAAGGCCAAGGACAATAATGCGTCGTGCTCGCTCGGGCCGCTGGTGCGGCTGTTCGACGCGAGCTTCTCGATGGACGATGTGCGCTCGGCCGAGCTGCGGCTGCATATCGAAGGCGAGGATGGCTATCGGCTCGATGGCGCGAGCAACATGGCCGAGATCAGCCGCGATCCGGAGGATTTGCTCCGCCAGACGATGAGCGAGCATCAATATCCCGACGGGTTCGTCCTCTTCCTCGGCACGCTGTTCGCGCCGGTGCAGGATCGCGACACCGCCAATCGCGGGTTTACGCACAAGGTCGGCGACCGAGTGACGATCGAAAGCGACAAGCTCGGGCGGCTGGTCAATCGGGTTGTCACGTCGAAGTCGGCGCCAGCCTGGGAGTTCGGCATCGGCGCGCTGATGGCCAATCTCGCGCAGCGCGGCCTGTTGGGAGCGGCCCATTGAGCCACGCGGTCTATCCCAGCCTGGCCGGCAGGCGCGTGATCGTCACCGGCGGGGCAAGCGGAATCGGAGCCGGTATCGTCGAGGCGTTCGCGCGCCAGGGCGCGCGCATCGCCTTCCTCGACATCGACGCGGACGCGGGGGCGGCGATTGCCGCCCGTTTCGCGCCCGGTGGCTTTCACGCGTGCAACTTGTGCGACCTCGACCAGCTCGCCGCGACGTTCGAGCGAATGCTCGCGGATCTTGGCGGGGTCGACGTGCTGATCAACAATGCCGCCAACGACGATCGCCACAGCATCGAGGATGTGACGCCGGCCTATTGGGATGAGCGGATGGCGACCAATTTGCGGCACATGTTCTTCGCCACGCAGGCAGTGATCGCGTCGATGCGCGCGGCAGGCTGCGGGTCGATCATCAACCTGGGTTCGATCAGCTGGCACCTCGGACTGCCCGACCTGGTCGTCTACCAGACCGCCAAGGCCGCCATCGAGGGCATGACGCGCAGTCTTGCGCGCGACCTTGGCCGCGACGGCATTCGCGTCAACACGATCATCCCCGGCAACGTCCAGACGCCGCGCCAGGAGCGCTGGTACACGCCCGAGGGCGAGGCCGAGATCGTCGCGGATCAGTGCCTCAACGGCCGCATTCAGCCCGCCGACATCGCGGCGATGGCGTTGTTCCTTGCATCCGACGACGCGCGGATGTGCACCGGACATGATTATTGGGTGGACGCAGGATGGCGATAATGACCAGCACCGCCGAGGCGGTCTTCCACGCGGAAGCGACGCTCGGCGAAGGACCGATGTGGCACGCGGGCGGGCTGTGGTTCGTCGATATCAAACGCTTTCATATCCATCGCTTCGATCCCGCGAGCGGCCGGTCGCAGCGCTGGGACGCTCCCGGCCAGGTCGGCTGGGTGCTGCCGCATGCGGACGGCGGATTTGTCGCCGGCCTGCAGACGGGAGTCCACCGCTTCGATCCCGACAGTGGCGCCTTCACTGCGCTGTTCGATCCCGAGCCCGGATTGCCGGGCAATCGGCTCAACGACGCGACCACCGATCCGCAGGGCCGGATCTGGTTCGGCAGCATGGACGATGGCGAGCAAGCCGTCACCGGCCGCCTCTATCGTTTCGACGCGCGCGGGTGGGTCGATTCGGGATTGGACCCGGTGGCGATCACCAACGGCCCGGCGATCTCGCCCGACGGCAGGTGGCTCTATCACACCGACACGCTCGGCAAGCGCGTGTGGCGCGTTCCGGTCAACGACGACGGCAGCCTGGGAGAGCCGGGGTTGTTCGTCGAGATCGAGGGCGAAGGCTATCCCGACGGGTCGACCGTGGACGCTGAAGGGTGCGTGTGGATCGGCCTGTACTGCGGATGGAGCGCACGGCGTTACGATCCGGACGGCAAGCTGATGCGGAGCATCGCCTTTCCGGTCGCCAATATCACCAAGATCGCATTCGGCGGGCCGGATCTCGGCACTGCCTATGCTACGACCGCAAGCAAGGGTTTGAGCGCTGCCGAACTGGCAGCGCAACCCGAAGCGGGCAGTCTATTCGCGTTCGACGCGCAAACGGTCGGCGTGCCCGTCACGCCGGCAAGGATATAAGCAAGGGGAGTGGGTAGGATGGCAACGGCACCGGGCGCGGCCCGAGTAAATATGAGCTTCATTGCCCTGATCGTCGCCGCGGCGACGATCGGCGGCTTCATGTTCGGCTATGACTCAGGCGTGATCAACGGCACGCAGAAGGGGCTCGAATCCGCCTTCTCGCTGAGTAAGGTCGGCATAGGCTTCAACGTCGGCGCGATCCTGATCGGCTCGTCGATCGGCGCATTCACCGCCGGCAAGCTCGCCGACATCATCGGTCGCCGCAGCGTGATGATGCTCGCGGCAGTGCTTTTCCTGATCAGTGCAGGCCTGGCCGGCGCCGCCGACGGCTCGACCATGTTCATTATCGCGCGCATCATCGGCGGTCTCGGCGTCGGCGCGGCAAGCGTGATTTCGCCGGTCTATATCTCCGAAGTCACGCCCGCTTCGATCCGCGGCCGGCTGTCGAGTGTGCAGCAGGTGATGATCATCACAGGATTGACCGGATCGTTCGTCGCCAACGCCTTGCTTGCGCGCTACGCGGGCGACTCGACCGCGCCCTTGTGGCTCGACTATCCCGCATGGCGCTGGATGTTCTGGCTGCAGGCGATCCCGGCGGCGGTCTATTTCCTGGCGCTGCTCGGCATTCCCGAGAGCCCGCGCTACCTGATGGTCAAGGGCTATGAGGATCGCGCGCGCGTCGTGCTCGCCAAGCTTTTTGGTGACGTCGAGGCGGACCGCAAGGTGGACGAGATCCGCGCCAGCCTCGCCGCCGATCACCATAAGCCCAAGCTTTCGGACCTGCTCGACAAGGCCGGCAAGGTCCGGCCAATCGTGTGGACCGGCATCGGGCTGGCGGTGTTCCAGCAGTTCGTCGGCATCAACGTCGTGTTCTATTATGGCGCGACGCTGTGGCAGGCGGTCGGCTTCACCGAGGCGCAAGGGCTCGAGACCAACATCCTCTCCGGCGTGATCTCGATCGGCGCCTGCCTGCTCACGATCGGGCTAGTGGACAAGATCGGGCGCAAGCCGCTGCTGCTGTTCGGTTCGGCGGGCATGGCGGTGACGCTGGCAACGGTCGCCTGGGCATTTTCGACGGCAGTCACAGTCGACGGCCATGTCTCGTTGCCGGGCAACAATGGCGTGATCGCGCTGGTCGCGGCCAATCTCTATGTGTTCGCGTTCAATCTGAGCTGGGGCCCGATCATGTGGGTGATGCTCGGCGAAATGTTCCCGAACCAGATCCGCGGCTCGGGCCTTGCCATTGCAGGGTTGTTCCAGTGGCTCGCGAACTTCGCGGTTTCGGTGAGTTTCCCTTCGTTCTCGCAGCCGCCGGCGCTGTCCTATGCCTATATCGGCTATGCGGTGTTCGCGGCGATCTCGTTCTTCTTCGTGCAGAAGATGGTCAACGAAACCAAGGGTGTCGAACTCGAGAACATGGCGGGCTAACGCCTTCCCGACGCGAATTTCGTGCAAACTTCATGGCGCCGGGTCCTCTAGCGAGGGCCCGGCGCTTTCGCGTTGGTGCACAAGTCGCCGTCACGCGTCCGCCTTTTCACCAGCGCGCCGGGCGATCAGGCGAGGGTGAGGTAGATTTCGGCTTCGATCACCCAGCTTCCGCCGACCAGTCGCCATTTGGCGGCGTAGGTACCGGCGGCGAGGGTTTGGCCCGAGCCTGAGGCGATTCCCTGCCATTGCCCGTGCTCGAGCGCGATCGGCTCGACCGGCGAGACGGTAATGGTTTCCGGGGTTCGTGTGTACAGGGTCCGCGCAAGGGCGGAGAACTCGCGTTTCCACGCCAGCAACTGCGCCTTGCGACCCGCGATCACCGCGCTGTCGGTGCCAGTGACGAGCACCGCGTCCGGCGCGAGGAGCGGGCCGATCGCGGCGAGATCGGCATCGGCGAGCGCGCGATTGAATGCGGCGCGGCGTAAGCGGATTTCGAGTTCGGCGGAGGCGGTCATGCGATCGTCCCGATGCGGCGTATGCCGATGGCTTTGCCTCCAAGGTTGGCATCGAGCAAGTCGATGAACCGATAGCCATCCGCGCGGCCTGGCCGTTACCAGCTAGCCGCCAATCCATAAGGGCAACTTATAGCCGGAGCGGCAATCTCAATGAGCGATCGCGCGTTGGCAGCAGTACATTCCGATCGCCGGTCATCGCTATCGGCGCTGCGAAACTGCTGAAAGTCGAACCATGTCGCTCACGCTGCCCATCGATACGAGGAACGCCAGGCCCGCTGCCCCTCCCATGGTCGAAGCAGAGCTGATGTTTGCCGAGCGTTCGAACGATAAGCCCTACGCCTATGTCGGCACGCCGCCCGAAGGCGTGCCCGAGACGCGAGGCGACTATCGGCCGCGCAGCGTGCACATCGAGAACGCACGCCCGATCGCTGCTCGACTGAGCCTGGATGTCGAAGGCCTCGCCGTCGCGCGCCATGTCAGCGCGGTCGGCGACTTTTGGGACGAGGCACAGACGCTAGCGCTGGGTCATCCGGAGACCGCCCGGCTGGTCCAGCACGTCACCGGCGCGTCGCGCGTAGTCGTGTTCGACCATACCCGACGCCATCGCACCGACGGCGCGCTCGATCGCGTGGCGGGGCTGCCGCGACAGCCGGCGCCGCGGCTCCATGTCGATCAGACGCGTTGGTCGGGGCCCAAGCGCGTCCGCGAAATCATGGGCGGCAAGGCCGAGGCGTTGCTCGCGCGGCGCGCGGCGATCATCAACGTGTGGCGGCCGATTGCCTATCCGGCGCGCGACTGGCCGCTGGTGGTCGGCGATGCGCGAACCTTCGCCCCCGATGACCTGATCGCGACCGACCTGATTTTCCCACATCGACGCGGCGAAACCTATGGCGTCGCGTTCGATCCGGCACAGCGCTGGCTCTATATCCCCGATCTCGCGCCGGACGAGGCGCTCCTGATCAAATGCTGGGATTCCGAACTATCGGTCGCGCGCTTCGCGCCGCACAGCGGATTTGCCGATCCTACCACGCCGACGGGCACGCCTTTGCGGCAAAGTGTCGAGTTCCGGACGATGGCATTCTTCGACTGAAATGGCCGCCGGGTGCCTGCGAAGTGCCCGGCGCGGCGGATCGGTGCGAACTCGTCGCGAATGCGCACAGTGCCTTGAACCGCAGCCGCTCGAGGCGCCATAGTCGCGCGTGAACGGAAGACGGCCTTGATTCACCCGATACTCAAGATGGGTGATCCCCGGCTCCGCCGCGTCGCGGCGCCGGTCGAGAATGTCCACGACCCGGCGCTGAAGACGATCATCGCCGACATGTATGAGACGATGCACGCCGCCAACGGCGTCGGACTTGCCGCGCCGCAGATCGGAGTCGACCTGCGGCTGATGATCTTCGGCTTCGACGCGAATCCGCGCTATCCCGACGAGCCTCCGGTTCCGCTGACCACGCTGATCAATCCGTGGATCGAGCTGCTGACCGAGGAGACCGAGGAAGGATGGGAAGGCTGTCTTTCGGTGCCCGGCATGCGCGGCCTGGTCCCGCGAGCCACGCATATCCGCTATGGCGGCACGCTCGAGGACGGCAGTGCATTCGTGTGCGAGGCGCATGGGTTTCATGCCCGGGTGTTCCAGCACGAGTTCGACCATCTGAACGGCGTGCTCTATCCGCAGCGCATCGGCGACATGACCAAGTTCGGGTTTATCGAGGCGCTATTTCCTGACAGCGCGGCGGCGGCGATCGAGGGGGAGTGAGGGGACGCCAGCAAGCCGTGATCTCGCAAATCAAATGTCGAAAAGTGTGTGGTTAGGCGACGGGCGGCTTAAGGGCAGCACCAGACCTCAAACCGACATTCATTCTAGCGCCCAGCAATCGTCTGTAGTTCGTTGATAAGCGTATCGGGCATTGGCGAGCGGCTGACGATCGTGAGATTTCTGCCGACGTCGGGGACAGGAATTCTTAACCGAATGCGAAATCGCGAGGGATTGTCGATCTCGAGCATCTCAATTGCTCCATATCCCGCGTAGAGCTGATCTCGCACTTCAACGTAATGATCCGTACCGAAGAACTCGTCTTTCGCGCCAACGCCGTGCGGCCTTGATAGGATGAGGTACCCAGCTGGCGACCCGGCGAGGTCGAATGCAATCTGCACCACACCGTCTTCGAAGGACACAGACTCCGCGATGCTTTCACATTCCATTTGCCGGCCTCGGTTTGGCGCAACTTACCCGAAGGTGGGACGACAGAAAATGGGGATGGAAAGCAGTCATTGAGAAAAACCGGGCATTGCGGCAGTGTGCTCGAATGAAAAGCGCTTCGATCGCCTGGGGGCTTCGGTCAGGAATTGTCGCCAGCGGTGTCGCGCTTGCGCTGATCGTTGTTTTCGCAATTACGCTAGTGGTCGTAGTGTTCGACGCCGGAGCTTCCGACCTTACGATAAGCAACGCTTCAAATCATAGCGTCACGGATATTTCCATCACTGATGGTAAAACAACCTGGAAGCTGGGGAACTTGAATTCTGGCGCCCAGCTTCGCTTCACGCAGCCGCTCCAAGGCGAGGCAAAAGCCGTCATCTCTTGGAAATCACGCGGCAGGCGCCATTCCGCAGAAGGCTGTTACTATACCGGCGGATCCCCCCTGCAAGGCTCCATCATCATCGTGAGCGATACCGTCCAATATCGCTGCAAGTAGCGGAGCAGCCTTTGCAGATGTGCGCAAAGGGGAGAAAGGGTCGTCAGTCACCCGCAGGCAGATCCGCTCCGCACAGGCTGTCGATGGCGCCTTTCAGCGCACTCGCCGTGTCTGCGGCGGAAACATGATCTGCGTGGGCGCGCAATTGCGCAATCTCTTGAGTTGAGCAGCGTCGCTTGAAAGCGGACAGAACTGGCAGTGCCTGAGACAGTTCCGCGAAGCCACCGCTCGTTGCCTGAGCGAAGACATAGGTCCATGCCGATGGCCCAAGCGCAGCGACATCCCCCGCGAGAATGGGACGGGGCGGTATTCGCGAGTGCAGCACCTCGACGGACAGGGCGTATCTCTCCGGCAACGCCAACTGTTTAGCCTTGGCGTGAAGCTCCCCATCGGGGACGGTCGCGTAAGGGTTTGCTTTGCAGGCCGGGATGAGGAGCAGGAGAATGAGCAAGAGGCGCGCGCGCATCCCGCCAGCTTAAACGACTTTGGGAACGGCCGCTATTTGACGGTTCCTGCGGAGTAACGTTCGTCCACGACCATCTGCCCGTTTTCGAGCGCGCCGCGCCATTAGAGTGCATGGGTAGGGTGAAAGTGGGTGGTTAGCTGCCTATCTGCTCCCAACCCTCGATATGCGATCGCGGTCGTAACGCTTGTCAGCACGGATTGCTGGAGACGCCACGCCGCGTATGATGAGCCATGCTTTATGTGCTTATGACCACGAAGGTACCGCTGTCCGTAGATTGCGTGTCTCGGACCGCCTCGGCGGTCGGAATGCCACTATTTGTCGGCGGAGACGGTACCTTCCATCTTGATATGAGTGACGACAGTCGTCGAATTCGAATCGAACCATTGGAAGCAGACCTCACTTATTGGAAGGATGAGCCAGAAAGGCTCTCCCAAATTGAAGCACTCGGATTGCAATCCCGTGTCTACACAATGCATTATAAATCTGTTGAACTCCTGCGCGATACGCTCTGCAATCTGGCGCTTTTCGTTGATTACATACTTGATGATGATTACGAGCTGTTTGTCACAGGGCAGAAATTTGCGTGCCTGTGCCAAGATAATGGGAACCGGAACGATTGGTGGCTTGGTGGCATGCATGATGTCCGCAATTGAGTGCGAACGCTGAACACCTGAGTGTCCGACTACGGGCGCCAGCCGTCAGGCGGGTTTCCTGGCCAGCACCGGCCCGACAGGTTTCAGGCACGGCGCGGTATCGTTCCGGCCGGGAACGCGGAAAAGTGGGTGGTTAGCAGCCGTTGTCGCGATCAGTAGATCACACCAATGGCTTCGAGGAAAAATGCTCCCGCCACAATCGTAAGTAGGCCGAAAAAGAAGGTTCGGTGGTGGTTCCCCGCCTGCACATATTTGAAGAAGGCAGAGTTGCGCTTGCGCTCACCCCAGTCGTCGACGAGCCAGAACAAGAACCTCTGTCGCCCTGTCCGCGCAGCTTCTCGGTTTGCCCTGAACGAGAGTACGGTCACCGTCGCGCACGCCGTTGCAATGAGGAGGGCAAGCCAAGCGGACATAAGCCAAACTTCCGCTGGTTTACGAATGTCTGCAAGTGGGGCGCTTGCCGACAGGCTGCTTTGCGTTTTGGGGCCGAGGTTGTGCGGCAGCATGTTCTCTTATGGCGCACCGAGCGACGAGGTCTTTTGTGCACCGCGGATCGGCAGGTTGAACGACCCCGACTGGCTAAACATTGGCCATCGCATTACGTTGGGCCGACGACAGACGAGCGGCCGGGAGAAATATGGAGTTCATCTTTGAGATCGCGCTCCAATTTCTGGGCGAGATGCTCCTTCAGGTCATTTTCGAGTTTCTGCTTGAACAAGGCATTCACAGTTTTGCCGACGGGCTGAAACGGCCCAAAAGCGCGGTGTTGTCGACCATTGGGGTCGTCTTATGGGGAGCGATTGCTGGCGGGATCAGCCTGTTAATTCTCCCACGATCGCTGATTTCCAATACTGTTTTCCGTGCGTCCAACTTGCTGCTGACGCCCCTGGCAGTCGGCGGAGTTATGATGCTAATCGGACGGCAGAGGAGCAAAAAAGGGAAGGAATTGGTCAGGTTGGATCGATTTGGGTACGCCTTTGCTTTTGCCTTTGCGATGGCGATAGTTCGCTACATTTGGGCAAAGTAGGGAGATTTTCGCGTAGCTTTCGGGCGGACGCGATTGTGGGCAACTGGCGAGTTTCCCGGTCACTGCCGTGTTTGTGCCCACGGCCTAATCAACTATCGCTCGCAACGGCGCGGCCAAGTCACCGCCTCCCACCATTTCCACGCGATCCAGCATCAACCAGCCCTGCATCACTCGCAGCTCCTCGGCGAGCCGCGCTGCCGTCTGTGGCGGCGCGCCCGGTTCCAGATGCGCCGCCTGGACTTTGAGCGTGCGGTTCTCACGATCCGCCTTGAGATCGACGCGTGCCACGATCGCGTCGTCCAGCAGGAACGGCAGCACATAATAGCCATGCACGCGCTTTTCGGCCGGCGTGTAGATCTCGATCCGATAGCGGGTCCCGAACAGGCGTTCGGTGCGCGACCGTTCCCAGATCAGCGGATCGAACGGCGCGAGCAGCGCTTGCCCCTTGATGCGCCGTGGAACGCGCGCATCGCGGTGCAGATAAGCGGTCTGCGACCAATCGCGCAGGCGTACCGGTATCAATGTGCCGGCCTCGACCAGCTGCTCGAGCCCGGCGCGCGCATCGTCGGGTTTGAGGCGGAAATAGTCGCGCAGGTCGGCCGCCGTCGCTACGCCGAGGGCGCGGGCGGAGCGTTCGAGCAGCTCGCGTCGTGCGTCGTCCGGGCTCGGTGTCGGAGCATCGACGATCGCGCGGGGAAGCACGCGCTCGGGCAAGTCGTAGACGCGCTCGAAGCTGCCGCGCCGCGCCGCGGTGGTGATCTGCCCGCTCCAGAACAGCCATTCGAGCGCATGCTTGGCATCGCTCCATTCCCACCAACCGCTCTTGCCGCGGGTTTCGCTGATATCGGAGGCCGCGAGCGGGCCTTCGTCGGCAATGCGGGCAAGCAGCGCGTCCGCCTCGGCGCGTCGTTCGCCCGCGTACGGAACCATGCTACGCCACATGCCTTCACCGCGTTCGGCCCGCGCCATCCGCCAGCGCAGCAACGGGTGGAATTCGAGCGGAAGCAGCGAGGCTTCGTGCGCCCAATATTCGAACAAGCGGCGCGGGCGACCCCAGGCCGCGGCGTCGAGCAATTCGCGCGGATAGGCGCCCAGCCGCGAGAACAGCGGCAGATAATGCGCGCGGACCAGCACATTGACGCTGTCGATCTGGTGCAGGCCGACGCGCGCAATCACCCGGCGCAGATGCCCTTGGTTGATCGTTCCGCCGGGTCGCGGCATCCCGAACCCCTGCGCCGCGAGTGCGACGCGCCGGGCTTCGGAAAGGCTCAGCGTTTCAGTCAGCGTGCGTCCGCCTGGTCGGGTTCCATCGCGCGACGCTAGCCCGCGACATGGTCGCGGCTAGCGGAGCCGCATCGTGCGTTACCGCGCCGACGCTTCGCGCTTCCCGTCGACTCGCCGCGCGACACTCCACGGATTGGCTTGCTGCGCCGCCGGCGGCAACAGCGTGTCGGGCAGGTTCTGGAAGCACACCGGTCGCAGGAACCGCTCGATCGCCAGCGTGCCGACCGAAGTCGTGCGCGTGTCGCTGGTGGCGGGGTAGGGGCCGCCATGGACCATCGCATGGCTCACTTCGACGCCGGTCGGCCAGCCGTTCGCCAGCACGCGGCCGGCGCGGCGAACGAGCAGTGGCATCAACTTGGCCGCCTCGGGCTCGTCCTCGGCCTCCATCTGCAGCGTGATCGTGAGCTGGCCCTCGAGCGTCGCGAGCACCTGCGCGAGCTGCTCCGTGTCGCCGCAGCGCACCACCACCGAGGACGAACCGAACACTTCGTGCGACAATGCCGGATCGGCCATGAAGCTCGCGCAGTCGGTCTCGAACAGCGCGCCGACCGCCTGGTTGACGCCTTCGCCGACCCGCCCGCGCGCGCGTTGCTTGACGGCGGAATGCGATGCCAGGGCTTCGACGCCCTGCTCGAAGCTGGCGTGGATTCCGGGGCTGAGCATCGTCGCCGGCTGGCAATCGCTCACCGCGGCCGAAGCCGCTTCGATGAACGCGTCGAGTTCGGGGCTGTCGATTGCCAGCACAAGACCGGGATTGGTGCAGAACTGCCCCGCGCCCATCGTCAGCGATTGCACGAACCCTGTCGCGATGGCCGCGCCCCGCGCCGCAAGCGCGGCGGGGAACAGGATCACCGGATTGATGCTCGACATCTCGGCATAGACAGGAATCGGTTCGGGTCGCGACTGTGCGATCTTCAGCAAGGCAGTGCCGCCGCCCCGCGAGCCGGTGAACCCGACTGCCTGGACACGTGGATCGGCCACCAGCGCGCCGCCGAGTTCGCGGTTGTTGCCGGGCAGGAACGAGAAGACACCGGCGGGGAGGCCGCACGATTGCACCGCGCTGCTGAGCGCGCGCGCGACCAGTTCGCCGGTGCCAGGGTGCGCCGAATGGCCCTTGACGATCACCGGGCAGCCCGCGGCGAGCGCCGAGGCGGTGTCGCCGCCCGCGACCGAGAAGGCGAGTGGGAAGTTCGAAGCGCCGAACACCACGACCGGCCCCAGCGGCAGCTTGATGCGGCGCAGGTCGGGACGCGGCAGCGGCGCGCGATCGGGGAGCGCCGGATCGATGGTCACATCGAGCCAGTCGCCCTGGCGCACCACGTTCGCGAACAGCTTGAGCTGGCCGACGGTGCGTCCGCGCTCGCCTTCGAGCCGGGCGCGCGGCAGGCCGGTTTCGGCCATTGCGCGCTCGATCAGCTCGTCGCCGATCGCGAGGATCGCTTCGGCACAGGCGTCGAGAAACGCACCGCGCACCTCAGGCGTGGTCGTCGAATAGACCGGAAACGCGGCCTCCGCGAGCCTCGCCGCCTCGTCGACGGCGTCGAGGCCCGAACAGGAATAGGTCGGTTCCATCGTCTCCCCGGTGGCCGGGTTGATAGCATGGAAGCGGTGGTCGGCCTGTCGGGCCTCGCCACCGATCAGCATTGCGCCGTCGATCATGTGTCTGCTCCGCTTAGACGAATCGGTTGATCAGATTTTCGAACCGCTCCTGGTGGCCCGATCGCGGCTTGGGGTCGATCGCCTTGCTCTCGGCGAGGTCGGCGATGCCGGCGAGGTCGAGCGTGCCGATCTCGGCCGCGAACGGGCCGTCCCAGCCGGCGTAGCGCTCGTTCCGCCAGCTATCGAGCCGGCCGTCCTCGATCAGCGCGGCGGCAGCCAGCAGCGAACGCGCGATCGTGTCGACGCCGCCGATATGGCCATAGAACAGGTCCACCGGCTCCACGCTCTGGCGGCGCACCTTGGCGTCGAAATTGAACCCGCCGTTGGTGAAGCCGCCCGCGCGCAGGATCTCGATCATCGCGAGCGTCAGCTCGGGCACCGAGTTGGGGAATTGGTCGGTGTCCCAGCCGTTCTGCGGATCGCCGCGGTTGGCGTCGATCGAACCGAAGATGCCGAGCGCGGCAGCGGTGGCGATATCGTGCTCGAAGGTGTGGCCGGACAAGGTCGCGTGGTTGGCTTCGATGTTGACGCAAACTTCCTTCTCGAGCCCGTAGCGCTTGAGAAAGCCGTACACCGTCGCGCTGTCGAAGTCGTACTGGTGCTTGGTCGGCTCGTGCGGTTTCGGTTCGATCAGGATCGTGCCCTTGAACCCGATCTTATGCTTGTGCTCGACGACCAGGCTCAGAAAGCGGCCGAAATTGTCGAGCTCGGTGCCAATCTTGGTGTTGAGCCCGGTGTCATAGCCTTCGCGGCCGCCCCACAGCACATAGTTGGCGCCGCCCAGGCGATGCGTCGCTTCGAGCACGTCGCGCACCTGCATTGCGGCGAAGGCGTAAACCTCAGGATCGGGGCTTGTCGCGGCGCCCGCGGCATAACGCGGGTGGCTGAACAGGTTGGCGGTGCCCCACAGCAGCTTGCGGCCGGTTTCGCCCTGCAGCCGCTCGAGATCGGCGACGGCCTCGGCGAAGTTGCGGCGATGCTGCGCGACGCCCTGCGCCTCGCCCATCACGTCGACGTCGTGGAAGCAGTAGAAGGGCAGGTCCAGGCGCGTGAAGAAGTCGAACGCTGCCGCGCGCTTCATGGCGGCGGCGCTATTGTCGTTCGCGCCGGCGTGCCACGGGCGACCGAAGGTACCCGCGCCGAACACGTCGGAGCCCGGCCAGCAGAAGGTGTGCCAGAAGCACACGGCGAAGCGCAGATGGTCCTCCATGCGCTTGCCGAGTACGACGCGGTCCTTGTCGTACCAGCGATAGGCGAGTTCGTCCTCGCTGTCCGGGCCCTTGTAGGTGACGGGGGCGATATCGGCGAAATAACCGGCCATCAGGCATTCCTTTCGGTGAGACGGGGATAGGCTTGGCGGAACGCTGCGCGCTTGGGCGCGAGCCGTTCGGCGAGTTCGGAATCGGGTTCAATGACATGCGCGACGGGCGGGGCGGCACAGACCTTCACCGGATCGCCGCCGTCGACCGCGAGCTGTGCGAGGCGGGCGCCGCCGAGCGCAGGGCCGACTTCGCCACCTTCGAGATAAACGAGTCGCGCGCCCATCGCCGCCGCGATGGTGTGTCCCCAATAGCGCGAGCGCGCACCGCCGCCGATCACGGCGAGTTCCTCGACCTGCGTGCCGGCTTCGCGCAGCGCGTCGAGCCCGTCGGCAAGCGCGAACGCGACGCCTTCGAGCACGGCCTGCGCAAGCCGCTCGGGGCCGGTGTCGTTGTCGAGCCGCAGGAACGCGCCGCGGATGTGCGGATCGTTGTGCGGGGTGCGCTCGCCCGACAGATAGGGCAGGAACAGTTCGGGGCCGCTCGCCGGTCCGGCTGCTTCGGCCCGCGCGAACAGCGCGGCCGGTCCCTCAGCACCCGTCAGCCGCGCCGCCCAGTCGATGCATGAAGCTGCGCTCAGGTGCACCGACATCTGATGCCAGAGTCCGGGCAGGCAGTGGCAGAACGCGTGCACCGCGCGCGCCGGATTGGGGCTGAAATTGCGGTTGGCGACGAAGATCACGCCCGAAGTACCGAGCGACAGCAGCGCCTTGCCGTCGGAGACCACGCCTACGCCCGCCGCGCCCCCGGCATTGTCGCCGGCACCGCCCGCGAGCGGGACCGCATCCATGCCCCAGCGTGTCGCGATCTCCGGCCGCAACCTACCCGCGACATCGCTGCCTTCGACGAGCCGAGGCATCGCGCTTTCGTCGAGTCCGCACGCGGCGAGCATCGTGTCGCTCCAGCGCCGGGCGGCGACGTCGAGCCACAGCGTGCCGGCCGAATCCGACATGTCGGATGCTTTCTCGCCGGTCATGCAAAAGCGCACATAATCCTTGGGCAACAGCACGCTGCGGACCTTCGCGAAGACCGCGGGTTCGTGTCGCCGCACCCAGGCGAGCTTGGGCGCCGTGAAGCCCGGCATCGCGATATTGCCAGTGATCGTGCGCAGGGCAGGCACCAAAGTCTCGAGTTCGGTGCATTCGGCGAACGAGCGGCCGTCGTTCCACAAAATCGCCGGGCGCAGCGGGCGATCGTCGGCGCCCAGCAGCGTCGCGCCGTGCATCTGGCCGGCGAGTCCGATGCCGCGTACCTGCGCGCGCAGCCCGGCATCGAGCGCGAGCACCGCAGCCTCGGTCGCGGTCCACCAGGCATCGGGATCCTGCTCGGACCAGAGCGGATGCGGGCGTGCGACGGTGAGCGGCGCGGTCGCCTGGTCGCGCACGCCTCCGGCAACGTCGAGCAACACGGCTTTCACGCCGGACGTGCCGATATCAATCCCCAGGAACATCCGCTGGATGCCTCTCCATCGTCTCTCTCTCGGGGGTTCCGTTAGCGCTAACAATGTCGCGCGACAAGGGCGTCCGTGTCCCATGCGGAAACGGCGCATGTCCGCGCGCCAAGAGGGCGTGCGTGTGGGGCGCCGCGCATTTTGGAACGGCCTCCGAGAGCGTCGCGACCGCATATCGGCAACTCGGCCCCGACACGCTCGAACGCGCCCCGCGTCGGCTTCGGCTGGCGACGGATGTCTCAGAACGCGAATAACGCATTCAAAACTGTCCTTTCGTGCGCTACCCAATCGATCCGACCCGGAATAAAGACCTTGCCAATATGGACGAAGCGCAGATCGACCGCCTGGGCACCCGCCACCGGGAGTGTCTTCGCCTCTATGGCCGACGCTACAAGGTCAAGGAAATCGCCCGCGAGCTCGGCATCTCCGACAATACGGTAAACGGCTATCTGACCGAGGCTGCGCGACTTCTCAACGTCGGCCGAGGCGAGGCGGCGGCGCTGTTGCTCGCGCATGAGACGGCCCACCCGAATTCGAGGGGCCGATTTTCGGCGGGTGACGACACCCCTCCACCGCCGTCAAGCCCGGTACCGCAACGGGTGGCGACCGAATCGGTATCGGTCTGGTCGGCGATCTTCCCGTTGCGACCGACGGGAGGACAATCGAACACGTTACCTTGGCAGACGCGCATCCTCGCGATCCTGATCCAGCTGATTCTGTTGATCCTGCTGGTTGCAGTCGCAGTGGCGATGTACACGATCTATCTGAAGCCCTTGGGCAGTCTGCTCAGCTAACGCGGTTCCCTCCCATCCTTGAACGAAAAGGCGCCGGCCCTGCCGGCGCTCGGGGGGACTATCGATGCATAAATCTGCCCAAATCGTCTCGATTGCCCGGGCCCGGCATCCGCTGCGGTCGATGGAAGATCAGATCGACTCCGCGATCGTCGAAAACGCGAATGTGACCGTCGCGATGATCGAGGGGCGCCGCGCCGCCAAACTGCCCGCCGAAGCTGGTCATGCGCTGATCAAGCGCAACCTCGACATCGGCGTCGCGCTTGGCGAGCTGCGCGCGACAACCGTTGAGCTGCACGCCGATTGCCGCGATTTCCTGAAAACGGTCGACATGCCTGTCGCCTTTGGGGATCAGTGGGATTGCTAGGCAGCGCCCTGGCGGATCCAGTTCGGTCGTGGCGCGGACTCATCCACGCTTGACCGGCGCCCCGCTTGGGTGTTGCGGCCGAGACCGATGCCGGCACATGTCCTATTCTTCTACGTCTTGCTGCTTTGCAGTTGCGGCTATGCGCTGGCCAAGGGAGGCCGTCCGGAGCGCCAGGTGGCAGCGATGTTCATCGCCGCTACCCTGCTCTCGAAGATGGCGGCGTGGGAGGTCTCGGGCCACTTCATCGATTTCGAGGTCGGGCTGTTCGCCATCGACCTTGCCTTGCTCGTCGGCCTCGCCGCCGTCGCGCTCACTTCCGACAGGTATTGGCCGATATGGCTGACGACATTGCATGCCTACACCGTGGTGGCCCATCTCGGGCGACTACTCGGACCGGCGACCATATTTCACGTTTACGTCGGCAACAGCGGCATCACGGTCGATCCCGCACTGGTGCTGCTCGCGGTCGCCACATGGCGGCATGGGCGACGCGTCGCGGCCGCGATCGCGGAGCGATAGGC
>Ga0068859_100002648_pt1 | contig 18213 bp, 11 predicted proteins | sample KBSSwiS22_FD_66585 | JGI IMG/M metagenome (GOLD analysis project Ga0068859, IMG submission 66585) | Switchgrass rhizosphere microbial communities from Kellogg Biological Station, Michigan, USA - KBS Switchgrass S2-2 | ecosystem: Host-associated > Plants > Roots > Rhizosphere > Soil ...
ATCGACAACGTCTTCAACGAAGGCGCCAGCGGTCTCGTGGGGACCAAGCTCTACGACATCGACCGGGTGGAAGTGCTGAAGGGGCCGCAGGGCACCCTGTTCGGCCGCAACTCCACGGGCGGCGCGGTGCAGATCTTCACCAAGGCGCCGGTCGACCACTTCGAAGCCGAAATCCTGGGTGGCGTCAGCCACCATCCTCACAACGGCGCCAGGCTCGCCGGCTTCATCAACCTGCCGCTGAACGACAAGGCGGCGCTGCGCATCACGGCCGAATTCGACAAGGTTGGTGGCTGGGGCAATGTGATGCACACCGCCCAAAGCGACAGCGTGATGCCCAACATACCTCAGGTTCACTCCGGCACGAGCCGCAACAGCGCCGGCGGCAACAAGAGCTATACGCTCCGCGCCGGCCTGAAGCTGGAGCCGACCGACCGCCTGCATGTGATGTTGCGCGGCAGCTACAATCGCCTGGTGGCCGAAGGCATGCCGATCGATGTCATGGCCTTTACGCCTGGCGGCTCGGCTAACCTGGAAGCGGCTCTTGATTTGCAGGGCAAGACGCTGGCCGAAGGCGGCGTGCTGAACGCCGCCACCATCGCGGCCGGCGCCGCGGCGCTGAATGCAGCGATCAACGCGCCCCGCGATCAGATGACGTTCAATGGCGCCAGCAGCGGCGAGACCGTCAGAAGCTATCGCGGCTCGGGCGATATCACCTACGACCTCAGCGACAACGTCTCGATCCGGTCGATCACCGGCTGGCGGCGGCTAAGGACGGGTCAGCAAGCGGACGTCGATGGCAGCCCATTCGCCCTCATTCCGTCGTTCCACCACAAGCGGATGACCGAGATCAGCCAGGAGCTTCAGGTCAACGCCAACTTGCTGGACAACCGCCTGAAGCTGGTCGGCGGCGGCTATTACTATCATGTCAAGGGCGAGGACCACTTTTACAGCGCGGTCTTGTACCTCCTGCAAGGCCGGAAGACCTCGACCACCATACCGTCGATCAAGAGGAACGCGCCGGCGGTCTTCGGCCAGGGCACCTTCGCCGTCTTGCCGAACCTGAACATCACCGGCGGCCTGCGCTACACCTGGGATCGGCAGACGATGCGCCAGCAGGGAACCATCTACAGTGACTGGTTCGTCACGCCGCTGGCGTGCAATATCCCCGATCCGACCCTGCCGTGCGACATCAGCAATAAGACGAAGAACAAGGCGCTCTCCTGGCTGGCGACGGTCGACTACAAGCCGCTTCCGGACGTGATGCTGTTCTTCAAGGCGACGCGCGGCTTCAAGAGCGGCGGCAACCAGTCCCGCGTCAGCACCAATCCCGCGGGGAACGTGCCCTACGGGCCCGAGTTCGTCACCGAGTATGAAGGCGGCGTCAAGTCGGAGTGGTTCGACCACCGCCTGCGCATCAACGCCAGTTACTTCGTCGACAAATTTGACGACGCTCAAAAGCTGATCACGACCCTTGCCCCGTCCGGCGCCTTTATCACCACGATCGAGAACGTCGCTTCGGCGACGATCAACGGCGCTGATGTGGAAGCTCAATTCTCCGCCACCGATCGGCTGACTGTCGGCGGCACCCTGGGCTACCTGAAGGGCACGTATGATCAGTACCTCGTCCAAGGCGTGGACGTGGGCCCCGGCTATCGCTTCTTCAGGATGCCGAAGTGGAGCTACACTGCGTGGGCCAACTACAAGCAACCCACGGCCTTCGGTTTCGTCAGCGCCAACCTGAACTGGCGCTGGGTGAGCGAGCAGAGCCTCAGCGCCGGGATCCGCGGGCCGGAGACCCGGCCGCCGGGCATCCCGACCTCCGCCCTGGCGGTCGGCGCGGCGGAGGCCCTGACCCAGGAGCCCTCCTTCGGCCTGCTGAACGGTCGCCTGGTGGCCCACCTGGATGGCCCGAACATGGAGATCTCGCTCTGGGGCTCGAACATCCTGAACAAGAGGTACCATGTGTTCAGGAACGACCTAGTGGCCGGGGGGCTGGGCTACGTCTACGGGACTTCCGGAGCGCCGCGCGCCTACGGCGTGGAAGTCTCCAAGCGGTTCTGACCCGCTGTGAGCCGATGCGCATCTGTGCGCTTCGGCTGAGCCGTGACGAGGTGCGCTAGGCGGGAAGGTTTTTCCGCCTGGCGCACTCTCGGCGCCAGATGCGCCCGGATCGCCTCCAGCCGGACACGCCGCGATGTGGCGCTGAGGCCACGATTCTCAAACTGACACACCGCCGTGTCACGAACCCCCTTGCTTGTATGCAGGCGCCGGCCATAACAGGCGGCAAAATTTTTTATTAGGGAGGGAAGTCAGTGGGCGGTTCGAATAACAAGCGCGTTTGGGCCCTGATGGCGGCCACGAGCGTCATCGCCTTGGGGTCGGTGACGACGGTCCAGGCGCAAACCGCGTCGGGCGGGGCCGCGGCGCTGCAAGAAGTGGTGGTCACGGCGCGGAAGCGCGCCGAGCGCGTGCAGGACGTGCCGATCACCATCGCCGCCCAGACCGGCGAGCAGCTCGCCCAGAGCGCGATCCGCTCGGTGGGCGATCTGAGCGCGATCACGCCTGGGCTCCAGACCATGCGGACCACGACCAACGCCGCATCGGGCATGTTCATCCTGCGCGGCTTCACCCAGTCCGACAACATCATGGGCGCCGACCAGCCGGTCACCGTCTATATCGACAACGTCTTCAACGAAGGCGCGAGCGGTCTCTTGGGGACCAAGCTCTACGACGTCGACCGGGTGGAAGTGCTGAAGGGCCCGCAGGGCACCCTGTTCGGCCGCAACTCCACGGGCGGCGCGGTGCAGATCTTCACCAAGGCGCCGGTCGACCACTTCGAAGCCGAAATCCTGGGCGGCATCAGCCACCATCCCCATGGCGGCGCCAGGCTCGCCGGCTTCATCAACCTGCCGCTGAGCGACAAGGCGGCGCTGCGCATCACGGCCGAATACGACAAGGTCGGCGGCTGGGGCCGGGTGCTGCACACCGCCCAAAGCGACAGCATACTGCCCGCCCAGGCGCCGGTTGACGCCGGCACAGACCGCAACAGCGCCGGCGGCAACAAGAGCTACACGCTCCGCGCCGGCCTAAAGCTCGAGCCGACCGACCGCCTGCACGTGATGCTGCGCGCCAGCTACAATCGCCTGGTGGCCGAAGGCATGCCGATCCAGGTCCTGGCCTTTACGCCTGGCGGCCCGGCTAACCTGGAAGCGGCCCTTGATTTGCAGGGCAAGACCCTGGCCGAAGGCGGCGTGCTGAACGCCGCCACCATCGCCGCCGGCGCCGCGGCGCTGAACGCCGCGATCAACGCGCCCCGCGATCAGATGACGTTCAATGGCGCCAGCAGCGGCGAGACCGTCAGGAGCTATCGCGGCTCGGGCGAAATCACCTATGACCTGAGCGACAACGTCTCGATCCGGTCGATCACCGGCTGGCGGCGGCTAAGGACGGGTCAGCAAGCCGACGTCGACGGCAGCCAATTCACGATCATCCAGTCGTACCACACCAAGCGCTTGACCGAGATCAGTCAGGAGCTTCAGGTCAACGCCAACATGCTGGACAACCGCCTGAAGCTGGTCGGCGGCGGCTATTACTATAACGCCAAGGGTCACGACCTCTTCCGGAGCCCGATATTGTACCTCCTGCAAGGCCGGAGGGTCACGACCGCCGAACCGTCGATGAAGAGGACGGCGCCGGCGGTCTTCGGCCAGGGCACCTTCGCCGTTTTGCCGAACCTGAACATCACCGGCGGCCTGCGCTACACCTGGGATCGCCAGACGATGCGCCAGCGGGGCGCTGTGTTCAATGACTGGTTCGTCACGCCGGTGGCCTGCAACATCCCCGATCCGACCGTGCCGTGCGACATAAGCAACAAGGCGAGGAGCAAGGCGCTCTCCTGGCTGGCGACGATCGACTACAAGCCGATTCCGGACGCGATGCTGTTTTTCAAGGCGACGCGCGGCTTCAAGAGCGGCGGCAACCAGTCCCGCATCACCAGCGATCCTAACTCGAACGTGCCTTACGATCCCGAGTTCGTCACCGAGTATGAAGGCGGCGTGAAGTCGGAGTGGCTCGACCACCGCCTGCGCATCAACGCCAGCTACTACGTCGACAAGTTCGACCATGCTCAAAAGCTGATCACGACCTTTGCGTCGACCGGCGCCTTTATCACCGCTATCCAGAACGTCGCCTCCGCGACGATCCAGGGCGCCGATGTGGAATCGCAATTGTCTGTCACCGATCGGCTGACTGTCGGCGGCACCCTGGGCTACGCGAAAGGCAAGTATAACAGCTACGTCGTCCTAGGCTCGGACGTGGGCGGCGGCTATCGCTTCTTCAGGTTGCCGAAGTGGAGCTACACCGTGTGGGGCAATTACAAGCAGCCCACGGACTTCGGTTTCGTCAGCGCCAATCTGAACTGGCGCTGGGTGGACAAGCAGAGCCTCAGTGCAGGGATCCGCGGTCCGGAAACCCGGCCGCCCGGCATCCCGACCAGCTCGCTGGCGGTCGGCGCGCCAGAGGCCCTGACCCAAGAGCCCGCCTACGGGTTGTTGAACGGCCGCCTGGTCGCCCACCTGGATGGTCCGAACATGGAGATCTCGCTCTGGGGTTCGAACATCCTGAACAAGAAGTACGATGTGTTCAGGAACGACCTGATAGCGGCGGGCATAGGGTTCGTCTACGCGACGACGGGAGCACCCCGCGCTTACGGCGTGGAAATCTCCAAGCGGTTCTGATCCCGCGTGTGAGCCGATGCGCATCTGTGCGCTTCGGCTGAGCCGTGACGAGGTGCGCCAGGCGGGAAGGTTTTTCCGCCTGGCGCACTCTCGGCGCCAGATGCGCCCGGACCCGTTCCAGCCGCACGACGCCGCTCACGCTCACCTCATGAAAACCGACGTGCCCAGACACCCCAGAGCGGGCCAGGTCCGGCTGGATCGCCGGATTTCCAAGCCAGCTGATGTCTGATATCAAGGTTCCTGCCGGAACGGGAGGCCAGCCGAGGTGACCCCACCTTACGCCGGTCCCCCATCCTCAAGGCCGGCAACCTTGTGATCATGGGTAATTTCGGCAGCCATCGCGGCAATCAGGTCTGCAAGACCCTCCGCGCCGCCGGGGCTAAGCCGGCTTTGCACAAAGCCCAAGCTCGATCCTACGGCGGGCGCCTCACAGCCACCGCCGAACCGCTCGATAGATCCCAGCCCGAACGCCGCAGCGACTTCGCCAATCCAGGCTATGGAGATCGTCCGATCTCGACAGTGACCCAGAAGCGGGTGGTCGAAATCTAAAGGCTCGGGCGCGATCCCGCGACGCCCCAGGAAAAGATGGAGGAAACCTTGGATACTCACTACGACGGTCGTCACACGAAGGAAGCCTTCGCCTGGGCCGAGCAATTGGTGGGCGGCAAGCTCATCCGCTCCAGACAGCAGGGTCGTTGGCGGCCCCAGCATTTCCTCGAGATCCAGATGCCCTCGGGAGAGGTGAAGTCGCTGCTGCTGCGCGGCTGGCGCGCGCCCCTGTACGGCACGGAAGAGGATTCCCGAAACCTCCTGAGAAATGAGGCCGCACTTTGCAAAACCATGGGTGAGGCGGGTTGCTCCACGGCGAAGTTCTATGGGTACGAACCCAAGGGGGGATGGTTCTTGATGGACACCCTTCGTGGCATCCCTGAATTCGGCAAGATTTCGGATCAGCGCGTTCGCGACAAGGTATTTAGGGAATACATCGACGCCGTTGCTTATCTTCATAAACTTGATTGGAAAAAGCTGGATCTCCCAGAGGGTCTGCTCATCTCGAAAGATTATGAGCACAGCGTAAAGATGATGCTGAATGTCTATCGTGCGCCATATGACAAGCTGGGTGACGAAGGACCGCAGCCCACCGTCAAATTAGGCTTGTGGTTCGTGGAGAACCACAAGCCTAAGCCAGTGGAATCCTTCTCGCTCTGCACGGGAGATATTGGATCTGGCCAGTTCATGTATGACGGCGATGAGTTCACCGGGCTGATAGACCTCGAAATGGCCTATGTCGGCGATCCCATGGAGGACATCGGCGCCACCCGGATGCGGGACCTATGCTACCCGGTCCCGGGATTGCCGGCCCATTTGAAGCACTGGGCCCAGGCGATGAATCGCGAATTGGACCGTGAGTCCCTAGGTTACTGGACGGTCCAGCATATGTTGCAGGGCCCCCTGATGATCTACCCCATCTGGAGCCGGCCTAAGGACTTCGTCATGAGTCATGCCGAGACCTGCTTCAATCATTCGTTCTTGCCTCACTATCTTCGAGGCACGCATGAAGCGCTTGCGGAATATTATAACATAGATCTTCGTCCGCCTGAAAATCCAACGCCCAAGAGAGATATGTACTCGATCTATAGTGACTGGATGGTCGAGCAGATGAAGACCTATTACCCCACGACGACATCCGAAGAAGTCCGCGAATTCGACTACGCCTGCAGCGCCGCCTTGGCCGAGACGGTGGCGCTTACCCGGTCAATCGGGCCGCAGCTTTCAAGCGCGAACATCCAGGATTTCGAGGCGCTGCTTGGGCGGCCGGTGGCCTCGGAAGAGGAGGGACTGGCGGCGATCGAAGAGCGTATCGAGGCCGATCCGGAACGAGATCTCGAAAAGACCATCGTCACACTGCATCGTTACGAGAGCCGCCGGGAATTCATCATCGCACCCTTGCAAAAAGCGACAGGCGTTGCGAGCGGCTGGGCCCTGCAACGGATCCTTTGAGCGCTGGCGTTTGGCGGTCCGGCTGCATCGGGCGCCTAACTGGCGTCCGATGCAGCCATGACCCCGTGGGACTCAAATATCGTGACCGATCAAACGAGAGGGCCTAGAATGCCCTACGTTAGGGAAGCAAACTGTAGCCGCTCCGGTGGTTTTTGAATGGCCACGATTCAACTGTTTGATTGCGAAGGCGTCCAGCATTGGGCGGCGGATGGCTCTTGCGCGCCCTAAGACGTGATCGTCGATCTGGATTGCGTGGCTTGGCTCCATCCGACGGGCCGCAGACGAGAAAGATCGCTCCACACATCGCGGCAGCAGCCGTCAAGCTGCGGGTGAATCTGCCGTGATTTGATGCGTCTCAATTTAGCCCCCTCAAGGCTGTTGAATAGGTCCTCCAACAGTTAAAACCAGCAGCCGAAACTTATTTCCATCTAGGTCTGAGAAACATGCAAATACCGAAAATCGAGTATTTCGAGGATGTCACCATAGATCCGTTCAAGATGGACAGCGTTCTATTTGGTGATGTCGAAGATGTTTTTTCGATCCTGGAGCAGGCGCGGGCTGAAGGCGGCGGTGTTCATGCACGCAGCATGCTGGAAATCCTCGGCGGCCCGATGCACAACGTCATCTCTGAAATGCCGCAGTATTCGGCGATAAGTTTCAGCTCCGTCGAAACTATTCTGAGAAATCCAAAAATATACTCAAACAAGATAATCAAAAACTTCCTAGGAGCGACTTGCGGGGACGTCACCCCAACGCTGGATCCGCCTGAACACACCTATCTGCGAAAGCAGATCGAGCCCCTGTTCATGCCCAGCCAGATTGTGAAATGGGCCACCGACATCGTCGATCCTGTGATCAACGATCTGATCGGGAAATTTATCGACAAGGGCAAAGCCGAACTGATCGAACAGTTCGCCCTGCCTTATCCGTTCGAGATCATCTACCGGCAGCTGGAGATGCCCGCTGAAGACGCCCGCCTCTTCCATCGGCTCGCGGTGACGCTGACCTGGACCGGCGATGGCTTGAAGTACGGCATCGAGGCCGGCCAAAAGCTGGACAAGTATTTCAAAGCGCTGCTCGAACTGCGGCGCGAAGAGCCTGGCGGAGATCTCGTCTCCCTATTGTCCGGCCGCCCCGGTCGAGACCCTGAGCTCCTACCGGATAAGAGCATCATCGATTTCTTGAAGCTGCTGATCAATGCGGCGGGCGATACGACCTATCGCACCACCGGCTCGATGCTGATCGGCCTGCTCACCAATCCGGACCAGCTCGACGCCGTGCGCCAGGATCGCAGCTTGGTGCCGCGAGTGCTCGAAGAGGCGCTCCGCTGGAATGGTCCGTTCATCACGACCGTGCGGGAGACCACCGAGGACACGGTGCTCGAAGGGGTCAAGATCCCCAAGGGGGCGTTTGTCCACGTTGGCTTGGCGGCTGCCAACAACGACCCGACGCGTGTCGAGAACCCCCGGCAATTCAACGTCTTCCGCGGCACGAAAAACCATGTGGGTTTCGGAATGGGTCCGCATATGTGCCTTGGCCAGCATCTGGCCAGGCTGGAGATGACGCGGGCGCTGAACGCCATCCTTGACCGGCTTCCCAATCTGCGGCTGGACCCAAGCAAGCCGCCGCCCAAGATCAGCGGAGCGACGATGCGGACGCCCAACGGGCTCCATGTTCTGTTTGGGTGAGAGCCGCCCGCCAGAATGTTCCTTGCGCCGGCGGGGAGAGGGCGCAGCGCCGCGCTCAGCCCTTCTCCGCCGCGCGGATTTCGTCCCATAGGGCGTCCATCTCGGCGAGGTCGGACTGGTCCGGGGTCTTGCCGTCCTGCGCGAGCTTGGCCTCGATGTAACGGAAGCGGCGCGTGAACTTGGCGTTGGTGGCGCGCAGCGCATCCTCCGGGTCGACGTCCAGCGTCCGGGCCAGGTTCGCCACCACGAAGAGCACGTCGCCCATCTCCTGGCGCGCCTTGTCAACGTCGCCGGCGTCCAGTTCGGCCTTCAGCTCGGCGACTTCCTCGTCCAGCTTCTCCACAACCGCGGCGATGGTCGGCCAGACGAAGCCCACGCGAGCGGCCCGCTTCGACAGCTTCACCGCGCGGGTAAGCGCTGGAAGGCCCGTGGGCACGTCGTCGAGCAGGCTTTCGGCGCGGCCCTTGGCGCCGCGCTCCTCCGCCTTGAGCTGCTCCCATCCCGCCTTCTGGGCCTTGAGAGAGGCGTAGGATTCCGAGCCGAAAACGTGCGGGTGGCGGCGCACCATCTTGTCGTTGATCGCCCGCGCAACGTCCTGGAAATCGAAGGCGCCTTGCTCTTCCGCCATGCGGGCGTGGAAGACCACCTGCAACAGCAGGTCGCCCAGCTCTTCCTTCAGGTCCGACAGGTCCGCCCGCTCGATGGCGTCGGCGACCTCATAGGCCTCTTCCACCGTATAGGGGGCGATGGTGGCGAAGGTCTGCTGCAGGTCCCAGGGACAGCCCGTCTCGGGGTCGCGCAGGCGCGCCATAATGGCCAGCAACCGATCGAGCGGCGGGAGGGTCTCTGGAGGCGAGCCGCTCATCTCAGCCCTCGACCAGGCGCTCGCGCAGGTGGCGTCGGAGCGCCGGCGTCACGCCAAGCGCGGCTTCCAGATAGCTGTCGAGATCGCCATGGGTCTCGGCTACGGCCTCGAGCGCGGCGTCGAGGTAGCGGAGGTCGGCGCTCAGCGCGGCGCGCACCGCCTCGCGGTCGTAGCGCTGGCCATGCTCGCTTTCCACATCCGCCAGAAGCTTGTCGATCCGGGACTCGATGGGCCCCGAATGATTGGTTTGCAGATAGTCCTGGCAGATCGCCTCGCGCTCGACGCCCAGGACATGCAGGGTGATGGCGCACAGGAATCCTGTGCGGTCCTTGCCCGCGTGGCAGTGGACCAAGGCGGCCCCGTCGGTCTCGGCCAGGGCTTGGAACCATTCGCGGAACAGCGCCGCATAGGCCGCGTCGAGGGGGAAGGCGCGATAGTTGGAGATGAGCCACGCCATCACCTCATCCAGGCCCGCTTCCGCCTTCTTCTGGAAGACCAGATGCGGCGGCCGCGCCTCCTCGTCGGGCGACAAGCGGTCGTAGATAAGGCGCGGCGCGTGGCCTTCGCTCAGGGTTGTCGGGTGGCTGCGCCGCTCGGGCGGCCGCCGCAGGTCCAACACCAACGAGACGCCGAGGTCCGCGAGGCGGCGCATGTCCGCGGTCGTCGCGCCGGCATGATGGGCCGAACGGAACAGGAGCCCCCGACGGACGCGGCCGCCATCTCGGGTGGAGGGGCCGCCGAAATCGCGGAAATTGGGGATGCCTTCGAAATCGAGGGCGGCGTGGGCCAACTGAGCGCTCATGCGACCTATTTAGATCCCCTCGATGTGACAGGCGAGTGGCGTCCGACATCTCGCCGGTTCAATCGGCCGCCATTTTTCTCCGGGCAGGGCGCCGGCGAACACACGGAATACATGGTGGAGCTTGACGCTGATTCCTGAGATAATACTGAGGAATATAGAGGTGACGCGCGAAGATGAACCCGCCGCCGATCACGAGTTTGCGGCTTCTGCTGCGCCTCGCCAACTCGCTCTCGCTCGACCTGCTGGCTCTCTATCGCGGCGAGCGCAACTTCACTGACGCCGTGATCCTTGCCGCCCTGACGCCGGCGGCGTTCCAGTCGAACCGTTTCGGAGCCGACGGCGCGCCCCGAGGGCTGAGCGTGAACGCCGTGTCCACCTCGCTGGGCCTGCCGTTCGAAACCGTGCGGCGGCATGTGAAGCGGCTGGTGACCGACGGGATCTGCGAGACGACGCGGGAGGGCGTGCGCCTGTCGGACGCCTTCCTGGCGTCGCCCGCGCACGCCGAGCGGCGTCAGGCCGCCTATGGGGCCGTGCGCGAGTTCTACCATCGGATAAAACAGGCCGGCTGCATCGCGCTGCTCGATCTGGCGCCGACCCCGCCAGAAGCGGCCGATGACGCCACGGCCCGGGATGTGGCCTGGCGCGCATCCTGCGAGTACTTCCTGCGGATCATGGAGATCCTGCTTCCGGGCTTCGACAGCCTCACCCAGGCCTTCGTCATCATGGAAGTGGTGCGGACCAATACCGAGGGGCTGCCCGACGAGATGCGGGGCGGCGAGACCCATGAGCAAGACGGACCGGTGGCGGATACCTACCGGCATCCGGCCAAGTCCGCCGCGATCGGCGCCCGCCTGGGCCTGCCCCACGAGACGACCCGGCGAAATTTGCTCCTGCTCGTAGAGGACGGGCGGATGATCCGGACCAATGGCGGCTTCATCGTGCCGGCCGCCGTCCTGGCGCGGCCGAAGATGGCCATGGGTGTCGCCGCCAATTTCCGTAACCTCAACCGCTTCTTCGCCGAACTGGCCCAAGCCAGGGTGCTCGCGCGGTGGGACGAAACCAACGAGGCTGCGACGCTCGCCTGCTAGCTACCGACCGAACGCGTAACGGACGCCCGCCCAAACCATTCGGGGGGCGCCAGGCGCGTAGAAGGTTGCGCTCACCACCGGCCGTTCGCCGCCGATCACCGGTCCCGCGAACGGCCGGGCGATGAAGGCGCCGTTGGCGGTTAGGCCCGTCGCGCCCAGCTGGGCGGCGGTGTTGTAGGTCGTGTCGAACAGGTTGCTGACCTGGACGAACAGCTTGAGCGCCGAGGTCGGCCGCCAGTCGGCGCCCAGATTGAACACCGCATAGCCCTTGGTCTTGCCTGGGCCGAGATAGAACACGCCGTCGGGCTGGTGGCGGTTGTTCTCATTCCCCCGCGCATAGACTCCGCTCTGCGCCTGCATGTCGGCGCTGACTGTGAATTCGGGCGTCACCTCCCAGCCCAGTTGCACCTTCAGGAGATGCTTCGGCGTCAGCGGGATGCGGTCGCCGGGCCGGATCTGGATATCGCCGGCGAAGCCCGGCCCCAGGTCATTGGTGCTGTTGCCTGCGCCGCCGATGGTCTCGGCGATCCGGTAGGTCGCCTGCAGATAGGTGTAGTTCAGTCCGGCGGAGACCGGCCCCCATTGGCGGGAGAGGCCGAGTTCGGCGCCCTCGCGTCGCGTGCGGCCGAAATTCTTGAAGTAGCCGAAGCCCGAAACGTCGTCGGCCACGAACAGGATGTCGTGGTGGTTCTCCGCGCGGAACAGGCCAAGGTTCCAGGTGAGGCCAAAAATCGTTCCTCGGCCTCCCACCTCGGCGGTCACCGTGCGGACCTGTTTGAGCGGCGGGTCGCCGGCGAGGGCATTGGGCAGACGACAAGGGTTCGCCGGATCGGCGCAGCCGAGCTCGATGACCGACGGGGAGCGACCGCCTTGGCTGAGGCTGGCGTAGGTGGTCAGCGCCTCGTTCAGCCGCCAGGTTGCGCCGAATGCGGGGTTGAACCGGTCGAAGGTATGGCGGCCGTCCAGCGAACCCGGCCCGCCGCCCGGCGTGATGGCGTCGCGGTTCCGCACGCGATCGGAATCATAGCGTCCCGAGAGCGTCACCGAGAGGTTGGGCGTGAGGTCCAGCGTGTCTGCGACGAAAACGCTGAAGGTTCGGGTGCGTCCCGTGAGATCGACCCGCGCGTCGAAGGCGTTCTCCGAATCCTGCGTCCCGTCGGCGAAAGCGTCCACGGGAATGATGGCGCGATCGGCGGCCAGATAGCCGAACTGGCTCGATTGGACGAAATGGGCGTGGCTTTCCTTGTAGGCCGCGCCAAGCACGAGCAGGTTCTCGCGCCCCCGCAGGTTCGAGCGCCAGGTCAGTTGTCCGCCTGCGCCCGCGTCGTGCTGATGCGTGGCGGTGCGGTTGATGAGACCGTTGCACGTCTCGTTCGGTTCGCTGTTCAGCAGCGCGTTGGCGATGCAGCGCCACGAGGGGAAGGGCGTGTTGGCGGCGGATTCCCCCGCCGTCGGGAAGCCTGTGAAGCCGGCCGCGGCGAGCGCGGCGCGTTCCGCGGCGTTCGGCTGATAGACGGACTCGGTCAGGGAATCGTCGTTGATGTCGCCGTTCAGCGTATGGGTCCGGATCGCTCGGATGTAGGCGTTTCCGGAGATGGACAGTCCCCCGCCCGCGTCATGCCGAAAGGTCAGGTTGGCGAGGCCGGACTTGTTCCGGGTGATGTCCGGCTTGGTGTAGATGCTCGAACGATCTGCCGCGAGAAGACGTTGCTCCTGCAGGCCGTTGCCAGTGAGGTCGGTGCGGGCGTAGGCGCCGCTCAGCGCGATGCGGGTCCGGTCGTGCGACCAGCCCAACTTGCCGAAGGCTTGCGTCGCGTTTGACGGCGACGCGTCGCGCCAGCCGTCGTCGGCGAACCGCGAGACGGTCGCATAGGCGTCGAAGTCCCCCCGTGCGCCGCCGACCTCGGCTTCGGCGAGCCGACGATTGTAGGAGCCATAGCTCACCTGCAGCATGCCGCCTGGATCGTGACGCCCGTCCTTGGTGCGGATCGACAGCGCCCCGCCCAAGGTGTTCAGGCCGAAGAGGGGATTCGACCCCGGCGCCAGCATGACGTCCGAGATCGCCTGCCGAGGGATCAGGTCCCAGCTCACCACATCGCCGAACGGCTGGTTGAACCGGACGCCATCGACGTAGACCGACAGTCCCTGAGGCGTGCCCAGCAGGGGCGAGGCGGTGAAGCCGCGATAGTTGATGTCGGGCTGCAGCGGGTTGTTCTGGACGTCGTTGACGTAAACGCCGCGAAGCTCGCGAGCCATGAAGGCGGACAGATCCAGCGCATGGCTGTGGTCGAGCTGCCGGGCCGTGATCGTCTGGATCGGGGCAGGGGCCTTGTCGACGTTCACCTCGCCGCCCAGCGGCGTCACGCCGACCACGACCAAGGGGGCGACCTGGATGATCGGTGGGCCCGCGGCGAAGGCCTGGGATGCGACGGCGGCGAAAGGGGCGGCCACGCAAAGCGCCGCTCCGAAACCGCGGATCGACATGAGGACTTTCCCCTGAACATTGTTTCCGCGACGCGGGGTTACGCCGCGCGCTTTGGCATTCTCGGCGATCAGCTTCAACGCGGTCTAAGCCTTCTCCGCAACCTTCCATTGCTGCGACGCAGGGCTTCACGGCTTGATGTGGAAATCGGCCATAAGGGTGCGGGACTCGAAATGCAGTTACGGACTACCCCTGAGGCGGCCTAACTCCCTTCCTCGGCCAAAATAGGCGACAACGGCTTGCGAGCCGACAGCCGGAACTTGGTCAGAGTCTCAGTGGGAGCCGATACGTCGATGCAGATCACCTTGAAAGAGCGCCACCAGCAGGCCGCCAAGCGCCTGCCCTCCGTCCGCCATTTGATCGGCGAGCGGTTGCTCGACGTCGCGCCAGGGGGCCGTTGGACCCATGTCGATCCTTCCACGGGCCAGCCCCAGGCGGAAATCCCGCTGGCGACGCCTGCGGAGCTGGACCAGGCGGTCGCCGCCGCCCGCAAGGCTTTCCCATCGTGGCGCGACATGGCCCCGCGCAAGCGCCAGGACATTCTCTACCGTCTGGCCGACCTTCTCGAGCAGCACCGGGAAGAACTCGGCATACTGACGACCCTTGAGAACGGCGCCGCGCACATGACGGCCGACATCATGACCGATGCGGGCGCCGACTGGGTGCGGTACTATGCGGGCTGGGCCGACAAGCTCGTGGGAGACGTGAGCTCCCACCGTTCCGAAAACACCTTCATCTACACCGTCTCCGAACCGATCGGCGTCATCGGAGCGATCATCACCTGGAACGGTCCGGTGATGTCCATGGGCATGAAGATCGGACCGGCCTTGGCGGCGGGTAACACCGTTGTCTACAAGCCCGCCGAGCTTACCCCGTTCACCGCCCTGCGCTTCGCCGAACTGGCGATGGAGGCCGGCCTTCCGCCGGGCGTGCTCAACATCGTCCACGGCGGCAACGACGTCGGCGCCGCTCTCACCAGCCACAGCGGGATCGACAAGATCAGCTTCACCGGCGGCCCGGACACCGCGCGGCGCATCCTCGCTTCGGCGGCGGCGATGCTGCGGCCTTCGATCCTGGAGCTCGGCGGCAAGTCGGCCAATCTCATCTTCGCCGACGCCGACCTCTCCCAGGCGATCCCGATCTCGGTGGCGACCTGTATGGTCAACGCCGGCCAGGGCTGCTCATTGCCGACGCGGATGCTGGTCGAGGAAAGCATTTACGACAAGGTCGTGGAGCAGGCGGCCGCCGTCGCGGCGCAATTGCAACTGGGCGATCCTCTGCTTCCCGACACCTCCGTCGGACCGGTGATCAACCAGGCGGCCTTGGACCGCATCCTGGGCGTGATCGACCGCGCCAAGGCCTCCGGCGCCGGGCGGCTCATCGCCGGCGGCGGCCGGGTCGAGAGCGAAGAGCATCGCGGCGGCTACTTCATCGCCCCCACGGTCTTCGCAGACGTGGACCCCGCCAGCGAGCTCGCGCAGAAGGAGGTGTTCGGACCCGTCCTGACCATCACCAAGTTCCGCTCGGAAGCCGAGGGGATCGCTCTGGCCAACAACACCCAGTACGGCCTGGCCGCCTACATCCACGGCAAGGACCATGCCCGCAACACCCGCGTGGCCTATCAGCTCTACGCGGGCTCGGTCTGCATCAACGGCTCCGTCGCGCCCATCCATCACGCGCCGTTCGGCGGGGTGGGCATCAGCGGCTTCGGCCGGGAAGGCGGCCGCGAGGGCATCGAGGAGATGACCTACCGGAAGTCGGTGCTGGTGAACCTCGGCCAGGCGCACGTCGGCGCGGGCTGAAGCGTCTTGAAGGGGTGACGCCCCCCGCTTCGCCGAAGCGGGGGCGTCAGTCCTCCAGATGATACTTGGCCGAGGCCCGCATCAGGATGGCGCGGGGCAGGAGGCGCATAAGCCGGGCGTTCAGCACGTTTCGCCATCCGGGTATGACGACGACCTGGCCGGCGTCATTCGCCGCGATCGCCCGGGCCGCCACCGTTTCGGGGGTCTGGAAGAGCCGCCGCGGCAAGGTCTGCATGACGCTCGTCATACCGGTGGCCTCGGGGAACCCCGTGTCCGTGTAGCCCGGACAGATGGCGGTGACCTTGAGGCCGCGCGCGCGGTATTCCGCGTCGAGCGCCTGGCTGAACGTCACCATCAGGCTCTTCGCGCCCGGATAAAGGCTGTGCCCGGCCACGCCCGGCGAGAAGGCTGCAAGCGAGGAGACGTTGATCATCCGGCCGCCGCCCCGGGCCAGCATGTCCGGGAGCACGCCGTAGGCCAGGCCGCAGGCGTTCACCACCAAGGTCATCAGGAAGGCTTCCTGTCGGCTCCAGGGTACGGACACGAAGCTCTGGGGGATCGAGAACCCGGCGTTGTTCACCAGCAGGTCGACCGAGCGCCCCTGGGCGGCGATGGCGCCAAGGATGGGCTCGTGGGCGCGGAACTCCGCGAGATCTTGCGGGATCACCAGGGTCTCGACGGCGTGCGCCTTGGCGAGCTCGTCGGCCAGCGCCTGCAATCGATCTGCGCGTCGCGCCGTAAGCGCCAGGTCGTAGCCGCGCGCCGCCAAGGCCCGGGCGAACGCTTCGCCGATGCCGGACGACGCGCCGGTGACGAGGGCCAAGGGGCGTGAGGCGTCGGGCATCGGATTCACCTAGCACGCAGAACCCAGGCTCTGAAGCGCGCAACCTCTGCTGCAGGCCGGACCGGGTCCGGCCAAAGCGGGCAACTTCGACATAGTCACTTTGCCTTGGCAGTCACAATCAGTGTCACCTTCGCCGCGACCTCTTCAAGGGTGGCGGCGAGACGGTTAACTTGTGACAGAGAGCACTGCGCTTCGGGTGAGTAACGGGTCACGACGTACTCGCGCGACATCGCCAACGACGCCAGATGGGCGGCGGTCCGCTTCCGAAGAACCAAACCGGCGATGGCTGCGAGATGGGCGCGAGTCGCTAGGTCATGTTGGAGGCCACGCACCGCAGTTGGCGCATGTCCGCGATGAATAAGAACAGCACTCAAATATAGCTCCAGGGCATGAATGGCCAAGAGCCGGTACGGCGCGCGCGACAGTGGCTCACCTTTGCGACCAAGTGCGTATAGTGCGCTTGCGGCTCGCCGGTACTCGTTAGCGAGCAGCACGAGGTCCGAGGCTGCAGCTTCTGCTCCTGGATACTGGGGCGTTGATGATTCACTCATAAGGCAAAGCTAGCCTACGCCCATGCCGCCCGAAATCCTTGCCTTGCTGAACAGGCCCGAACTGCTCATCGCCGTGCTCGCCGTTGGCGCGTCCTTCGGCATCCTCGCCGAACAGTTCATGTCCAAGCTACGCCGCCAGAAGTGGCGTCAGAAAAATCGCGCGCGATGGCCGCGGAAGCGACAGCGGGCGAGCGTCATGCCCGGACCTTGGCAGTCCTCGCGCGACCAAGCACCCGCCAAGCCTGATGCGGCCGATCAACTCCGCACGGTTATGGGCGCGGACTTCACGGTTCAGCCCCTGCTCAACAAGAGCGAAGCGCGAGTGTTCAAGGAATTGGACCGCGCCGTTATCGCCTGCAACCCGACTTGGCAGGTGATGGCTCAGGTCTCGTTGGGCGAAATCCTCCGCTCCGGGGACGCGGAGGCGTACAGCTGCATCAACTCGAAGCGGGTTGATCTATTGCTCATGGACAGCGACTGCCGGCCTCGCCATGCCATCGAGTACCAAGGCGGTGCGCACCACCAAGGCGATGCGGCGGCGCGAGATGCGGTCAAAAAGGAAGCGTTACGGCGGGCTGGCATTGGCTACCACGAGGTCGTCGCAGGGCGCACGACACCGGCCGATTTGTGCCGCCTCGTAGAGAAGCTGGTCGACAAGCCGCCAACAGCCCCCTAACGCGCGGTCGCTGTATGCGGGATTGAATGCCAATTTTCATTGGCGGACGGGGTGGGATTCGAACCCACGGTGAGCGTGAACCCACGGCGGTTTTCAAGACCGCTGCCTTAAACCACTCGGCCACCCGTCCGGTGGCGAGCGGAGTGCCACGGGGCGGGGAAATTGGGAAGGCCGCTCAGCGTGAGGCCAGGGCGCGCTCGACCTCGTCCAGCACGGGTCCCCATTCGCCGGCGGAGGCTTGACGTAGCTGGCGGACGTGGGGATGCCAGGGAGAGGGGGCTTGGCCGCGGCCCCCGCGCCAGTCGGTGCCGAACGCAGAAGCAGCACCCAGGTCTCCACGCGGGCGTGGCGGCGAGGTGGGCGACGGCGGTGTCGACCGATGTCACCAGGTCCAGCCCCAGGATGATCTCGGCCGTCTGGCGGAAATGCCGCGCCGGTGGCTTCGGGCCGCAGGTCGCGTCCCCAGGCCAGCAGCCGGTCGGCCTCGGCGCCGGCGAGCGACCGCCGGCCTTCGAGCTGGGCCGAGCCGCTGGGCGCGATTCCCACGCCGCCGCCGGCAAGGCTTGCTTAACCTTGAATCAAGACGCCGGCGCCAAGCTTCGCCACTTGAGGGCGAGGGTGCAGATGGACAGGCTGGCGAGGATCTGGCGGGCCGCGACGGTCGCTGCGGGCGCCGCG
>Ga0068859_100002649_pt1 | contig 18206 bp, 12 predicted proteins | sample KBSSwiS22_FD_66585 | JGI IMG/M metagenome (GOLD analysis project Ga0068859, IMG submission 66585) | Switchgrass rhizosphere microbial communities from Kellogg Biological Station, Michigan, USA - KBS Switchgrass S2-2 | ecosystem: Host-associated > Plants > Roots > Rhizosphere > Soil ...
CCGGGTCGATCGCGCCCGGAATCACGACAACGCTTCAGTTCGATCTGCGCGTCAACGCCGGAACGCCTCCGGGCACGCTGATCAGCAATCAGGCCGTGGTGCGCAGTGTGGAATTGCCGAACCTGTTGACGGATGGCGACGGCAACCCCTCGACCGGTCCTGAACCGACAGTCATTGCGGTGGGCGTTGCCCAGCAGTTGTCTATCACGAAGCAGGTCACGGTTGTCGGTGGCGGCGCTGCCTTGCCCGGCGCCACGCTCGAGTACGTCGTCAGTGCGACGAACATCGCAGCATTGGCTTCCACCAATGTTGTCATTACCGATGACCTCAATGCCTCGCAACCAGGCCAGCTCACTTATGTGAACGGATCGGCCACGATGAACGGCTCAACCGCGGGCATCAGCGTCGCTGGTTCGACGATCACCGCGAATTACGCCTCGATCAACGGGCCACTTGCGTCAGGCGCGGGTGTGATGCTTCGGTTCCGGGCTGTTCTCAGCCCGAGCCTCACGAGCGGGACGGTGGTCACGAATATCGGCGTCGCCGCGTGGAATAACCCCACGCAAACGGCAAGCGCCAATGTCTCAGTTGCCGTCGGAAGCATGCCGGGGCTTTCCATCCTGAATGGTGTGACCTGGCACGACGCTGACTTCGACGATACCCAGGATGCGGGCGAGCGGCTGCTTGCCGGCTGGACGGTGGAACTGTACGGCAACAGCCAGCTGCTGAGCTCCGCGCTCACGGACGCCAACGGTGCCTATCGCTTCATCGACGTCCAACCCAACGCCGCGAGTGGCGTTCCTTACGAGCTCAGGTTCCGGGCGCCGGGCGCCGGGGCGAACTCCGCGCTGCTGGGCCGGACCGTTTCACCTTTCACGAACGGAATGCAGCGGATCACCAACATCGTGACCTCAGCGGGCGCGAATCTGCAGGGTCTCAATCTGCCGATCCATCCGAACGGCGTCGTCTACAATTCGCTCGCACGTACACCGATTGCAGGCGCGACCCTTACTCTGCTGGACGCCCGCAATGCAACGCCTTTGCCGGCGAGCTGTTTCGACGATGCGACGCAGCAGGCGCAGATCACGCTCGCGGACGGGTATTACAAGTTCGACGTCAACTTCAGTGACCCGGCCTGCCCGAACGGCGGCAACTACCTCATCGGCATTGCGCCACCTGCGGGAACGACCTACGTTACGGGCTATTCGCAGATCATTCCCGCGACGTCCAGCGCTTCGACGCCGGCGTTCTCAGTGCCGGCCTGCCCGGCAAGCTCTAACGATGCAATCCCGGGTACTGCCAACTATTGCGAAGCGCAGCTTTCGGAGTTCGCGCCGGCGCCCTCGGTTCCGCTGCGAAGCTCCGGCACGATCTATCACGTTCACCTGATGCTCGACGGCAGCCAGATGCCGGGCACGAGCCAGATCTTCAACAACCATATTCCGATCGATCCGGAGATTAACGGCTCGCTCGCGATCTCCAAGACCACGCCGTTGCTCAACGTGAGCCGCGGCCAGCTGGTTCCCTACACGATTACGGTGAACAACGTCTCCGGCCAGTTGCTCACGGATGTGAGCATCGTCGATCGCTTGCCCGCGGGGTTCACATATGTAGAGGGCTCTTCCCTTCTCGATGGAACGCCTGTCGAACCTTCAGCCGCCGGCACCGCACTCATGTGGAACGGGCTCGGCATGACAGGCACGCAGGTGCGAACTCTGAAACTGCTGCTCGCCGTCGGCGCAGGTGTAACCGAGGGCGAGTATATAAATCGGGCACAGGCGTTGAACGGCACACTCGGCCTTGCATTGTCCGGCGAAGCGACTGCCACCGTGCGCATCATCCCGGATCCAACGTTCGACTGCACCGACGTGATCGGCAAAGTCTTCAACGACGCTAATCGCAATGGACGGCAGGACGATGGCGAAAACGGTCTGCCCGGAGTTCGCGTGGTGACAGCGCGAGGGCTTCAGGCGACGACGGATCAGTACGGCAGATATCACATCACGTGCGCGGCCACGCCCAACGAAAGCCGGGGCAGCAATCTCGCGCTCAAGGTCGATGACAGGACTCTGCCAAGCGGATTCCGGTTATCGACCGACCAGGTTCAAATCCAGCGCGTCACGCGCGGAATGGCCCCGAAGTTCAACTTTGGCGCCTCGATCTACAGAGTTGTCGGAATCGACCTTTCGGACGCGGCCTTCGAGGCGGGCAAAACCGAGATCCGCGAACAGTGGCGCCCACGCCTGAACATGCTGCTCGAGGAACTGCGCAAAACGCCATCGGTACTGCGCCTGTCTTATGTCGCCGACACGGAAGATGCGGCACTCGTCGAGAAGCGGGTGGAAGCGATCAGGAAGCAGTTAACCAAAGCCTGGGATCAGAAGAATTACAAACTCATTATCGAGCCTGAAGTCTTCTGGCGGCGTGGTGCGCCGACCAAACGGCCCGAAGTGCGTGTGCCGGGGAGCAGGTGACGACCATGAGCAAGCACCGCAATTTACCTCATTTCTCGATGCTCGCTGGATTCCTCATACTGACCGCCTCCGCTATCGCGGGGCAGACAGGTCAGACCAACATCGCAAAACCAGGCGAGCAGGTTGAGCGGCATTTGTCCGGCGATCAGACCTTCAAGGAATGGTCGCTCGACCCCAGCACAAACGACGCGATCAAACGCATCAAGGTCTGCCGAGTGGAGACCCTCTGCAAGATGCGATTCAAAGAGGGACAGACTCCCCGGATGCGCGTGAGAAATCTGGTCTCGCCGCTGCGGTACGAAGACGATGCCACTCCGATTCCCGAAAGCTTCACGCGACAGATCCGCCAGGCGTTCGACAACCTGCGGGAAAAACAGGGAGTGAAAGTCCGGTTCATCGGCTACACCGATGACGCGAAACTTAACGACCTCGACCAAAGCACTTTCGGAGATCACCTGTCATTGTCGAAAGCCAGAGCGCACCGCGTTGCGCTCACGGTGCAGGAAACTCTGGGACTGCCGGCATCCGCAATCGAAAGCGACGGCCGTGGTGCATCGCACCCGCTTGCTTCCAACGCGACGGCGCAGGGTCAGACGTTGAATCGACGAATCGAGGTCGAGTTCTGGTACGACGATGCTCTTCAGGAATTGTCGGAGGAGCCGCAACTCTGCCCCGACGATGCCAACGAAGTCGTGACCAGAGTCTACGATCCGCCATGGGGCATCATCCCGACGCTTGAGCTGGCGAACGGCCAGCCCGTCATACCTGCCGACATCGCGGCGAACCTTCGACGCGCGCTGACAGACATCGCGGATCGCACCAATCCGAGAGTGCGCTTTATCGGTTACACGAAGAACGAACGCCTCGATCGCCGCACTGCATCCGTGTACAGCGACGACATCGGTCTTTCCGCAGCCCGGGCGCGCCGTGCCATGGACACCATCATGAAGGACCCCGTGCTGTCGGGCGCAAAGGCCGAGCACGAGGGACGCGGGTACGTCCAGTCCGACGACGTCGTGAACGCCGGCTTCATCCAGGGCCAGGAATCGTTTGTGCGCGTTCAGGTCGTGTATGACGAACCGCTGCCGTTGGACAACTACGAAGGCGTAGACATCACGCGTCTCACACGAGAGCTTCGAGCGAAGAGTCCATACGAACTGAACGTGATGCACATCACCGTAGACGGCAAGCCTCTCGATGATCCCGGCCGCAGCTCTTCCGATATCCAGCGCTGCACGGACGTCGCACTCGACAATGCCGACATCCGGTTCCGATTCGACAACCTTGAGTCGCGGCCGCGACTCGGCGTCGCGGCGCATCCATTGGCAGTGGCAATCAACGATCGCGAAGGCACGCCCCCATTGCCAGTGCATTTCCGGACATATAGCAACTATGCGAGTTTCCTCGATCATGGCGAGATCCGAATCTTTGACCAGCAGCAATCCTTGCAGGCGGAGCCGCTCAAGATCATCACGGTTGACAAAGTGGGTCTCGCGGAATGGCAACCGGCGGCAGAAATGCTCCAGGGCTCGGAACGCGAACTGAAGTATCTGCTGCGCGTGTACGACGCGAAGGGTAACTTCGACGAAACGGACGTGCGCCCCCTGCGGCTGTTCCGCCAGACATCGCCCGGGCAACGTGCGAAACCGGATGCATCGTCATCTCCCGAACTTCTCGCTGCTTACGGCGAGAACGACCTCGCACGCCAGCAGATCCCGCTCGGCAGCGGGACCGTAAAGGTGCAAGGCAGCAGCATCCCGACGAACTACACCGTGTGGCTCGCAGGCCGACAGGTTCCTGTAGACCCTGGAGGCAATTTCGCCGCGGAAGAGGTTCTTCCAAACGGCACACATACCGTCGAAGTTGCAGTGCTCGACGCCGAAGGGAACGGATCGCTGTATCTGCGCGACCTGGAGTTTAAACACAAAGATCTCTTCTATGTCGGCGTCGCGGACCTCACTGTGTCCCAGAACAGTTCGAACGGCCCGATCGATCTGCTGCAGGGTCAGAACCCTGCGCAGCCTTACGATTCAGCGGTGGACGGACAGCTGGCGTTTTACGTGAACGGCAAGCTCAGCGAACGGTGGCGCTTGACGGCGAGCGCGGATACTCGCGAAGGCCCTGTCAAGGATCTGTTCAGCAACTTCCTCGACAAGTCGCCTGATTCCCTGTTCCGGCGCATCGATCCAGACAATCACTACCCGACTTTCGGCGACGACGGTGTCGTGGAAGAAATGGCGCCGACGCTCGGCAAGTTCTACCTCAAGGCGAGCCGCGGCCAGAACTACGGGATGTGGGGCAACTTCAAGGTCGACTATATGGGCAATGAACTCGCTCAGGTCGATCGGGGCCTGTACGGAGGCAACCTCCACTTCGGATCCGAGGCCATCACCCGATTTGGAGAGCGAAAGATCGCGATCGACGGATTTGCTGCAGAGCCTGGAACGATGTCGAGCTATGAGGAGTTCCGGGGAACGGGCGGCTCGATCTATTTCCTGCGCCGGCAGGACCTTCTGAGAGGCTCCGAGCGCGTGCGCATCGAGCTTCGCGACAAGGATTCAGGCATCGTTACGGGCGTCGTCAACTTACGGGCCGGAGTCGACTACGACATCGATTACCTGCAGGGCCGGCTGCTGCTTTCAGAGCCGCTGATGTCCACCGCCAATGACAATCTGCTCGTACGCAGCAGTGGCCTGAGCGGCAACGAAGCGCATCTGGTGGTGCGCTACGAGTACACGCCAGGTTTCGACAGGCTGGACGCAGTCGCCATGGGCGGACAAGGCCATTACTGGTTCAACGACCACATACGGCTCGGCCTAACCGGCAATGCCAACGAAGAAGGCGACGCAGACAGCAACCTCGGCGCTGCAGACTTTACTTTCCGTAAGAGCACGGATTCGTGGTTCAAGGTGCAGACGGCTCGCAGCGAAGGCCTCCTTTCGAGTTCGCTGAGATCCAATGATGGCGGATTCGAGTTCCGAGGACTTGACGACACGTCGTTCACCGATGCGAATGCCATGGCATACCGCGCAGACCTCAGCATCGGGCTTAAAGATTTCATCAACGGCCGCGAAGGTCGCATTGCGTTGTACATGCAGAACCTCGACGCCGGCTACTCCGCGCCCGGCCAGTCCACGATTAAGGACGCGAAGTATTACGGCGGCATGTTCAGGATGCCCGTGACAAGTCAGCTAACCCTGACGGCGAAAGGCGATCAGAGGACCGAAGACCAGGGACTCGAGACGCGGGCGATAGAAGCGGACGTTGCTTTCAGGCTTACGGAAAAATGGAGCTTCAGCACCGGCGTGCGCAACGACTTTCGCAGGGACCGTTCACCTTTGGTTCCGCTGACTCAGGAGCAGGGTGAGCGCACGGACGCAGTCGCGCAGGTGACCTTTGCACCGCGTGCGTCGTGGCGCGCCTACGGCTTCTTCCAGGATACCGTTGCATCAACGGATGGCCGTGAATCCAACGGACGCATCGGCGCCGGCGGTTCCTGGCGCGCGACGGAACGCCTGAAAATCGATGGCGAGTTTTCCGATGGAGACCTCGGGGTGGGCGGCAGAATCGGCACCAGCTATCTGTATTCGGAGCGCACCAGTCTCTACTTGAACTATGGGCTGGAAAACGAGCGAACCGACGACGGCCGGCGAGTCCGCAGGGGCGATCTCGTCTCGGGCGCGAAGCGAAGGCTCTCGGATAGCTCCAGCGTCTACTTTGAGGAGCGGTATCAGGAACGCGGCTCGATGGGCGGCCTCACGCACGCCACGGGAATCCAACTCGTCGCTGGAGAACGCTGGAATTTCGGGGCCAGCACAGAGTACGGCAGGTTGCAGGACTCGCTGAGCGGCGCTGAGACCAATCGCAAGGCGACGGGAGTCCGCATCGGTTACGGTACGGGTGCAATGCAGTTGTCGAGCGCGGTCGAGTATCGCCGGGACGACGCAGAACAACTCGACCTGACGCGAACCGACAGAACCGTATGGTTGTTCCGCAACAACTTCAAGATCGGCCTCACGCCGGACTGGCGAATGGTCGGCAAGTTGAACCACCTGGTCAGCGATAGCTCTCTTGGCGCTTTCTATGACGGCGGTTACACCGAAGCAGTTGTCGGCTATGCGTACCGTCCCGTGAAGAATGACCGGCTGAACGCTCTGGTCAAGTACACGTACTTCTATAACGTCCCGACTACGGACCAGGTGACGTTACAGAACACTGCCGCCGAGTTCATTCAGAAAAGTCACATCGCGGCGCTCGATATGAGCTTCGACGTTACAACCGACTGGACGGTCGGCGGCAAGTATGCCTACCGCCTGGGAGAAGTGAGCCTTGATCGCGAGCAGCGGAATTTCTTCGACAACACCGCGCAGCTTGTCGCGTTGCGTGCCGACTGGCGTTTCCGCAAGGGCTGGGAGAGCATGGTTGAAGCGCGAATGCTCAGCCTGCCCGATGTCAGTCAACAACGCCGCGGCGCGCTGGCCACGATCTATCGCTATATCGGGAAGAACCTGAAGGTCGGCGTCGGCTATAACTTCACGGACTTCTCCGACGATCTGACGGACCTCAGGTACGACCACAGAGGCGTGTTCTTCAATATTGTGGGCAGTAAGTAGCATCTGCCAGGCATAAGAGGCATGGGAGCGGAGATTCGGACGATCCCGATCCTCGTTTTTTCTTGGTTCCTGACCTTCCTTGTTGCAATCCAAACCCAGTGCAGTAGCCTTTCGGCAATATGACGCCGGAAACCAAATCGCCGATCCGAGAGAAACTGCAGGAACACTTTGGAAATCGACCACCCGAGGATGTCGTGACCACGACGCGGGCGTACGCGTATGCCTCACGACTCGATCTTCAACTTGCAATCGAGGCATTCTTTGAGAAGAGACCGCAACCGGTCCAACTCGGCATTCTTGGCACGGGCTTCCTCGGCGACGTGTCGATGTCGCTTCCTCAGTTGTTCAGTCGTGGACTTTTCGACATCGGTCCCTTGCAACACGATGATGTGGACACCGGCGGACCGGAACCCACGCGATGCCTGAAAAATGCTCTCTGGCTGAGCGCCGATAGCGGTCTCCCGTTTGCATTGCTGCTCACAACTACCAGGCGCGGCGGCGCGAGTGGCATCAATCTGGAATTGGCACTACCGAAGGGCGGCGAGAGCATGCTGTTTTCGCAGAATTTCTTTCGAGATCTTGAAACACGGGTCGATCGAGCGGAAACCTACAGAGGAAAGGTTCTTTCGATTGAAAACCCGCGAACGCCATTCTCAACCGAGAACGCGAGCCTGAAGGTGCATCACCTGCGAACGGTTCAACGAGAAGAAGTGATTTTGCCGGAGAAAACTCTTCGACTGCTGGATCACAACGTCATGGGCTTCATCGATGCCCGCAGGCACCTGAAGACACTGGGCCTGTCCGGGAAGAAAGGCCTTTTGTTTTACGGCCCCCCTGGTACCGGCAAGACACACACCATCCATTATCTTGCGCACCTGGTCGGTCACACGACGCTTCTGATCACTTCGGAACAAGTGGGCATGCTTGATGAATATTTTCGTCTGGCTCGCTTGCTACAGCCTTCTCTCGTTGTCGTTGAAGACGTCGATCTCATCGCACGCTCAAGGGATCCAATGGGCAATCCGGGGCGGGAAATCCTTTTGAACAAACTCCTCAACGAGATGGATGGCTTGCGTGAAGACGCGGATATTCTCTTTATTCTGACAACGAATCGTCCCGGTCATCTGGAACCCTCACTTGCGGCGCGACCCGGACGCATCGATCAGGCAATCGAATTTCCGTTACCGGATGAGCAATGCCGGGCAAGGCTGATCCGCTTGTACGCTCGTGGACTTCAGCTCGAGAAGGAACTGCTGGATTCAATCGTTCGAAAGACACGAGGTGCGAGTGCAGCCTTTATCAAGGAACTGATGCGGCGTGCCGCGCAGTTCCAACTTGAATTCAGCTTGAATGGAAGCCTCGATCAGACAGCCCTCGATGCGGCCCTGGAAGAAATCGTCTTCAGCGGAGGATCGTTGAACTTGAAGCTACTTGGAGGGGGAAAGCTGGAGATCGGGTTCACCGGCAAGGAGACATAGTGTCTCCACACCGTACGCACCGAACTTCTCTACGTCGTTAAAGATCCCCGCCGCCTACAGATCTTTCCCGCCGCGAAATCGGTGTTTCCATTGATAATGTCAAACGCCGAAATCACCCAAGATTCGGCGTGACCTCAGGATTATGTCAGATCGAACGCATGTTGGCGCCAAGTAGAGCAGTTGTTGTGGTCGCGATCTTGTTCTGTGCCATGAGTGCAATGGCACAGACACAGACACCGACACCGACACCGACACCGGCCCAGACACCCTTTCAACCGCCACCCCCGCCGCCGGACAAGTTCGACTGGATTCAACTCAAGTCCGGCGAATGGCTGAAGGGTGAGCTGATTGCGCTGTATGAAGACGCCCTGGAATTTGAAAGTGACGAACTCGACAAGCTGACGTTCGACTGGGACGATGTGCGGCAAGTGCGGACCGGACGGACCGTTCAGGTGCGCTTCAAGAACAGCCTGCAAATCGGCAGGCTTGTAATCGACGGGACTTCGGTCCAGGTCGTGGGCACCACAACGCAGCAGTTCCAACGCGCCGAAATCGTTTCGATCACTCCTGGAGAACCCAAAGAGAGCAGCTACTGGTCGGGCAATGTGACGCTCGGATTCAACCTGAGAGAGGGCAACTCTGAACAAATCGAAGCGAATACGCTTGCGAGTGTTCGGCGGCGTACCGTGAAGAGCCGCCTCCTTCTCGATTATGCCGGCAACTACAACATCACGGACGAAACCACCGTCACCAACAATCAGCGCATCAACGGCGGCGTGGACTGGTTTGTCACTTCGCGATTTTTCGTGCGGCCTATTGTTGCCGAGTATCTCCATGATCCGTTTCAGAACTTTGACACCCGATTGACAGTCGGCGCTGCCGTCGGCTATCAGCTCGTGGACACATCGCGCATCAGCTGGGAGTTCAACGGCGGTCCCGCCTATCAGCACACCAAATTCGTCAGCGTAGCGGAGGGCGAGTCAGACGAGGAAAATACGGCAGCGTTGTGGGCCGGAACCAGATACACCAACGAACTCACGAAGGACATTGATTACACGCTGGATTACCGTTTTCTGGTGGTTAAGCCGGAAGCCGGACGCTACACGCATCACTTTCTCACAAGCCTGTCTGTCGACTCATTCGGTCCGCTCGACTTTGATATCTCCTTCGTCTGGGATCGCGTGCAGCAACCACGGCCCGCAGAATCCGGCGCTGTCCCGAAGAAAGACGACTTCCGGTTCATCCTTGGGTTGGGTTTCGACTTCTGAGCCAGGCAGCTGTTAGCGCTCTATTCCATCCCGCGTGGAGATCACGGGAGCAAGCGAGTCGTTCCAACTGTTCAGGCGCTGGTACCAGTTTGCGTGGGACAGCCCGGCCCGCTGCACGCCGAACAGAAACAGGTGCGGAACACGGCCCCGCATAGCTTCCAGGACATCCACGCGATCATCGATGAACGATGCTATTCCCAACCGCTCACAATGGGCTGCCTTCTGCGGCCGTTCAAGGCAGAAGATCAGGCGATCTCTGCGCAAACCCGTCCTCTCATAAAACGCATGGTGGTCCAGCCAGCGACGCGTGCGATCCTGCACCCGTGGCCCACACTTGGAGATCAGCCAGACACGGCGCTCAAATGCGTCAACAAGGCGTGCGACGGCGTCCAATGCTCCCTCCATAGGTGGCGTTTCAAGAGCCTCCGCCAGCGACCCTTCAATAAACGATGTGTCAGCACTGCCCTTTCCGGCTGAGATCAGAACACGTCCAATATCAATTCCGAGACTCATAGTCCGTTCTCCTTTCGTCAGAACGGTAGCCGGACTTCTTATAGATATGAACTACTCTTGTTCTATCGTTTATAGTTAATGGCTATGGTTAATCTCGATGCTCTTCATTCCTTTACAGTCTTTGCTGAGCGGCTCAATTTCACGCATGCGGCACAGGACTTGCACATTGCGCAGCCCTCTCTGCACGTCAAGATTCGTAAGCTTGCCGAAGCCCTGGATGTTTCGCTCTACCGTCGTCAGGGGCGGCAGCTCGAACTGACCGAAGATGGAAAGCGAGTGGCGGCTTTCGGCCGGGAAATCCAGCAGCGGTCGCAGTCGTTTTTAAAGGATCTCGCAGTGGGCGGAGGGGAGACCCCTGTTGTGCTTGCTGCCGGCGAGGGCGCTTACTTGTACCTTCTTGGTCCCGCATTGCGCCGCTTCGTTCGGAAAGACACAGCGCCGTTGCGGCTTCTCACACTGGACGGCTCCGGCGCCATCGAAGCTGTCCGTTCAGGAAAGGCGCACCTGGGAGTCGCGTCTCTCGAAGCAAGTCCTGACGGCATGGAAACTCACCTTCTCGCTCGGGTCGAACAGGTTCTCGTGATGGCTCCGTCACATCCCCTTGCGGTCAGGAAGATTCTTCGTTTGGCCGATCTCGACGGGGAAGCTCTCATCGTGCCGCCCCCGGGCAGACCTCATCGGGTGCTCCTATCCCGCGTCCTCCAGTCTGCGGGCGTTTCCTGGAAGGTTGCTGTCGAGGCGAGCGGCTGGGAACTCATGATGGAATTCGCCCGCATGGGAATAGGAGTCGCTGTTGTTAACGCTTTCTGTGGGCCGTTTCGAGGATTGGAGGCACGCCCGATCCGGGGACTGCCTTTGATTCACTACCACCTCTTCCATTCGCGGGGTATCGGCCTCGACGGCGCAAGGGGACGGCTCAAAACCACCCTGATGGGGCGCGACTGATGGACCGGCTGGTTGGACTGTCAAAGCTTATGTCTCTTGTCCTGCGACATAAGCCGACAGAATTTGGCGTCGTTCTTGACGGTGAAGGGTATACGCCGATCTCGGACTTAGTCGATGCGATTCGGACACAGCGCGCAGACGTATCGCTGGAAGACATTCGTGGAGTCGTTGAAAGAGTTGATCCGCGGAAACAGCGTTTCTCGATTGCCGGCGACGACATTCGCGCAAACTATGGCCACTCTTTGGCTGAGAAGATCCGGCGTCACCCGACGCGCCCTCCAGATTTGCTTCTTCACGGAAGGGGTGAATCTACCGTCGGAGCAATTCTTGAGTCCGGCCTGAAGCCCATGTCCAGACAATATGTTCACCTGACAGTTGACCGATCCCTTGCTCTCAAGGTGGGCAGCCGTCACGGCACGCCACGGCTGATCAACGTTGATGCAGAGCGGGCATATGCCGCGGGAATCCCGTTCTACAAGGCGAATCGGTCGTTCTGGCTGGCGGATGCTGTCCCTGCCGAGTATCTGACGCTGTTATGAAGGCATGGTGGCGTTCATGAAGTTGCTGGATTAGCCTAAACCCGAATAAGTTTTGACACCGAAGCCGGAACCACCACACTGTTGAATACAAACAAAAGGAGACGTGCTATGACGGGATCCTCTGGTTTGGATGATCGGACCTGGCCGAGACTGCCTCTGGAACAATGGAGCGACACGTACGCCACGCTGCATCGGTGGCTGCAAATTGTCGGAAAGATTCGTATCCGTCAAAGTCCGTGGATTAATCACTGCTGGACTGCGACGTTTTACGTAACACCCAGAGGACTTACAACCTCTGCAATTCCTCATGACGTTCGCCAGTTTGAAATCGAATTCGACTTTATCGGGCAGCAACTGACGATCCGGTCCAGCGATGGACAACTTGGCGGCATCCGGCTGGAACCGCAATCCGTGGCGACTTTCTACGAGCGTCTCATGAAGGAAATGGCGCGACTGAATCTCCCGGTGAAGATCCACCAGAGACCAAACGAGGTGCCGGATCCGATCGCGTTTGCACAGGATAGTGTCCATGCCTCCTATGACGCGGAGCAGGCCCATCGCTTTTGGCAAATCCTTCTGCAGGCGGATCGTGTCTTTAAACAATTTCGTTCGCGGTTCATGGGGAAGTCCAGCCCTGTGCATGTGTTCTGGGGCGCGCCGGATCTGGCCGTGACGCGGTTCTCGGGACGGACGGCTCCGGAATATCCTGGCGGATTTCCCAATTTGCCGGATCGAATTACGCGTGACGCCTATTGTCGCGAGGTCAGCAGCGCCGGATTCTGGGCGGGAGGGGGAGGTGGCCCGATTCAATATCCGGCATTCTATTCATATGCCTATCCCGAGCCTGCAGGATTTGGAAATGCACCCGTGAAGCCGGCGGCGGCGTTCTACAGCACGGAACTGAGAGAATTCGTCCTTCCGTACGATGCCGTGCGCGAATCGCAATCGCCGGATGAGATGTTGCTCGATTTCCTGCAGACAACCTATGAAGCGGCTGCGAACCTCGGCGCATGGGATCGTTCTTCACTGGAGTATCAACGCGACGCCAGCAGCGCAGCTTGAACGAGCGCGACGCGCAAACTTCACAGGTCCCTACTTCAAGGCGCGATAGGCAATGCGATCGACGTTGAATGAGCTCAACCACAGATTACCGCCAACCGGTATCGCCGTCGCTGTTCCGGTGTAGGGGGCTGCGCGAGGACCGCGAGCGATTTCGGTGACTGCCATTGTTTTGGGATCAATGGCATCGACCACCCAGCCTCGAGGGCACTGAATGTCTTCCGGCTTCTTCGGCGCTCCACCGCATGCGGGTTCGTTGTCGATAATCCCGGCCGTGTAGAGGCGATCGCCGACAAAGCGGACATTGTCGGGCCCAAACTCCTTGAGTTGTGCGAAACGGAGCGGCTTTGAGGGATCCGCGCGCGAGTATGCGACGATGCGCTTCAACCCAATCGAGGCGACATAGAATTCTCGGTCATCCCCGGATGTTTCGATGCCGTTGTTGCCAGGGAGTTCTGTGCCGGCAAGAGTCTTGAATTCCTTCGATCCGGGCGTCCACATCACAACGAGGCCGGTGTTGCGTCCCTCCCACACATCCTGAAACGTTTTTCCCGGCAGAACGAGGACCGTAGCGACGATTGCGCCGTCTTTGAAGACAGCGACGCTGTTCGCAGGCCAGTTGTTGGGCATGAGCAGGCATCCGACCCATGCCGCTGTCGGGGTCGCGCCGCGGGCATCGATATCGAATACCTCGATAGACTCTCGTCCACCATGGTTCGTCGCATACAAAAGGTATCGGCCCGTTTGCGCTGACCGGAGACTCAGTCCGTGCAGTACCGCTTGTTTCGGATCGAGCGGACCGGGGCACGAGGCGAACTTCGTTTTGTCTTCGCGAGTCGTCGAAACGCCCGGAGCGAAGAGACTCCGTGCCGTTTTCGCCTGCGTGTCGATCAGGTGAAGCCCGCTTCCGGCCATCATTCCACTGGCGATCAACCAACGCGTGTTGGGAACGAGCACAAGGTCTTCAGGCGCCTGCATTCCACAAATGAAATTCAGCCCGCCCGATGGCGCGCAGGAACCCGCCTGGGCGGTTGCCCTGGCGGCCGACGCAGTCATTCCCCCAAGAGCCAACAGCAGAATACAAATTATCCCTTTCATATCCTTAACCTCCGGCCAAAGAACCTCGTGCTGAAACACTAGAATAGCTCCCGGGAGTATGCCACTGCCGGATGCAGTTCCTACGGAGTAGCTGACGGCGTTGTGACGGCGCGGGGTGCAGTCTACAGGGCTTCCCCCCCCCGAAATGCATATTTCTACCGATTATTCGCGAGCGGCCTGTTGGACAAAGATCCGAAATGTCGTAGGCAGGTGTCAGCAGCAAGCACCGACTAACGTGCCGCGACCCATAACTAAGCAACACACAAACCCTCACCGCCCTGGGTAAATAAGTGCGGCGGTGGGCGACGTTTCAGCAGGAATGGCGCAGGAACAGTGAGGCGCAGGGTTGCGCAAGTCGTCGCAACGACACACTTGCTCGAACGCTTCACTCGGGAGGAACGGATGAAGAGAATCCTATCAATTCTTTGCGGTCTTCTGATTCTTTACAGCTACAGCCCTTCGTCCCTGGCCATCCAGGATAAGGACAAAGATAAAGATAAGGAGAAGGAAGTAACACCGAGCTTCCCTGCTTACGTGGACTCGGACCTGTGCGCGCGTCTGATGCTCGGTCCCATCACGACCCAACGGGTGGACTGCAGCGTAAAGACTTACAAAGACGGATCGAATCCGGTCCTGGTCCGTCTCGATGACAACACGATATTCAGCGTGAACAAAGAGAAGATGGTCAAGGATTACGTCGGCGGTTTTGGAGAGGCCAGCGGTGACATCAAAGTGAAGTCCGGCACGATGAAGCTTAAGGGATTTACGCCCATTGAGCGCAGTCAAATCCCCGAAGGTCCAGCGACGAAGCTTCTGGATGTGCGGACGTACCAGGCCAAGGGCTCTGCCCAGCTGCACGAGAAAGTCCGGCACGAACTGGCTATGATTGCCTACATCACCACGTTCGATTTCATCTCATTTACCCTTGTCGGCAACGACGTCATTCTGACCGGCTGGACCGTGCGCGATACGAACCGCAGCGATGCCGAGTACAGGGTAAAAAAGATTGAAGGCGTGGGCAAAGTTACTAACAACATCGAGATTCTCCCTCTGGGCGGAATAGACATGGAGATCCGCGCAGCAGCACGAAGTGCGCTGCAGCGCACCCATTCGACTTACTTCTGGAGCAACGGCTCCGACATCAAAATTGTGGTGAAGAATGGAACCATTATCCTCCTGGGAGCCGTGCGAACCCAGCAGGACTTCGACACCGCCACCATTCAACTGAATAGCTTGTCCGGTGTCTTTCACGTTTTCAATATGTTGCGAGTGACACCACCTGCTCCGAAGGACAAGGGCTAGCCTGGGCCGTTCGGCCTGGCCATGGAGGCAAAATCGTGAACAGATCTCGTTATTTCTGGAAAGCATTAGCTGGCTCGCTTTGTCTGGCATTCGCGATGGCGATCGCAACCGGTTGCTCACCGGCGGAGACAAAGGCCAGCGTAAAGAAGATTCCGGCAAATCAGGAATTCTCCGGGTTCTTAAAGGACTACGCGTCGTTGAAGCCCAACCCGAATCTTGACGGCAACGCCCTGACATTCGCGGCTGCTGATGCGAAGCAAAACCTGCGCAGCTATTTCGCGATCATCGTGGATCCGGTCGAGGTCTATGTCGCGACGGATGCCGACGCAAGCAAGGTCGATGATGAGGCCCGAATCGCGCTGACGAACTATTTCCAACACGCGCTTGTCGATGCGGTGTCGGATGCGTTTCCGGTGGTAAATGAGCCCAGCCCTCTGACGCTTCGCCTGCGAACCGCTATCGTAGGCGTGGATGTCGGCGGGCAGGTTGCCGCAGGAGATGTCCCTGCTGACGCCAAGCCACTCCATCAAGCTCTGAATATCGGCAAGGTGGGTGTCGAGATGGAGTTGGTGGACTCAAAAACCGGCGAACGCATCGCTGCGATGGTGGACAAGACCAACCTTGGCGCTGGAGCTGAGGTCGGCGCTGCAAACTTTTCGCGCATGCAGAAATTCGCTGCGGCCAGAGAAGCCTTTGACGAGTGGGCTTCACGAGTGCGAACGTTCCTGGATTCCGAGCACGAACTCAAGGGCGAGGACGCCGTGAAAGCCGACCAGTCCTATCGACCCTATGGCGAGTGAAGTCGCATCAAGGCGTGAATCAGCACCCCTATAAGGGGTGCACGGAGAGTAGCAGGGGTTAAGCGAGTGAAACGAGCGCAACCCCTGGTTCGTTCTTGCCACGCGGCGCAGCCTGAAGGGCTGCGAGGAGTCTCCTAGCACGCCTTCAGCGTGCGCAAGCTTGTCAGCCTCCGCGAACCAGGCGTGTCGCGCTTCGCGCTCCACACCTGGCTACCCTCCTTGCACCCCTTATAGGGGTGCTGATTCACGCCTTGATGCGTCAAGTTATGTTGATGCCCCTACCTTTTGGGGGATCCTGAGGCGTCCGCTGCGAGACCCTGTCCAGCGGCCGCCAGCTCGCGATAGAAATTCATGAGATCGGTGTGCGGAGGAGCAATTCCCTTTTGCCTCAGCATTCCCATTGCCTGACCGCGATGCAAGGTCGCGTGATTGACGACGTGTAAGACGATTTGCCAGGCCGGAGTACGGGCCTTTTGCCCGTCCAGTATCGAAACGTACTCCACGACGCGGTTGATTTCGCCATCACTCGCGTTCTCCGCCCACGCTAGCCATTTCCCCTGCAAACCGGGCCACACCGTCTCCAGAACCTCGCGAGTCTGACCCGGCTTCTCCATCGGCTCAACGACGCGGGTGAACCAAAGCCAGTCGGCCCAAAGAATGTGCGCGAGCGTGCCCAGCAGGCTGTTGTGCGATATGCCGACAGGTTTCTCCAAATCCGCGTCGGACATGCCGTGAACCGCCTCCACTAACTTGCGAGACGCCCAGGCAGAGTAGCGCAGGTGCAACGATGTTTCGGCTGAAGTCATGTCGAGAGCCTACTCCTTTCTTTCCAATCCTGTCGTCGCTAATGCCGAAGAAAGTGAATGGATGACCGGTGGATATTCCGGGACCAACGACCTGGGGAAGGCGTACGATTGCCGTGATGAAAACCTGGAGCGCGGTTCTTCTATCATTCGCTGCGTGTTTCGGTGCTGCACTGCCTGTCTGTCGCGCTCAGCAGCAGCCAGGGGCGGAGGGAATTGTGCTCGCTGAGAATGACGGCCTCAAAGCCATCATCCGGATCAAGACGCCGGCAAACCTTGCGGAAGCCGACTGGCTGCAAATTGAAATCCTGAACAGCGGGCCGCCGGGTCGAATCAAGCAAGCAGACCTGCAGGGACCATCAAAGCGCGCGGGGTCATCCTTCAGTTCAAACGACCTCTATGGAGTGACGTTCGGAACCTGGACAACGAGAAACGACCTCAATATCTATTCGGTTGGCAACACCCTTCCCGCAGGAAGGTACACGACATCAACTCCCGGGGCTTTTGCGAGTACACACTACGGATTGCCCAAATCGAATACCGACTACACGATGAATGTCACGTTGAAACTGGAGCTTGAAGATGGGCGATCACTGACAATGCAGAAGCCTGGCGTGCCGCTGTCGTTCACCTGGACACGGCCGGCCGCCGGCCAGATCCAGACCCTGCAGAAGCAGGCCGAGGATTTGCTGGCGAAGGCGATGATCAGCGCGACAGCACTGTCGGCGTCCGAACTGTCCGTGTTTCGGACTCTGCTGATGACAGAGGAAACATCGCGGACGATTACCCGGGACAAGGCGCTGGCGGCGCTCAAACAGCGGCAGATCGAGGGAACATCGCGCTTCGAAGAAGTGATGGCACTGGTCTACAGCAAGTGGAACACGGATCCTGTCGTGGTCGCGTTCTACCTCGATGCGTTGCGCACACGGGGACCGGAGGCTCTTTCCGATCTGACGCGGTTTTCCGTCACCGCCTGGGACAATTCCTTTCTGGAGCCCGTGGTTCACTTGATCGAGGACTCAGCAAGCACGCCTTTGAAGAGCATGACATTGGTAAATGGCGTGAGGTTTCTGAACGCGAACTACCCGAAGTGGAGCAAAGATCTGTCGGTGCCGCCGCGACTGAGCAGGGCTGTTCGGGAAATCCATTTTGCGATGGAGAACCAGAGTGGCAGTCCGGGGGCTTTCTACAACTTCATGGACCTGCTTGTGATGACGCACGATCGCGCAATGATCTGGTATCTGCGGCCATACCTTCATGACCGCACGATTGACCCGTTCACATCCCTTTCCTCCAGCATGCCCAGCGGTGTCA
>Ga0068859_100002650_pt1 | contig 18203 bp, 17 predicted proteins | sample KBSSwiS22_FD_66585 | JGI IMG/M metagenome (GOLD analysis project Ga0068859, IMG submission 66585) | Switchgrass rhizosphere microbial communities from Kellogg Biological Station, Michigan, USA - KBS Switchgrass S2-2 | ecosystem: Host-associated > Plants > Roots > Rhizosphere > Soil ...
GACCTCGCGGACGATGTAGCGCGGGCCCCAGCTGTCACGGTTGTGGATGCGGATCACGTACTCGCCCAGCAGCCCGAGGGCACCGAGGAGGACGGCCACCGAGAGGAGGAGCGCGTTCAGGATCAGTCCCGTGGTCACGACGGCGAGGACCGAAGCGGGGAAGATCCACGCGAGCGCGATGCGCACGAGCGTGAGGAAAGCGGCCCCGAACGCCAGCGCGCTCAGCGCCTGGAACGTCCCCTCGGAGTAGCCGAGGAGGTTGTCGAGATAGAACGTCCAGAGCTTGCGGAGCGTCCAGCCGGAGCGGCCGTAGGGGCGCGCGTGGTGCGTGACGGCGACCTCGCGCGTCCGCCCCGCCGAGCGGATCACGTACACGGGATTGAACGGTTGCTTGGGCCCGAACCCGAACGCGAGGATCAGATCCGCCCGGAACACCTTGAACGTGCACCCGAAATCGGTGAACCGCGTTCGCGTCATCCCGCGGAGCGTCCGGTTCGCGAAGAAGGAGAAGACGCGGCGCGCGAGCGGATCCTGGCGGCCGCGGCGCGCCCCGCTCACGACGTCGGCGCCCTCGTCGTACGCGGCGAGCAGGAGCGGCAGATCCTCGGGGTCGAGCTGGAGGTCGCTGTCGATGAACACGAGCGCCCGCCCCCGGCATCGCTCGATCGCGGCCGTCATGGCGCAGGCCTGGCCGGCGTTCCGGAAGAGGTCGATGACCGTCACGCGGGCGTCGCGCGCGTGGATCGACCGGAGACGCTCCAGCGTCGCGTCGGTGCTCCCGTCGTTCACCAGGAAGATCTCGAAGGACCGGCCCGTCTTCTCGAGCGTGGCCCGCAAGCGAGCGTAGAACTCGTCGATGCTCTTCTCTTCGAAGTAGCAGGTGACGACCGCGGAGAGCTCGGGCCTCTCGCTATCCGTCATGCCAACCCGCCGGACGCTCCTTGATCACCCTCGCCGGCGCGCCGACGGCGGTCGTGTCCGCCGGCAGAGGCTTGGTCACGACCGATCCCGCCCCGACGATGGACCACGCTCCGATCGCGCACTTCGGCACGATGACGCTCCCCGTGCCGAGCTCGACGCCCTCGGAAACGGTGACGTTGCCGGAGATGTGCACGCCCGGGTTGACGGTGACGAAGTCCTCGAGCACCGCATCGTGGCCGACCGTCGCGCCGAGGTTGACGTGGACGTGGTCGCCGATCCTGATGTCGGTCGTGACCAGGGTGCCCGCGCAGAGGACCGTGCCGGGGCCCAGGGCGACGTGATCGCCGACCCAGGCCATCGGATGCACGAGGGTGGCGAATTGCGTTCGCCCCCCGCCGGCGATTCTCCTCGCGACCTTGCGGCGATCCGCGGACGAGCCGATGGCGATCACGACCTGAACGTCGGGGTGGTCCGTCAGCCAGCTCACGTCGCCCAGCACCGGGAGCCCCTGGATCGTCGGCGTCTTCACCAGCGCGCGGTCCACGATGAACCCCCGGCAGTCCCAGGTCGCCTCGCGCCGATTGATGTCCCGGACCAGCTGGAGGACCTCGCGCCCGAACCCGCCTCCCCCGTAGATCGCCAACGGTCGCGCGGCCACGCTACACCTCGGCGATGATCGAAACGATGCGCTCTTGCTCGAGGGGCGTCAGGTCGGGGTAGATCGGCAGGCAGAGGACCTTCTCCGCCGCTTCCGCGGCCACGGGCAGATTGCTCCGCGACGCGGAGGCCAAGTCGCGGTACATCGGAAAGTCCGAGATCAGCGGGTAGAAATACCGCCGCGCGTGAATGCCGTGGCTCCTCAAGCGCTCGTACAGACGGTCCCGCTGAATGGGGAAGTCGGCCTCCACCATGATCGCGAAGTACGAGTGGTTCTCGGTCGCGTCCGGGACGAGCCGCGGGAGCGAGATCCCCTTCACGTTCTTGAGGCCGTCCCGGTACACGCGATCGATCCGCCGGCGGCGGGCGATCGCCCCGTCGATGCAGGTCAATTGCAGGAGACCGAGAGCGGCGTTGAACTCGCTCATCTTGCCGTTGATGCCCGGGGCGACGACCGTGACCTCGTCCACGAAGCCGAAGTTCTTCAGGTGGTCGATCCGACGCTTGACTCGGGCGTCGGGGCTGACGATCGCGCCCCCTTCGAAGGTGTTGAAGACCTTGGTGGCGTGGAAGCTCAGGACGGACAGATCTCCGTGCTCGAGCAGGCTGCCGGTCTCCGTCCGCACGCCGAACGCGTGCGCGGCATCGTAGATGACCTTCAGTCCGTAGTTGTCGGCGATGGACTGGATCGCGCCGACGTCGCAGGGGCGGCCGTAGCAGTGCACGGGGAGGATGGCCGCGGTCTGCGGCGTGATGGCGCGCTCGATCCTCGCCGGGTCCATGTTGAGCGTGTCCCGCTGCACGTCGACGAAGACCGGCTTGATGCCGTTCCACATGAGCGAGTGGGCGGTCGCCACGAACGAGTACGGCGTCGTGATGACCTCGCCCGTCACGCGAAGCGCTTGCAGCGCCGTGACCAGCCCGATCGTGCCGTTGGCGAAGAGCGAGACGTGGCCGACGCCGAGGTACGCGCCGAGGGCCGCTTCGAGCTTGTCGTGGAAGGGGCCGGCGTTCGTCAGGATCTTGCTGTCCCAGATCTCCCGGAGGTAGGGGATGAACTCATCCAGCGGAGGGAGATCCGGCCGCGTCACGTAGATGGGCTTGTCCGTCACCGTGGTTCCGGTGCTCGCGTGCCGCGGCGGCAGGTCGGTCTTTCCTACCATCGATTCCCCCTTGGGGAGGAGCAGCTCCGACGAGGACGCTTCGTCTCGAGAGGTGCGACGTCTCATGCGGGGTCAATCTTGTTCGTGGGCGGCGCTTTGTCCATCGGCCCGCATGCTAACTCGCCCCGGCCTCCTGGTAACATGGCGTCGTGCGAACGGCCGCGCAGATTCTCGAGTGACCGGACCGCGGCCGCTTCCGATTCTCCCCCTCGTGGCGCTGCTCGTCGTCTGTGTCGCCTTTCCGCCGGAGGTCCACGGTCTCGCGCTGGCGGCGATGGCGATCCTCGCGCTGCTCGCCGTGGTCGCGTCCCCGGCGATGACCTCCCCAGCGTCGTACGGGGTCTGGGCGGCGGTTCCGGTCGTGCTCGTGGCGTCGCGCTTGGGGATCGCTCCCGGTGAGGCGGTCGAGCCCGCGGCCACGATGCTCCTCGCGGCGCTCGCGGGCATCGCGGCGTCCGGCATCGCGATCCCCGTCGACCTTCTGGCCAAGCTGTTCGGCGCCGCGGTGGCGGTCGTTTCCTCTCGCGCGCTTTACGAATGGATGTGGGGCCTCTCGTCGTGGGCCGAGCGGGTGCGGGCCGAGATGCCCGCGGCGGACTCCGCGGCGATCCTGAATCGCCTCGAGCAGGGCCGGCCGTACGGAGGATTCGTGACCCCGGCGGCGCTGGGCTGCTTCCTGGCCATGACGGTCCCGGCGGTCGCTGCCTGGGCGCTCGGGAAGCGCGGGAGCGCCCGTGCCTTCGGTGTGAGCGTCGCGGCCCTCGGGGCGGCCGCGCTCCTGACGACGCGATCGGTGACGGCCCTCGCGGCGCTCGCGGGCGCCGTGATGCTCGCGGGGCTTCGCGGCCGGATTCCGCGGCGGGTCCTCGTGGGAACGGCGCTCACCATCGGCCTCGCCGCGACCGCCATCGGTATCGCCCGTCCCGACGCCGTGCTTGCGCCGGGGAGCCAGGACTCGCCGTGGAGCCTGCGCGCCGGCAACGTGCGCGTGGCCCTCGAGATCGCGCGCGCGCATCCTCTGTTCGGGGTCGGTCCCGGTGGATACGCGGAGGCCTTCCCCCAGTACCGCCGGGCCGGTGACAACGAGTCGCGACACGCGCACGACCTGCCCGCGGAGCTGATGGCCGAGTGGGGAATCCCGGCCGGACTCCTGCTCTCGGCGCTCTTCTTCTGGTTGTTCGTCGCTCCGGTCGTGCGCGCCTCGGGTTCTTTCCGCAGCTTCCCCTTCGGGCTGTCGATCGGCCTCGCCGCGTTCGCGCTTCACAACGTCGTGGATTTCACCTCGTTCCTCCCCTCCCTGCTCGTGCTCGCGGCGGTGACGCGCGGGTGGCTCGCGGCGCGTCCCATCGCCCCGCCTGCCGCCCCGCGATGGCTCGTGGCGACGCTCGTGCTGACGGGGGGGCTCGCCGTCGTGGTCGCGGGCGCGGGCTTCGCCCGCGAGGCCGTCTTCGACGCGCGGCGATCCGCCGCGACCGGGGATCACATCCGAGCGCTCGCCGACGCCTCCCGCGCGCGCCGCGCCGCGCCGTGGGACGCCGACCCGCCGCAATTGGAAGCGGAAGCGAGGATGGCCGCGGGCGGAGACCTCGCGGCCGCGCTCGCCGCCGCCGATCGTGCCGTGGCGCGCGCGCCCGCGCGCGCCGCCGCCCGCGCCGTCCGGGCGCGCGCTCGCGCGGCCGCGGGGGACGCCGCGGGGGCCTATGCCGATCTGGTCGAGGCGTCCCGTCTGTATCCGACGAGCCCGGACTACGCGCCGGGGCGCGATGCGCTGGAAGACGCGCTCGCCAAGGCGCGCGCCGGTGCCCCGCGTTGAAGGCCGGTGCCAAGGCCGCCTGCGTCGTCGCGGTCGTCGCGGTGGCGACGCTGGGCGAGGGGGGCGCGTCCGGCACGTCCTTGCTGGTCCAGCACCTGCTGATCGCCGCGGCCGTCGCCGCGAGCGTCCTCGCGGGACCGGCGTCCGGCTTCGTCCCGTCCCGGGGGCCGAGGGCCGCCTGGCTGACGTTCGCGCTCCTCGCGGCGGCGGGTGCGGTCGCCGCGCCCTACGCGTACGCGGCGTGGCTGGTCCTCGTGGAGATCGCGGCCTTCGGGGCGGTCGTGTGGCTCGCGAGCGGCGAGCCGGCGCCGCTTTCGCGCATGTTCCCCCCCGCCGTCGCCGTCCTGGCCGCGTCGCACGCTCTCGTCGCGGTCGTCTCGCGCCTCTCGGGCTCGCCGCGGCCGGCCTCCACGTTCCTGAACCCGAATCATCTCGGCGCGTGGCTCGCCGCGGCGACGCTTCTGCTCGCGGGACGACAGCTCGACCGGACCCTCCCGCTCCGGACGCGGGCGGTCTACGGGGGCGTGATGGCCCTGGCGCTCGCGGGGATCCTCGTGACCGGCTCGCGCGGTGCCGCGCTCGCGATCGGCGCGGGCGCGATCGCGCTCGTCGGAATGACGTGGAGCACGCTGTCCGCCCGGGCGCGGCGCGTCATGCTTTCCGGCGTCACGGTGGCGGTCCTCGTGGCGGCGGCCGGCGTCGCCGTACGCTTCCGGAGCGACGACGACCCGTACCGCTTCCACCGGATGCGCATCTGGCGCGCCTCGTGGCAGGCGGTCGCCGATGCGCCGTGGCGGGGGACCGGCCCCGGACAATTCCCGTCGGCGGCGCCGAACCTCAACTTCCCGTTGGAGGACACGCCGCTCCGCTACGAGCGCGGGTTCCGCTCGCCGCACTCCGACGTGCTGCGCGCGTTCTGCGAGTTCGGCTTGCCCGCGGGTCTCGCCGCCCTCGGCGCGGTGGCGCTCCTCGCGCTCCAGGCGGTTCGAGGTCGCCGGGCGCTCCCGCCGGTCGCCCTCGGCGCGTGCGGTGCGCTGGCCGGCCTCGCCGCGCAGGCGTGCGTCGACGACCTGTCCACGCGCCCCGCGATCACGCTCCTCGGAGCCGCGCTCGTCGGCCTGGTGCTGGCGGTCCCGCGCGAGCGGCCCGCGGGGCGGGGCGCCGCCATCGCCGTCGCGGCGATCGTCGTCGCGGGTCTCGGCGTGGGCGAGGTCGCGGGGTTCGCCGCGTGGAAGCTCTCGCACGCGCTCCCGCGCGGACCGCTCGATCCGGCGCAGCTCTCCCGGCTGCGCCGCGCGATCGCTTGGAACCCGTTGCAACCGGATCTGTGGGCGCGGCTCGCCGAGCACGCCCAGGGAACGCCGACCGGATCGGCCTGGTCGCTCGTGGACTACGCCGTCGCTCGCGAAGCCGCCGAGCACGCGATGAGGCTCCAGCCCGCCGACGCGTTCTACGCGCGGGGGGCCGCCCGCGTGGCGGCCAACGCGTCGCTGTCCGTCCTTCCGTTCACGTCCGAGCGAGACCGTGCCGACCGTCTCTACGACGACGCGGAGCGCCTGGCCCGCACCGATGCGACGATCCCGTTCGAGAAGGCGAGGTTCCTCCTCCGGGCCGGCGATCCGTCCGGCGCGAGGCGCGCGGCCGAGCGGGCCCTGAAGATCGAGCCCCGCGCGGGAGCCGTTTGGCTCTGTCTCGCGCAGGCGGCCCTCGCCCAGGACGGCGCGGCGGGGTCCGCGTCGGTGCGCCGTTACCTCGACGAGGCGGAAGCGGTCGCGCCACGCCCCGGAGAGATGCCGACCTCCACCTACGATGCCTCGTTGCGCGCCGTCGATCCGGCGGCGGTGGCGTCGCTGCGCGCCGCTGTCGCGGGGACCATCGCGCGGTGAGCGCCCCCGCGCCGCTGTTCACGGTCCTCACGCCGACGTTCAATCGTGCGCATACCCTGCCGCGCGTCTGGGACAGCCTGCGAGCGCAGACGTTTCCCGACTTCGAGTGGGTCGTGGTGGACGACGGCTCGACCGACGGCACCGCGGAGCTCGTGCGCGGGTGGGCGGCCGAAGCGCCGTTCCCGGTTCGCTATCTCCGTCAGGAGAACCGCGGGAAGCACCTCGCCGTCAATTGGGGCGTCGCGGAGTCGGTGGGCGAGATGATCGTCATCCTCGATTCCGACGACGCCTGCGTCCCCGCCGCCTTGGAGCGATTCGCCCACCACTGGCGGTCGATCCCCGACGCGCGCCGGGAGCGCTTCTACGCCGTCGTGTGCCACTGCGCCGATCCGTCCGGACGGCGCGTCGGCGATCCGTTCCCCGCACCGGTCGTGGACGCGCCGGGACTCGACGTGCGCTACCGCTGGAAGGCGCGCGGGGAGATGTGGGGCGCGGTGCGCGCGGATCTGATGCGCGCGCGACCGTTCCCGGACAAGCCGGAGCGGACCTACATCCCCGAGAGCGTCGTGTGGGACCGGCTCGCGCTCACCCATCTCGCGCGCTTCGTCGACGAGGCGCTGCGCGTCTATCACCTGGAGCCGGGGGAGGGATCGCTCGGCTCGCCGGGCGATCCGGCACGCCACGCGTGGGGGAGCATGCTGCAACACCGCGTCGTCCTCGACGAGCACCTCGCCTACTTCCCCGCGGCGCCCCTCGCCATCCTGGCGTCCGCCGCCCACTACGTGCGCTTCTCCCTCCACGCCGGCGTAGGGGCGCGAGAGCAACGGCGCGCGCTGACGCGTCAGGCGGCGCGGGCGTTGTGGTGGATCGGTCTCCCCGTCGGATGCGCGGCCTGGGCCTACGATCGGCTCCGTCGCCGGGCGCGCCGCGGCCGCTAGGGCGTCAGTCCTTGGCTTTGTCCGTGCGCTTGAGCTCGGTGAGCCACATCTTGCCGTCCTTCTCCGTGTACTCGAAGTGGACCTTGTCCCCGACCTTGACCTCTTGGACCGTGAGGTCGCCTTTGAGCTTGGTGGACTCGGTCCAGTAGAGCGTCCACTGGTCGTCCTTGTCGCCCTGCACCGACAGCACCATCAAGTCCCTGTCGATGTTGATGACCTTGCCCTCGTGAGGACGATTGTCGTCGGCGATCGCGAGCGCGCCGAGGCCCAGCACGAGGCTCAAGGCGAGTATCAGAACGGAAAGCTTCCTCGGTTTCATAGACACCTCCATCGATGCAGGACCTCAAGATCCGCGCCAAGGGGCGAATGCGCGTCTTCTCGTCGCGACGTAACGGCCGGAAAGCGCATTCCTACCCGCGGGAGGTAAGAGGGGCGGCCCCGATCTACCTGATGTAACGCGATCACACTCCGCTAGGACCCCGCGCGCGCCAGCTCGACGAGCGGTGCCGTGGCACCCGGGAGCGGCGGGCGGCCTGAGGTGCGACGGAAACCGAGAACGTTGATACAGCCGTCGGCGACCGGCTCCGGCTGAAGCCGGACGAAAGGTCCCGTCGCTCCTCGCGTCCACAGCTCGAAGCCGGAGGCCGAGAGCAATCCGAGAAGCTCGGCGGCCGCGTGACCGAAGCGCGCTTGATGCGCCTCCGCGACCTCGACGTAGATCCACGACGTCCGCTGGAGCGCTCCGGCGGCACCCCGAAGGACCGGAACCTCGAATCCCTCGACGTCGATCTTCAGGAGCCGGATGGGGCCGGGCGGGAGGTCGTCGTCGAGGGTCACGAGGGGCACGTCGACCCCGGCGCCGTCGCTCGAGACGCGGTTCTGATCGTCGGCCACGCCGTCGGTGATTCGCGCGGACCCCGCACGCTCGCCGACCGCCCGGCCGCGCAGATCGAGGTGCGGAAACGGGTTGAGCGCCGCATTGCCCGACAGGAAGCGGAAGACGCGGGGATGCGGCTCGTAGGCGATCACGCTCCCTCCCGGCCCCGCCGCGGCGGCCGCTTCGAGGGCGACGAATCCGATGTTGGCGCCGACGTCGACCACGGTATCGCCCGGCCGAACGACCGTACGGACGATCTCGCGGTCCTCCGCCGCATAGCCGGGATCGGCCCAGAGGGTCATCGACATCGAGCTCGGCCAGAACCGGTACACGATGCCGCCGCGACTCATCTTGAACAGGGGGGAGATGCCGCTGTGGAAGAGGAGACGCGAGATCGCGAAACGGACGGGGTGTTGCGCGCTGCGCCAGGCCCGGAGCAGACGCACGATGCGTTGCATCGGCGCTATGGTAGCCTGCGCCGCCCCGTGAAGGCAGCCGCGCCCCGTTTCGCCTCGATGCTCGCGGGTGCCGGCGTGGCCGCCGGCATCGTTCGCGCGGTCGCGCTCGTCAAGGAGCTGGTCGTCGCGGCGCGGCTCGGCACCGGCGACGCGCTCGATGCCTTCCTCCTGGCGCTGGCCGTTCCGCTCTTCGTCGCGGCCGCGTTTCGCAGCGCGATCCTCTCGTCGCTCATCCCTCGCTTCGTCGCGGTCCGGGAGCGCGAGGGCCGCGAGGCCGCGGGGCGCCTCCTGGCCTCGTCGCTCGCACGGCACGCGCTCGTCGCCGGTGCCGCGTCGGCCGTTCTCGCGCTCGCCGCCCATCCGATCGTCCTGGTGGTCGCCTCGGGCTTCCCGCCGGAGAAGCAGCTGCTCACCGAGCGGCTGTTCGTCCTGCTGTCCGCGCTGGTCCTGTTCGACGGGCTGGCGGCCGTGTGGTCCGCGGCGCTCCAGGCCGAAGGGAGGATCGTCGTCTCCACCCTCGCCCTCGTCGGCGGGCCCCTCGTCACGCTCTTGGCGTTGGCCGCGACCGAGGGACGCTCGCCCGAGATCCTCGTGTTCGGAACCGTGGCCGGGGCTCTGGTGGAGATGGTGTGCGTCGCGGTTTTCCTCCGCGCGAGCGGCTGGTCGCCGCTCGCGCTCGATCGTCCCTGGGGGGCGCACGTCCAAGACTCGACGAAGGGATTCGCGAAGCTCCTCGTCGGGATCGGCGTCCTGGCCGTCAACCCGATCGTCGATCAAGGGATGGCCGCGCACCTGGGAGCCGGAAGCGTCGCGGAGCTCGGTTACGGCGGCCGCGTCGTCGGCGGCATCCTGGGGATCGTCGCGATGGCCTTCGGTACGGCCGCGCTACCACGCTACTCGATGTACGCGGCGCAGGGCGATCGCTCCGGACTCTGGCGCGCCTTCCGCCGCGACGGCCTCTTCGTCGTCCTGTTCGGCACGGGGACGGCGCTGGCCTTGGCCGCGGTCAGCGAGCCCGTCACGCGATGGCTCTACGAGCGCGGAGCGTTCTCGCCGGCCGATACCGCCGTGGTGGCTCGCATCCAATCGTTCTGCACCGTTCAGCTTCCGGGGTACCTGCTGGGCATCCTCGGCTCGCGGGTCCTCAACGCGCTCGGCCGGGATTGGGAGATCGTCGTCATCGCGGTCGCCGGTGCCTTGCTCAACGTCCTCGGGAACGTCGTGTTGTCGCGGTGGCTCGGCGTGGCCGGGATCGCGCTTTCGACGGGACTCGCGTACACGATAACGGCCTCGGCGATGTCGATCATCGTGGCGCGCACGCTCCGGCGCCCCGCTCACACGCCGTGAGCTTGACGCCAGGACTGGAGCACCAGAACGTCCCAGAGGTAGTAGTGCCAGTTCCGCTTCCCCTCGAGGTGCTCGTGCCACTTCTCGCGGATCGGGCCCGGCGTCAAGAGGCCCTCGCGGCGGAGGCGGGTCTCGGACAAAAGATCCTCCGCCCAATCGCGTAGGGGTCCGCGCAGCCAGACGTCGATCGGAAGGCCGAAGCCCATCTTCGGGCGGTCGACGAGCTCGGCCGGCACGTGCCGGTAGAGGACCTGGCGCAGCGCCCACTTCGTGCCGCCGTCCCGGACCTTGAGCGCGAGCGGAAACCGCCACGCGAGCTCGACGACGCGGTGGTCGAGCAAAGGCACGCGCGCCTCGAGGCCCACGCTCATGCTCGCGCGGTCCACCTTCACCAGGATGTCGTCGGGGAGGTAGGCGAGGGTGTCGTCGAACATCAGGGGATGGACGTTGTCCGGGAAGCTCGCGGGGCGGTCGGCGGTATCGGCGAGCCGGGGCCGGGGGCGGGCGCCCTCGATGAGGCGCTCGGGCGATTTCCAATGGGACAGGAGATCGAGGTAGAGCGCGCGCTCGTCGGGGAGCGAGAGGAGCTCGGCGAGCTTGCGGATCTTGTCCCCGGCGGCGCCCCCGCTCCCGTAGCGCCGCAGCCAGGGGTCGAGGAATCCGAGGAGCCGGTTGGCCGCGTCCACCGGAACCGCTCCGAGCATCGAGCCGACGGCACGCCGCAGGCCCGACGGCAGTCGCGAAAAGCTCCGATCGAGGTCGGCGAACAGCGCGTACCTCTTGTAGCCCGCGAACAGCTCGTCGCCGCCGTCGCCGGAAAGCGCGACCGTGACGTGCCGGCGCGCCAGCTCCGAGACGAGGAGCGTGGGCACCTGCGACGAATCGGAAAAAGGCTCGTCGAAGAGCGACGCGATCCTCGGCACGGCGGCGAGCGCTTCCTCGGCGGAGACGATCCTCTCGGTATGCTCGGTTCCGAGGTGCCGCGCGATCTCGCGAGCGTGGGCGGACTCGTCGTACTCCTTCTCGGCGAATCCCATGGTGAACGTCCGGACCGGGCCGGACGCCCGCTTCCGCATGAGCGCGACGACGAGCGATGAGTCGATCCCGCCCGACAGGAACGCGCCGAGCGGGACGTCGGCGATCATCCGCAGGCCGACCGACTCGGTGAGCCGCCGCTCGAGCTCGTCCACCGCCTCGCGCTCGTCGCCTTCGAACGGATGCGCCGCGCCGTCCCGTGCGACGTCCGCGAGCGACCAGTACGCGGACAGCCGTCCCTCCTGGTCCGGGTGCGGGGTCGCAAGGTCGAAGGTGCGGATGCCGCCGGGCTCGAGCTTCCGGAACCCGGCGAAGACCGCGTACGGCGCGGGGACGCAGTTGAAGCGCAGGAAGCTCGCGACCGCGTCGCGGTCGAGGCTCGCCGAGAACGACGGGTGGCGCCTCAGGGCGGTCATCTCGGATCCGAAGAGCAGCGTTCCGCCGGACCACCCCCAGTAGAGGGGTTTGATCCCGAGACGGTCGCGAACGAGATGGAGCCGGCGCTCCGTCCGATCCCACAGGGCGAACGCGAACATGCCGACGAACCGCTTCACGGACGCGGGAAGGCCCCACGCTTCGACGGCCGCGAGCATGACCTCGGTGTCCGAGTGTCCTCGGAATCGTGCGCCGGCCGTCTCGAGCTCCGTGCGCAACGCCCCGAAGTTGAACACCTCGCCGTTGAAGGCGATGACGAACCGGCCGCTCGCCGAGATCATCGGCTGGTGGCCTTCGACGGAGAGATCGAGGATCGAAAGGCGCCGGAACGCGAGCCCGAGTCCGGCCGCGGCGTCGTGCCAGAACCCGGCGTCGTCCGGGCCGCGATGCGCGAGGGCCGCCGCCATGCTCCCCAGGCGCTCGGGCCAGGCGGCGTCCTCGGTACCAGGATCGAACGCCCCAGCCAGGCCGCACATCGCGCGCATGCTAGCATCCGGCTCGCGCTGTGAAGGTCCTCTTCTTCATCTCGTCCTTGCAGTGCGGCGGCGCCGAGCGCGTGAGCGTCACGCTTTGCCATCGCTTCGCGGAGCGCGGCTGGGACGTCACGCTCGCGACGTTCGACGACGGCAGCGTCCCGCCCTTCTTTCCGCTCTCCCCCGGCGTGCGGCACGTCCCGTTGGGACTGCAGAGGCGATCGACGGGTCTCGCGCACTCGGTGATGAACAACGTGCGGCGCGTGCGGCGCCTCGCGCGCTTCATCGCCGCCGAGCGGCCCGACCGCATCGTCTCGTTCATCGACGGCACGAACGTCTTGGCGCTGCTCGCGTCGCGGGGGACGGGAATCCCGGTGGTCGTCTCCGAGCGCATCGATCCCGCGCGACACAGGATCCCGATGCCGTGGCGCGTGCTGCGGCGGCTCACCTACAAGTGGGCGAGCGCGATCGTGGTCCAGACGCAGGCCGCGGCGGGTTATTTCCCGGCGTCGTGGCAGTCGCGGATCGCGATCGTTCCGAATCCGGTCGCGAAGGCTCCGCCCTCCGACGAGGCGGATGCCCAAGCGCCGCCGCGGATCGTGGCGATGGGCCGTCTCGACCCGCAGAAGGGCTTCGATCTCCTCATCCGAGCTTTCGCGCGGGTCGCCGCTTCGCATCCCGGCTGGACCCTCACGATCCTGGGGGAGGGTCCCGAGCGCGCGGACCTCGAGAGGCGGATCGCCGCCTCGGGAGTTTCCGAACGGATCTCCCTTCCCGGCCGCGAGGCGAACGTCGCCGGCGTCCTCCGGCGCTCGGGGCTGTTCGTCCTCTCGTCGCGGTACGAGGGATTCCCCAACGCGCTGTGCGAGGCGATGGCGTGCGGGCTCCCGGTGATCTCCTTCGATTGCCCGAGCGGCCCCGCCGAGATCATTCGTGACGGCGTGGACGGCGTGCTCGTGCCGCCGGAGGACGTGGAGGCGCTCGCCTCCACGATCTCGCGCCTGATCGCGGATCCGGCGCTGAGGCGGGAGCTCTCGCGCCGCGCGATCGAGATCTCCGATCGATTCTCGGACGCGCGCATCGAAGCGATGTGGGGAACGATCCTGGAGCGGGGGGCCTAAGGCGCGCGGAGCTCGGCGTACAGGGCTTCGTACGCCTCCGCCGCCCGGTCGATGCCGTACCGCTCCACCACGCGGGCGCGTGCGCGCGCTCCGAGCGATCGACGCTCGGCCCCGGACATCGCGGCCAGACGCTCCCAGCCGCCGGCGAGCGCTTCGGGGTCGCCGGCCGGCACGAGGACGCCGGTGTCTCCGAGCAGCTCGGGGATGTCTCCGAGCGCCGGTGCAACGCATGGAACACCCGCGGCCATCGCCTCGAGGAGCGCGTTCGGAAACGCCTCCGCGTGCGAGGCCAGCGTCGCGACGTCCGAGGCGGCGAGCAGGTCGGCGACGTCGGCGCGTTCGCCGAGCACGAGGCAACGATCGCGGATACCGGCTTCCTCCAGCCAGGCCGTTAGGGTCGCGTTGTCCGGGCCGATCCCGGCCCCGGCCAAGAGGAACCTCGCTTCGGGACGGAGGCGCGCGAAGATCTCGGCGGCCTGCGCGAATCCGCGGTGGTTCTTCACCGGATGCCACCGTGCGAGAAGCGCGACGACCAGCGCGTCAGATGCCATGCCGAGCTCCGCGCGGACGCGGGCCCGCGTCCCCTCGCCGGCGGCGAACGCCGCGACGTCGATGCCGTTCGGGATGACGCGCGTCCGCGCCGCGAGGAAGCCGGCCGCCTCGTGCTGGCGGGCCGCGTCGTGGGCGTTGTAGACGATCGCGGCGGGGAGCACCGATCCGCGCGCATTCCGTTCCACGACCCAGCGCGTGCCGGCGGGGCTGGCTTCGAGATCCAAGAGCCCCTGGCGCACGCTCCACACCAGCACCGGCCGCGTCCGGCACGCCCGGGCCGCCACGCGCGCGGCCAGGTTGCCCCGGTACATCCAGCCCTGCACGACGTCCGGCCGGAACGAGCGCGCCAGGAGCGCGAGGCGAGGGAGCGAGGCGACGCCCCGGCCCAGCTCGGTGACGGCGACGCCGGAGTCCGCGATGACGGGAGCGAACGGTCCGCCGGAACCCAGCGACGCCACCGCGCAGACGTGGCCGCGAGAGGCGAGCCTCGGCGCGAGCCGCGCGAGGAAGCCCTCCGCACCGCCGCGCGTGAGACCGGACGTGACGAACAGGAGCCGCATCAGCACCCCGACGGAACTGAATCATATTCAAGAGCCACGACGGGTGGGACGTGGACGGCTCGGTCAGGGCCGCAGCACCAGATGCCCGGCCAGCTCCGAATCGAGGGCGAGCCCGGCGGCGCGTGCTTCCATGAGCAGCCGCCGCCGTGTGAAGAAATGAAGGAAGCTCCGCTCGACCTCGGCGTCCGCGTTGATCCAGCGCGCGTGGGCGTCCCCCCAGAGCTGCTTTCCCCCGCGTCGCGCCCAGAGAATGGCGAGCAGGACTCGATCGCGGAGGGCGCTGACGGTTCGTCCCGAGAGCACGATCACACCGTCCGGGGCCAACCATGTGGCGGCGCGGCGGAGCATCGACACGCGATCGGTTTGTGAGGCAATGAAGCTGTAGAAGCCGCCACTGAGGAAGACGCACCGATAGGTCGCGGGCTTCTCCTCGTGAAAGCGTAGGTCCGCGAGCTTGAGCTCGAGTGGAAGTCCGAGGCGCTGCGCCGCGCTCCTGGCGCGCTGGGTCATCGCGGGAGAGAAGTCGACGCCGACCACCGCGAAGCCAGCCCTCGCGAGCTTGAAACATTCACGGCCGGTCCCGCTCCCCGCGAGGAGGATGCACGCCCCCGCGGGGAGGAGCGGCTCGAGGAGCGAGACGGGAAAGTCGTCGTCGGCCTCCAGGGGATCCTTATAAAAAGGGGCCTGAACGTCGTATCGCGCGCGGATCGTCTCCTCCGGCTCTCGCCCGACCGCGGGTCGGCCGCGCCACGCCTCGAGCAAGGAAAGCACCGCCCGCCGCGTGCGCCGGGTCCTGTCGGAAACATGGAGCGGGGGGCTGGGGACGTGGCCGAGGACATCCTTCGCCTCGACCGCGACCGAGCGCGCGGGATCGGCGTCCCCCTGCAGGATGAGGCGGTCGCCCCGCCGGTCGCAGAGTCGCAGAACGTCCACGATCGGAGTCGACACGCAGAGCACGCTACCTGGCGTGGACCCGCGTCCCGACAGAGGCTCGACTTGGAAATGTTCGCCGTCACGGAGCGCCGGCCACATCCGGTCCCCCGCATAGACGAGCTCGACGGGAGCCCCCCCCTCGAGGAACCGGCGGAGCGTCTCCGGCGTGACGAACGTTCCCAGCTCCGGAATCGCCACCGCGGAGAGCGGGTCCCAGAGCGCTGGACGCGAGATCAGCTCTGGATCGGCCCGGCGCCGCACTGCGCATCGTTTCCACAAACACACGCCACCGCGCGGCCTTCTATCTTCTCCGTGTACAAGACCCGTGGCCTTTCGTACGGCTTTTTCATGCGGAAATCTCCTCCTGTCGTGCCCCGGGAGAGTTACGCGGAAAACCGAGACCTGTCAACGAGGAGTACGTGAACGAATTACCATCGTCGCCGATGACCACCGAGGACGCGCCGGCCCGGATCGCAGCAACCTCCCACTGACGGTCCTCGCGGTCGCCGCGTGCGTCGTCCTGCTCCGCTTCGCGTGGGAGATCCTGCTCCCGATCATGATGTCGATCCTGGCGAGCTACGCGCTCGACCCCGTCGTGAAGTGGCTCGCCCGCCTCCGGATCCCCCGCGCGCTGGCCGGCGATCGCCGCCGGTCTCCCCGAGTCCGCGAGGAAGCTGCGCGAATCGTGGCATCGGCTCCGTCGGAGCGAGGGGCCCGTGCAGACGCTGAGCGAGGCGGTCGCGGAGATCGAAAAGACGGCCGACGCCGCCCCGACGACCGCGCCTGCGGCGCCCCCGCCGGGGGTCAGCCGGACGCGGCGATCACCGGCGCGAGCGGCTCTTCGGAGCCCAGCGACGCCACCGCGCACACGTGGCCGCGCGAGGCGAGCTTCGGCGTGAGCCGCGCGAGGAAGCCTTCGGCGCCGCCGCGCGCGAGGCCGGACGTGACGAAGAGGAGCCGCATTCCGGCGACGGAGTCTACTCGATGAGGCGGATCAGCTCCTCCCGATCGGCGTCGCTGAGGTCGGAGCTGAAGTGCAGCAGCGCGGGCACGATGTCCCCGCCTTCGAAGTAGTCGCGCCGACAGCCGAGGTGGAGGAATCCGCTCGGCACGAAACGTCCCTCCTCGTCGTGCACCAGCCGGATGCGCCAGCTCTCCTTCGCGATCGCTTGCTTGCAATGCCGGCACCTGGCCTGGCCCGTGGGCGAGCGCTCCGCACCGCCGAGACGCGGCAGGCGCGGGTGCGCCGCGGTCGCGTGGGCCGCACGCTCGAGCACGTCCGTGTGGGTCAGCTCGGCGGGCGCCGACGGTAGCGCCTCGAGAAGTGCCGCCGGCCGCTTGTAGGCCGCGCACAGCGGGTGGTACCAGAACGTCGCTTCCCCCTCGGCGTAGGGGTTCGGGACGCGTTCGCCGAAGCGCCAGGTCCCGCGCTCGATCTGCCGGCCGCACCCGCGACACTTCGCGCGCCCGGTGGAGGCGGGCTCGAAAACGTGGGGCATGCCCGAGATTCTAAGCGCTCGAGGGCGCCCACGCCGCGACCGTGCGCGCCATCTCCGCCAGGACGTCCTCGTCGCTCCGCCCGGCCGACTTGAGGAGGTGGAACGAGTGGTCCGCCCCTTCGAGGATCTGCAGCGTGGCGCCCGGGATCGGTGCGACGAGCGGACGCAGGAGGTCGAGCTCGGCGAGCTTGTCGCGGGTGCCCTGCAAGAACAGCATCGGCACCGTCACGCGGGACAGGTGCGCGCCGCGCGCGACGGCCGGGCTTCCGGCGGGGTGAAGCGGGAAGCCGAAGAACACGAGCCCGCGCACGCCTTCGAGCGGCTCGCTCGCTGCGGCCAGCGAGGTCATGCGGCCGCCCATCGACTTACCTCCGGCGAGCAGCGGTAGATCCGGAGCGGCCTCGGCCGCGGCCCGCACGGCGGCGCGCACCGTCGCCTGGAGAACCGCGGGTGGATCCGGACGGCGCGACGCGTTCTGCATGTACGGAAACTGGTAGCGCAGCGTCGCGATGCCCCGCGTGCCGAGCGCTGCGGCGGCCGCGTCCATGAACGCGTGACGCATCCCCGCACCGGCGCCGTGCGCGAAGACGAGAAGGTGGGACGCTTGCGGCGGTACGGCGAGCAGCGCCCCGACGCTGCCCGGCCTGTCCCCGACCTCGATGACGAGCTCCGTGTTCATCGCGGGGGCAGTGTAGACACAAAAAAGCCCGCGGCGAACGGTCGTCGCCGCGGGCGAATCTACCGTGGGTCTCGCGTTACGGCTGGGGGACGGGCGTCGGCGTCGGCGAGGGGTCCGGGATCGAGGCGCACACGTTGTTGGTGTCCGCGGCGCAGTAGTCTCGATCGTGACCGCCATCTCCGATGTGGGAGACGATCGACGACGCGTTCTGGCAGTTGATGTGCCCTTCGGGCTTGCCCTTATCGTAGTGGCACACCTTCGCCTTGTCCGGCCCACCCGGACAGTCCGGATCCGCAGGACAAAGACCGCCGACGAGCACCGTGCCGTCCGGAGTCACCGCGGCGGGAGCCTCGGACGTCACCAGCTGATCCGCAGCCGTGCTCGTCGAGGACGTCGTCACCATGAACCCGATCGCAAGCGCGAGACAGGCCATACTGAACACAGAAACCAATATCGACTTTCGCACAAATCCTCCTTTTATGGTCCGTCGCGCGCCCTCCCAAGAGCCGCTCACCCCGAACCGTGTCGTCAAAGTACGGGCATTCGGAGGGACGGCAATAGAAATGATCGTCATCGGCCGTGAACGAAGTCGTCCACGGCTTTCACGAACATCGCCTGCTGATCGACGAAGGTCATGTGCCCGCTGTCGGGGAGCACGAGGAGCGTGGATCCGGGGATATGGCTCTGCATGTCGCGCGCGATCGAGGGATCGCACTCGTCGTGGTCACCGACCGTGATGAGCGTCGGCACGTGGAGGGAGCCGAGACGATCCGCGTACTCGACCGACGCGAGGTTCCCGTCCACGACGAACTCCCCGTGAGAGCCCCACATCTCGCGGTAGAGGTCCCACGACATG
>Ga0068859_100002655_pt1 | contig 18164 bp, 10 predicted proteins | sample KBSSwiS22_FD_66585 | JGI IMG/M metagenome (GOLD analysis project Ga0068859, IMG submission 66585) | Switchgrass rhizosphere microbial communities from Kellogg Biological Station, Michigan, USA - KBS Switchgrass S2-2 | ecosystem: Host-associated > Plants > Roots > Rhizosphere > Soil ...
CCTCGATCAACACGAGGCCCGCGTCTACCCCCAATGCTTTACGAACGCTTGCTGCCATGTCAGCGTCCTTCGGGTCCGAAGCGGCGGACGCGGATTGGGTGCTTTCCGTGCCTCCCACCGGCTGGCCGGCGTTGGGCGACGGAGTCTGCGCCGGTTCCTTATGACCAGCGCAGCCTGCAAGAACGATTGCGGTTGGAAGCAGCCAAGCCGTAAGCCTTCTCATCAATCCTCCAGCAATCCCCAGCCGTACATACGACCGAGAAACCGTGGAGGTTCTTCGCGAGCCACACATTTACAAAGCGGTTACGCCGGGGTGTCGCGACTCGCCTACGGGCTACACGATCCTGACCCCGCCGTCCGCTCGCGCGCTCCCGTCCCCTGCCCCAGGACGCGGCGACGGGTGGAACGCCGGGCGGGGCGTTGTCAAGCGCAACGTCCGCGGAAGTGTGAAAGGTTCTTGGTGAGCCGTGCTGGACTCGAACCAGCGACCCTCAGCTTAAAAGGCTGGTGCTCTACCACCTGAGCTAACGGCCCACGTCATTGGAAACGCGGGATGTTAGCACTCGACCGCGCGCCTCACGGGCACGGATTGGTGTTCGCCCGCGGAGCCCCGGCGCTGTTGGTGCCCAAGCTCCCCTCGACACCACCGCCGCTCACACCGGTCACGAGGGTGAATCGGGCCTGACCCGGGGCCGGAGTGACCAGGTCGTGGATGAATACGGTCGTCACTCCGCATTCCTGTCTCGCGAGAGGATTGCTCCCGGGCGCCTGCGTGTAAATCCCGCTGCTCCGCAGAACCGCGAGATCCCCTTCGTACACGTTCGATGACAAGTCGCCGGGCTCGCGCTGCCAATAGACGTTCTGAGTCGAAGGGGTGAAGACGTAGATCAACCCGTCGTTGACGTCGCACATGTCGCCTTCGCCGTCGTGGTCCGTGTCGGATTGCGTCTGATTCTCGTTCTGCCAGCAGTTGTCGCAGGCGTTGCGGACGCCGTCTCCGTCGGAGTCGACCCCGAACGCATCCTCGTCGATCCGGGTGTCGCAGTTGTCGTCGATGGCGTTGCAGACTTCGGCCGCGCTCGGATTGACGGCCAGGTTTCCGTCGTCGCAGTCCCCCGCGGCGTTGACGTATCCGGCCGGCGAAGTGCACGAGGACTGGGTCGTCGAGGGATCGCCGTAGCCGTCCCCATCCGCGTCGCGGTACCACGTCGTCGCCGTGCACGGAAGCGCGCAGTACACGCCTCCGCTGGCGGCGTTCCCCCCCCAGACGATGAGGTCGAAGTTCGTCCGGACGGCCGTGTGGCCGTATCTCGCGGAGGGCACGGAAACCGTGCTCGTGGCCGCCGTCCACGTGTTTGCGACGGGGTCGTAGAAACCGCCGGTGTTGGTCGTGTCGGACGGTGAGGGACCCGCAACGACGGCGCCCCCCCAAACGAGCATCTTCGATCCGGTCCAAACGGCGGTATGCGACGTGCGCGCGATCGGTGCGCCCGCGGTGCTCGTAGGCGACCAAGCGTTCGTCGCGGGATCGTAGAGCCCGCCGGTGTTGAACAGGAGCGTCCCGTACTCGCCCCCCCACACGAGCATGCGAGAGCCCGTCCACAGCGCCGTGTGGTTCAGCCGTTCGTGCGGAGCCGAGACCGTGCTCATCGACGTCCACGTGTTGGTCGCGGGCTTGTAGCGCCCGCCGATGGTCGACAGCGAGGATCCTCCCCAGACCAACAGCTCGCTCCCGGTCCACACACCGCGGGTCGGCGTTCCCACATTGGGAGCGCTCGTCTCCGACATCACCGTCCACGAATCCGAAACCGGCGCATACCGCCCGCCGGTGGTTCCGGCCGTTCCTCCCCAGATGATCATTTCGGTGCCGGTCCATACCGCCAGGTGGTCGCGCCGTGGCCCGGCCCCGACACTCGTCGGAGTCCAGATGTTCTGCGCGGGGTTGTACCGGCCGCCGCTGTCGGTTTCGCCATTGAACGCCTGGAGGCCACCCCAGACGATCATCTCCGTTCCCGTCCAGATCGCGCTGTGGGCGCTCCGGGGGTTCGGGGCGAGGCCGGTCGCCGTCGGCGTCCAGGTGTTCGTGTCGGGGGAGTAGCGTCCCCCCGTGTTGGTGAGAGAACCGCCCCAAACAATCATCTCCGCGCCGGTCCAAACAGCGCTATGGCCGATCCGGCTCGTCGGCGTGGACCCGCTCGTTCCGGTGGGGGTCCACGTGCCGGCGCTGGGCTTGAATCGGCCGCCCGTGTTGACGGCGGGCGTCCCACCGCCCCAGGCAATCATCTCGCTTCCGGTCCAGACGGCCGTCAGGAACGGCCGCGGCGTGCTGGTTCCGAAATTCGGCAACGCGGTCCAACTATTCGTCCCCGGGACGAAGCGGCCGCCCGCCTGGGGAGAAGCGGTTCCGCCCGTGACGAGCATTTCGGTTCCGGTCCACACCGCGGCATGGCTGTAGCGTGCGGCCGGCGCGTTGAACGTGGCCGTGGCGACCCACGTGTCGCTCGCCGGGTTGTACATCCCTCCCGTGCCGGTCGCGTTTCCCGAGGCGTAGCCGCCCCACACGGTCATCACGCTTCCTGTCCACACGCTGGTGTGGAACGAGCGCGCGCTGGGTGCGGTCGCCGTCGCGGTGGGAAGCCACGTGTCGGCTATGGGATCGTAACGGCCGCCGGTGTTGAGCGCCGATGGGTCTTGGCCACCCCAGACGACCATCTGAGTCCCGGTCCATACGGCGGTATGCACCTCACGCGGTGCGGGTACGTTCGCCCCAATGCTCGTTGGCGCCCATGCGTCCGACGCGGGCGTATACCGGCCGCCCGTATTCGTCGTGCCGAATGCCGTCGAGCCTCCCCAGACGATCATCTGGTTTCCGGTCCAGACCGCCGAATGCGCCTCGCGCGCGCTCGGAACGTTGGCAGCGACGCTCGTCGGGGTCCAGATGCCCGTGCTCGGGTTGTATCGGCCTCCGGTATTGCGGACGTTCGCCGACGACAGCGTGTCGACGTAACCGCCCCAGACGATCATCTCCGTCCCGGTCCACACCGCGGTCGCGAAGGTCCGTCCTCCGGGCGATCCGGAGCGAGTGATCTCGGCCCAGGTGTCGGTGGTGGGACTGTAGCGGCCCCCCCAGCCCGTGCCCCAGACGAGCATCTCGCTGCCGGTCCAGACCGCGACGTGCTTCGACTCGGGGTCCGGAACGTCGTTTTTCGTCTGGGTCCAGGTGTCGTTGGTGCAGCCATCGGTATCGGGCGCGAGCGTGGCGTACGCGCCAGCCGGCGGCTCGACGTCGGGTGACAGCCTCGCCGCTTCTTCCGCCCACCAGTCCGAAAACGAGCGCTTCGGCCAGCGCACCGTCTCGGTCTCGACGCCGGCTTTCGTTTGCCGGACGATCCCCGTGACGAAGAACGAGCTGTCGTCTTCTTGAAGCGTTCCGGCGTGTGCCCGGATCGAATCGACCTCGCCCCCTTCGGCGATGGTGTCGCGGCGGTACTCCCCGCCCCTTCGTGCCATCCCTTGCAGCGTCGGCTCCGATGCGAAGGCGTTCTCGGCGGCTCGCCTCAGCTCACCGTGAAACCGTTCGTCGCGGGCGTACCAGCTGCGGAGCAGGCGCTCGGAGAGGATGGGCCGCGCCAGGCACTCGGCGATGACGAAAGGGTCGTCACCGAGCGCCTGGAAGATCTCCGCAAGCGTCGCACCGTCGCGCGTCTCCTTGACCATTCGGTCCATTTCGGCCTGGAGCTGCACCGCGGTGATCGGGCGCTGCCACACAACCGACAGTGCGTTCGACTGGCGGAGCCCGTCCTCCACCCGGGCGCGGATCATCGCGTCGGGCATGACCGCTTCGAACGGCGGCTTGGGCGCGGGATTCTCGGTGGGCCAGATGCGATGGGCCCAGTAGACCCTCTCGATCGCTCTCTGCGCGGCGACCCGATCTTCGATGCTCAGCGTGCGCGACGACGCGACGGCCGTCGAAGAGCCCGCGATCATCGCCGCAACGATCACGGCCATAACGGCTCGACCGATCATGATGCCCCCCTCAGAAGCGGACATTCCCATTCATTGAATGGAGCTCCGTTTCCTGGTGAGAGCTATACGACGGTTTGCGGTTTCTCGAAAGGGCTAGCTGAGGCGGCGACGGTCAGGCCTTACGCTTCGGCCGACCCGATCCGGCGCGTTTTCGAGGCTTGATCAGGAGCCGAAGGAGCTTGTCCAGACCGCGTGCCGCCATCTTCGTGCCGGCACGCAAGTCACGGCGTTCCGCCGGTGTCAACGGCCCGAACATCTTCTTGATCGCCTCACGCGTACCGTCAAGTTGACCCGCGGCGTCGTTGATGAGCTTGACCGCTCGCCGAAGGAAGGCGGCGCGCTGTGTCGTCACCGTCTTCGACTTCGCGCGAGCCGTCTGCTTCCTTGCTCCCCTGCGCGATGCGTCGGATGCCTTGGAGTGGCGCGCGGCTGTCTTGTGATCCCTGGTGCTGGGTGTCTTCGCCATGGTTACTGCCGCCAATTCTGCAGGATGTGGATGTAGTTGAGGCGCTCGTACGCCTTCGGGTCCGGGCAGCGCGTCAGGCTCATGCTCCCCTTCACCTGGGCCAGGGAGTCGTACTCGTTCGCCTCGAGCATGAGCGCCATCTGCGCGCGCACGGACGCGAGGTGGCCGAGGCCGTCGGCGAGGAGTGCCGAGACCATCTGCACGCCGTCGGCCCCGCACATCACCGCTTTCATCGCATCGAGGGCGGTGTGGACGCCGCCGGTGACGGCGAGCGACATGCGCGTGCGGCCGGACACGATGGCGAGCGCGTGGAGCCGGAGAAGAAGCTCGCCCGAGCTCGACAGCGTCAGGCAGCGGACCACCTGCTGGTTCCGGACGTCGATGTCGGGCTCGTAGAATCGGTTGAAGACGACGAGCGCGTCGACGCCTTCGGATTCGAGGCGGCGGGCGAAGTGCGGGAGCGACGTGTAGAAGGGCGACAGCTTGACCGCGAGCGGGATTTTCACGTGCGACCGCACGGCGCGGACGAGGACGAGCAATCGGTCTTCGACGTCGAGACCGCTTTCTTCGGGATCGGTCGGGACGAGGAACAGATTCAGCTCGAGCGCGTCGGCTCCGGCGCCTTCGATGAGCTGGGCGTACTCGACCCAGCCCCCCGGCGTCGTGCCGTTGAGGGAGGCGACCACGGGGACGGAGACCGTGCGCTTCACACGCTGCACGTGCTCGAGGTAGGAGTCGGGCCCGAAATGAAATCCCTGGGTTTCGGGGAAGTACGAGAGGGCCTCGGCAAAGGCGTTCTCGTGGGCGTCGACGTCGCTGTGCACCGCGATCTGTTCCTGCACGAGCTGCTCTTCGAAAAGAGAGCGCAAGACGATCATCGGGGCGCCCGCGTCCTCGAGGCGCCGGACACCGTCCAGCTCGTCGGCCAAGGGAGACGCGCCCGGGATCAGCGGGTGCGGGAGCTTCATGCCGAGATATGTCGTCGAGAGGTCCATGGTCACTCCGTCTCCACGGGAGTGGGCTCGGGAGGCGGCGGCACCGGGCGGACGTCGGCGCCGACCTTGATCGTCGCGAGCTGCTCGTAGATCGCCATGCGGTGTGCCGCGTGCGTCGCGGCCGCCGACAGCAGCCGCTTGAAGCGCTTGGGGTCGCTCATCTCGGCCATCCGGAAGCGCGCCTCGTTGCGCATGTAGGTGATCGGAGACACCGTCGGGTGCCCGGAATCCAGCTGCAGCGGAGGCTCGCCCGTGAGGCCGCGCGACGGGTCGAACCGGTAGAGCGGCCACTGGCCGCTCGCGACCGCGAGCTTCGACTGCGGGCCCGAAAACGCGAGGTCGTAGCCGTGCGCGATGCACGGGCTGTACGCGATGATCAGGGAAGGTCCGGGATACGCCTCGGCCTCCAGGAAGGCGCGAACGGTCTGGGCGTCCTTCGCGCCCATCGCCACCTTGGCGACGTAGACGTGCCCGTAGGTCATCGCCATGAGCCCGAGGTCTTTCTTCGGAACGTCCTTGCCGGCCGCGGCGAACTTCGCGACGGCGCCGAACGGGGTCGATTTGGACTGCTGCCCTCCGGTGTTCGAGTACACCTCGGTGTCGAGGACGAGGATGTTGATCTTCCGGCCCGTGGACATCACGTGGTCCAGGCCGCCGAAGCCGATGTCGTAGGCCCAGCCGTCGCCGCCGATCGCCCAGACGCTCTTCGGGACGAAGTAGTCGGCCAGGGCGTCGAGCCGCCCGGCGTCCGGGTCGTCGTTCGCGCGAAGCTGCAAGCGCAGCGCGGCCACTTGCGCGCGCCGCTCGCGGATCCCCGCCTCGCCTGCGGGTGCGTCTTCAAGGAGCGACGCGACCAAGGTCTCGCCGATGTCGGCCGAAAGCTTCGCAAGCAGCGAGCGCGCGAGGCGCACGTGAGCGTCCACTCCGACGGCCAGGCCCAGGCCGAACTCGGCGTTGTCCTCGAACAGCGAGTTCGACCACGCCGGGCCGCGCCCGTCGCGGTTGACCGTCCACGGCGTCGTCGGGAGGTTCCCCCCGTAGATCGACGAGCAGCCGGTCGCGTTGGCGATCAGGAGCCGGTCGCCGAAAAGCTGCGACAGCAGCTTCAGGTAGGGCGTCTCGCCGCACCCGGAGCACGCGCCCGAAAACTCGAACAGCGGCTCGGCGAGCTGGGACCCCTTCACGTCGGGCGTCATCCACGCGCGGTCCAGCTCGGGAAGATCCAGGAAGAAGTCGAAGCCCTCCCGCTCGCGTTCCACGACCGGGGCCTGCGGTTCCATGTTGATCGCCTTGTGTTTCGGGTTCGACTTGTCGCGCCCCGGGCAGGCTTCGACACAGACGTTGCACCCGGTGCAGTCCTCGGGGGCCACCTGGATCGTGTACATCAGGCCCGGGTGCTCCCGCGACTTGAACTCCTGCGACCGGAACGTGATCGGAGCCCCCGCGAGCGCCTCCGGCTCGTAGACCTTCGCGCGGATCGCGGCATGGGGGCACACGATCGCGCACTTGTTGCACTGGATGCAGAAGGTGGGGTCCCAGATGGGGATCTGCGCCGCGAGGCTGCGCTTTTCCCATTTCGCGGTGCCGGTCGGCCAGGTGCCGTCGGGTGGAAACGCGCTGACGGGAAGCAGGTCGCCGTGACCGGCGACGATCATCGCGGTGATGCGCTGGACGAAATCCGGTGCCTCGACGGGCACGACCGGCGGGCGCGCGTCGCGCGCCGTCGCCCGCTCGGGGACCTCGATGCGGGACAAGCGTGAGAGCGCGACGTCGACCGCCTCGACGTTCCGCTTGACGATCTCGGGGCCCTTGGCGGCGTAGCTCTTGCGGATCGCGTCCTTGATCTTGCCCAGGGCTTCCTCGCGAGGGAGCACGTCCGACAGCGCGAAGAAGGCCGACTGCATGATCGTGTTGATGCGGCCGCCCAGGCCGAGCTCCGCCGCGACCCGCGCGGCGTCGATCGCGTAGAAGCGGAGCTTCTTGGCGAGGATCGCGTCTTGCGCCTCGCGCGGGAGGTGGTCCCACACCGCGCCGGGCTCGTAGGGCGCGTTGACGAGGAAGACCGCGCCTTCCTCCGCGAGCGCCAAGACGTCGTGGCGGGACAGGAGGTTCCACTGATGGCACGCGACGAAGCTCGCCCCGCGGATCAGGTACGGCGCACGGATGGGGCGCGGGCCGAAGCGCAGGTGCGAGATCGTGATCGCCCCCGACTTCTTCGAGTCGTAGACGAAATACCCCTGGACCTCGGCGTCGGTCCCCTCCCCGATGATCTTGATCGAGTTCTTGTTGGCGCCGACGGTGCCGTCCGAGCCGAGGCCATAAAAGACCGCGCGGACGACGTCGCCGGTTTCGATGTCGAACGTCTCGTCGACGGCCAGCGAGGTGTGCGAGACGTCGTCGGTGATGCCGACCGTGAAGTGGTTCTTGGGGGCCGCCTTTTCCAGCTCGTCGTAGACCGCCTTCACCATCGCCGGCGTGAACTCCTTCGACGACAGCCCGTAGCGCCCTCCGACGACCGGAAGATCCCGGCCCGCCTCGCGCAGCGCGGTGACGACGTCTTGGTAGAGCGGCTCGCCGATGGCGCCCGGCTCTTTCGTGCGGTCGAGCACCGCGATCTTCCTCACCGTCTTCGGCAGCGCCGCGACGAAATCGGCGATGCGGAACGGGCGGAAGAGGCGCACCGAAAGCACGCCGACCTTGGCGCCCCCCGCGTTCAGCCGCGCCGCCGTCTCCTGCGCGGTTTCAACACCCGACCCCATCATCACGATCACGCGATCGGCGTCTGGGGCACCGGCGTAGTCGAACAGACGGTACCGGCGGCCCGTGCGCACGGCGAGGTCGTCCATCGCCGTCTGGACGTGATCGGCGAGGGCGTCGTAGAACGGGTTGGCCGCCTCGCGCGCCTGGAAGAAGACGTCCGGGTTCTGCGCGGTCCCGCGCAGTACGGGGTGGTCCGGCGTCAGCCCGCGCGCCAGGTGCTCGCGGACCAAGCCCGGGCCGATCATCGCGGTCAAGTCGTCGTCTTCGAGCAGGCGCACCTTCTGCAGCTCGTGGCTCGTCCTGAAGCCGTCGAAGAAGTGGAGGAACGGGACGCGCCCGCGCAGCGTCGCCGCGTGGGCGACCGCCGCGAGGTCGTGCGCTTCCTGCGGGGAGTTCGACGCCAGGATCGCAAAGCCGGTCGGGCGGCAGGCCATGACGTCGCCGTGGTCGCCGAAGATGGACAGCGCGTGGGTCGCGACCGTCCGCGCGGCGACGTGCATCACGAACGGCGTCAGCTCGCCGGCGATCTTGTACATGTTCGGGATCATCAGGAGCAGGCCCTGAGACGCCGTGAACGTCGTCCCGAGGGCACCGGTCTGGATCGCTCCGTGGATCGCCCCGGCGACCCCGGCCTCCGACTGCATCTCGATGACGTCGGGAACGACCCCCCACAGGTTGGGCTTCCCCTTCGCGGCCCAGTCGTCCGAAAGCTCCCCCATCGGCGACGAGGGGGTGATCGGGTAGATGGCGATCACCTCGCTCATCCGGTAGGCGACGCTCGCGGCCGCTTCGTTCCCGTCGATGATGCGCGTCTGCATGGCGGCTCCTCGTCGGTGAGATTCGGTCAAGGACATGGAGCCGCCGTCGCCGGCTACTCCGCCATGCTCAAGTAGCGCTCCCCGCGGTCGGGCAAGACGGTCACCACGGTGTGCCCCGGCCCGAGCCGGCGGGCCGTCTCGACGGCGCCCAGGACGTTCGCGCCCGAGGACACCCCGACGAGCAGGCCTTCTTCCCGCGCGAGCCGGTGAGAGGCGGAGATGGCATTCATGGTCGCAACACGCACGATCGAGTCTACCTCGCCGAGCGCGACGATCTCAGGAATGAATCCGTCGGCCAGCCCCTGGATGCCGTGGTGCCCGGGAGGGCCTCCCGACATCACCGCTGACTCGTCCGGCTCGACTGCAACGACTTCGGCGCGGCTGCCCGCGCTCTTCAGCGCGCGGCCGACGCCCATGAGCGTCCCGCCGGTTCCGACGCCCATGACGAACGCGTCGAGCCGGCCGCCTGTCTGCATGAGGATCTCGGGGCCCGTCGTGTGCTCGTGGCAGCCGGGATTGTCGAGATTCGAGAACTGGCTCGGCAGGAAGATCGTCGCGTCGCGCTGCGCGAGCGCGCGCGCGTCCGCGACGGCCGCCTGCATGTGCAACAGCTCGTCGAGCAGGACCAGCTCGGCGCCGAACGACCGGATCATCGACCGCCGCTCCTCGCTCACGGTCTTGGGCATCATGATCCGCACCCGGTAGCCCTTCGTCGCGCCGACCATCGCCAGGCCGATGCCGGTGTTGCCGCTGGTCACCTCCAGGATCGTCATGCCCGGACGGAGCGTGCCGCGCGCTTCCGCCTGCTCGATGATCCGCTTCGCGATGCGGTCCTTGATGCTCCCGCCCGGGTTCATGAACTCGCACTTGGCGAGCACGGTGCAGCCGGTCTCCTCGCTGGCACGGCGCATCTTGATCAGAGGCGTGTTGCCGATGGCGTCCAGAAGCCCCGACATCTCCCGGCAGATCGGGATCGCGCGGGGACAGTCGACGAGGTGCGGAATTTGCTCGAGGGTCATGCTTGACCTGCCATCTCCAGGACTCGGGTGTAGGGATCGGGGTGCTCGATCCCCGACGCGGGCCGCGACAGCTCCTGGGCGTCGGCCACGGCGATCGCGGTCAGGTTGACGATGTCGCGGACCTCGCTGGCCTGATGGAGGATGTGCACGGGCTTGCTCGTGCCGACGAGGATCGGCCCCACGACCTCGGCCCCTCCCAGCCGGTGAAGCAGCTTGTAGGCGATGTTCGCGGAGGTGAGGTCGGGAAAGACCAGGACGTTCGCGTCCCCTTTGATCTCGCTGAACGGGAAGTAGGCTGCCGCGACGGACGGCGTCACGGCGGTGTCCGCCTGCATCTCGCCGTCGACGATCAGGCCGGGGGCCCGCTCGCGCACGATCCGCGTCGCGTCTTTCACGATGCCGGCGAGCCGGTGGCTCACGCTGCCGAAGTTCGAGAACGACAGCATCGCCACGCGCGGCGTGACCCCGAAGCGGGCCGCCGCGGAGGCGGCCAGGATCGCCGTCTCGGCCAGGCCTTCCGCGTCGGGCTCGACGTTGACCGTGGTGTCGGCGAGGAAGAACGAGCGGTTGCGGAAGGTCAAAAGGAGCACGCCGACGACACGGCGGACGCCTTTGCGCGGCTTCACGATCGTCAGGACGGGGCGGATCGTGTGCGAGTAGTGCCGCGTCACGCCGGAGATGAGCCCGTCCGCCTCGCCGAGGCGCACCATCAGCGACGCGAAGACGACCGGGTCGGCGGCCCGCTTGCGCGCGGACTCCCACGTGACGCCTTTCCGGTGCCGGAGCGCGTACAGCTCGGACGCGTAGTCCAAGAGCCGGTCGGAGCGCTCGGGGTCGACGATCGTGACGCCGTCCAGCCTCACGTCGTCGCGCAGGGCCGCCGCGCGGATCTTCTTTTCGTCGCCGAGCAGGATCGGATGGGCGATCCCGTCCGCGACCACGGCGCCCGCGGCCTCGAGGACCTTCGGGTTGTCGCCCTCGGGGTAGACGATCCTCTTGGGCTCCTTGCGCGCGCGGTGGACGACGACGCGCATCGCCTCGCGCGCGGGGCCGAGCCGGCTTTCCAGCTGCTCGCGGTACTCGTCGACGTCGATGCGCTTTCGCGCCACGCCCGAGTCCATCGCGGCCTTGGCGACGGCGGACGCCTCCCGCAGCAGGACGCGCGGGTCGAACGGCTTGGGGATGATGTACTCGGCGCCGAAGTGGAAGTGCGCGTCGCCGTAGGCCCGCTGGACGCTGTCGGGGACGGATTCCTTCGCGAGCTGGGCCAGCGCGTGCACCGCGGCGAGCTTCATCTCGGTGTTGATCGCGCGGGCCTGCACGTCCAAGGCACCGCGGAAGATGAAGGGGAAGCCGAGCACGTTGTTCACCTGGTTCGGGCAGTCCGAGCGGCCGGTCGCGACGATGACGTCCGGGCGGGCTCTCTTCGCCGCATCGTAGGAGATCTCGGGATCGGGATTCGCCATGGCGAGGACGATCGGGCGGTCGGCCATCGAGCGCACCATGTCCGGGGTGACCAGGTTCGGGCCGGAGACCCCGAGAAACACGTCCGCCCCCTTGATCGCCTCGGCCAGGGTGCGGGAGCGCTCGTCGGTCGCGAATTTCTCCTTGTAGGGGTTCATGCGCTGCTCGCGCCCCCGGTAGATCACGCCGGCCTGGTCGACCATGACGATCTGCTCCCGCCGGACGCCTTGGGCCACGAGCAGGCGGCAGCACGCGATCGCCGCGGCTCCCGCCCCGGAGACGGTGATCCTCACTTCGGTCAGGTCTTTCCGGACGAGCTCGAGGGCGTTGGCGAGCGCCGCGCTCGCGATGATCGCCGTGCCGTGCTGGTCGTCGTGGAAGACCGGGATGCTCATCGTGCGGATCAGCTCTTCTTCGATGCGGAAGCAGGCGGGCGCTGCGATGTCTTCGAGGTTGATCCCTCCGAACGTGGGCTCGAGGAGCCTCACGGCCTGGATGACGAGCTCGGGGTCCTCCGTGGCCAGCTCCAGGTCGAAGACGTCGATGTCGGCGAACCTCTTGAAGAGGACCGCCTTCCCTTCCATGACGGGCTTCCCTGCCAGGGGGCCGATGTTCCCGAGCCCCAGGACCGCCGTGCCGTTGGTGACGACCGCGACGAGGTTGCCCCGCGCGGTGGTGTCGAACGCCGCGCCGGGGTCCTTCGCGATCTCGCGGCACGGCTCGGCGACGCCGGGCGTGTACGCCAGCGCCAGGTCGCGCTGCGTCTGGCAGGGCTTGGTCGGCAGGACCTCGATCTTTCCGGGCCGGCCGGACCGGTGGTACTCCATCGCGTCGCGCTTCGTCTCCACGGGAATGTCCTCCGCCGTCACGCCGAGTGGCTGGGAACGCCCACCGCTTTGTAGACCGGGTCGATCCACCCCGGCCGTGCCGGAAGGACGCCGCGCACGATGCCGTCGTAGGCGGCCTGGAGCGACAGCGTGATCGGACCCGGCACGCCCGCGCCCACCGCGCGCCCGTCGACCCGCGTCACGGGGGCGATCTGCGCCGCGGTGCCGCAGAGGAACACCTCGTCCGCGACGTAAAGCTCGGTTCGGTCCACGGGCCGCTGCTCGATCGCGGCGATGCCCTGCTCGCCGGCCAGGGTGATGACCGTGTCGCGCGTGATGCCCTCGAGGATGCCCTGGGAGACGTCCGGGGTGATCAGCTTTCCCTCCCGGACGAGGAAGATGTTCATGGCGCTGCCTTCGGCGACGTGCCCCGTCTCGTTCAGGAAGATCGCCTCGTCGAAGCCGCGATCGCGCGCCTCCTGCGCGGCGAGCGAGGAGTTGACGTACGCGCCGCAGATCTTGGCACGGCACGGGATCGCGTTGTCCTGGATCCGCCGCCACGACGAGATCCCGCAGTGGAGCCCCTTGTGCGTGTCGACGTAGGACCCCATGGCGAGCGCGCTCATCGCGAACGAGTCCTCGGCCGAAAGCCCCACGCCGATCTTCGTCGCCGACTTGAACGCGAGCGGGCGGATGTACAGGTCGGTCGTGAGCGCGTTGCGCCGGATCAGCTCCGCGGCGGTTTCGACCAGCTCGTCGGACGACATCGGGATCGTGATGTTCAGGAACTTCGTGTTGTGCTTCATCCGCTCGAAATGGTCCTTCGCGCGGAACAGGAGCATCTCGCCCGTGCGCGCGTCGCAGTTGGCCCGGATCCCCTCGAAGACGCCCGTCCCGTAGTTCAGGCAGTGCGTCAGGAGCGGGACCCGCGTCTCGGATTCGGGCAGGAACGAGCCATTCAGAAAGACGATCGTTTCGTGCACGACGACTCCTTATCCCGCGACGAGCGCGGGCGACCCGGCCGAGCGGTCCAGGGTGCGATGCTCGATCGCAAACGTCAGCAAGCGCTCCCGGAAGTCGGGGTGCGCGATGGCGATCAGCGCCTCGGCTCTCTGCCGCAGCGTCTTTCCGTGGAGAAAGGCGGCGCCGTACTCGGTGACCACGTAGTGGACGTCCGCCCGCGTCGTGACGACCCCCGCCCCGGGGTCCAGGGTGGGGACGATCCGCGAGATCGCGCCGTTCTTGGCGGTCGCCGGGAGCGCCACGATCGGCTTGCCGCCCTTGGAGCGCGCGGCCCCGCGCATGAAGTCGACCTGGCCGCCCACCCCCGAGTAGATGCTCGTGCCCATCGAGTCCGCGCAGACCTGTCCGGTGAGGTCGACCTGCAGCGCCGAGTTGATGGCGACCATCTTGTCGTTGGCGGCGATGACGAACGGGTCGTTCGTGTAGCCGCTCGGGTGCAGCTCGACCATCGCGTTGTTGTGCACGAACTCGTACAGCCGGGTCGAGCCGAGCAGGAAGCCGGAGATGATCTTCCCGCGGTGGAGGGTCTTCCGGTCGTTCGTGACGACGCCGGCCTCGATGAGCTCCATGACGCCGTCCGAGAACATCTCGGTGTGGATGCCGAGGTCCTTCCGGTCGGTCAGGCACGCCAGGGCCGCGTCGGGGATCCCGCCGATCCCCATCTGCAGGGTCGACCCGTCCTCGACGAGATCGGCGACGTGCCGGCCGATGGCGCGATGCACGTCTTCGGCGGTACGGCGCGGCAGCTCGAGGATCGGCCGCTCGCACTCCACGATCCGGTCGAGCTTGCTGACGTGGATGAACGAGTCGCCGAGCGTCCGCGGCATCCGCGTGTTGACCTCGGCGATCACGAGGCGCGCCACGTCGGCCGCGGTCTTCGTGCAGTCCACACCGACGCCGAACGAGCAGAACCCGTGCTCGTCGGGCGGCGAGACCTGGATCAGGCAGACGTCGATCGGGAGCAGTCCGCTTTCGAAGAGGGCCGGGATCTCGGAGAGCGACACGGGCATGTAGTCCGCCCGGCCGCTGCCGACCGCCTCGCGCACGTTCGCGCCGACGAACATCGCGACGTGCCGGAAGCTTGGCTCCATGCCGGGCTTCACGTAGCCGGCGTCTCCCAGGGTCAGCAGGTGGATCACCTCGACGCCGCGCAGCTCGGGCGCCCGGTCGATGAGGGCCCGCACGAGACCTTCGGGCTCTGCGGCGCCCGGGTGGATGTACACGCGCTGTCCCGAGCGAACCTCGGCCAGGGCTTTCTCCGCGGTGACGACGCGCGAGCGGTAGGTGTCGGTCCAGGACGACAGGCGGCTCATGGCGCCGCCAGCGCTTGCGGGGGCGCCACGGGCGCACCGAGGACGGTGGCGAGCGGCTCCCACGGCACGCCGAACGAGCGCGCCACGGCGGCGGAGACGAGACGTCCGCGATGGACGTAGGTACCGGCCGCCAGCCCCGGGTCGTTCGCGAGGGCGGCTTCGACCCCGGAGCCGGCGAGCGCGCGCACGGACGGCAGCAGCGCTCCGGTCAGCGCGAGGGAAGCCGTCCTCGCCACCGCCGATGCCATGTTGGGAACGCAATAGTGGGTCACGCCGTGCTCGACGAAGACGGGGTCTTCGAGCGTCGTCGGCCGGCTGGTCTCGACGCACCCGCCCTGGTCGATGGAGACGTCGACGATGACCGAGCCGGGCTTCATCCGTTCGACCATCGCGCGGGTCACCGCGCGGGACGTCCGCTCGCCGCGGATCAAGACCGCGCCGATCAGGACGTCGGCGTAGGCGACCGCCCGCGCGATCGACTGCTCGTGCGCCAGCTCGGTGACGACGCCGGGAGCCAGGAACGTCCCCGCCCGGCGCAGCGCATCGGCGCGCCGGTCGAGGATCGTCACCTGCGCCAGGTTCCCCGCGGCGACGCGCGCCGCCGACAGGCCCACGACCCCGGCGCCCAGGATGACGACGTGAGCGGGCGGGATTCCCGGCGCGCCGCCCAGGAGGATGCCGCGCCCTCCGGAATGGGTCTCCAGGAAGTGGGCTCCCACGTGAACGGCCAGCTGGCCGGCGATCTCGCTCATCGCCCGCAGCACGTGCAGGTCGCCGCGCTCGTCTTCCATGACCTCGCAGCCGATGAGCGTCGCGCCGCTGTCGAGCACGGCGTCGAGCAGCGGCCTTCCGCCGGCGGCGAGGTGGTGGAACCCGAGAACCGTCTGCCCCTCGTGGAGGCAGGCGACCTCGGCCGGCCGCAACGCGGCGACCTTCAGCACGAGGTCCGAGCGGCCGGCCACCTCGTCGCTGGTGTAGGTGATGCTCGCCCCGGCCGCCCGGTACGCGTCGTCGCCGAACCGGGCGGGCTCCCCCGCACCGGATTCGACGACGACGACGTGTCCCGCGCGCACGAGAGCGCCGGCGGCGGAGGGGGTCAGCCCGACCCGGTTCTCGTTGGCGGTTCTCTCACAAGGGACGCCGATGATCATGAAGACTTGCTCCAGCCTTGGGGGCCGGAAATTGCAGCAACCGTGCCACGAGCCGGGCGGGCCGCGCGCGGGGGGACGGGGAAGCACGCGGCGGGGTGGCGCGCAAAATTAGCGCCTCAAGCCCCAGCCGCTGCGCGAAACCACGCAGCCGGCTACAGAGGCTGGAGCGTCGCCGAGAAGTGACGGAGCTGCGGAGGCTCTTCGAGGATCGAAAAGCCCCGGATCGAGTCGCGCCGGGCGGCGAGCTCCCCCGCGACCTCGATCACGTAGTCCACGTGGCTTTGGGTGTACACGCGCCGCGGGATCGCAAGCCGGAGCAGCTCGAGGCGCGCCGTGCGCTCGCCGCCCGTCTCGGGGCTCTTCCCGCCGAACATCAACGTGCCGACCTCGACGCCCCGGATCCCCCCCTGCTCGTAGAAGGCGCAGGCCAACGCTTGCCCGGGGAAGGAGCTGGGCGGAACGTGCGGCAGGAAGGCGCCCGCGTCGATGTAGATCGCGTGGCCCCCGGGCGGCTGCACGATCGGGAATCCGTGCTTCACGAGGCCTTCGCCGAGGTAACGCGTCGACGCGATGCGGTACGCGAGGTAGTCCTCGTCCACGACCTCGCTCAGGCCCACGGCGATCGCCTCGAGGTCGCGCCCGGCGAGGCCGCCGTAGGTCGTGAACCCCTCGGTCAGGATCAGGAGCTGCTCTTCCTGCCGCGCGAGCCGGTCGTCGTTGGTGGCGAGGAAGCCTCCGATGTTCGCCAGCCCGTCCTTCTTGGCCGAAAACGTCGCGCCGTCGGCGTAGGAGAACATCTCGCGCGCGATCGACTCGACCGTGCGGCTCGCATACCCGTCCTCGCGCGTCTTGATGAAGTACGCGTTCTCGGCGAAGCGGCACGCGTCGAGGTAGAAGGGAACCCCCGCGCGGCGAGACAGCTCGGACACGCGGCGGATGTTGTCCATCGAGACCGGCTGGCCGCCCCCCGAGTTGTTGGTCACCGTCAGCAGGACGCAGACCACGCGCCCTGTGTCCGCGGCGAGGACCCGCGTCAGCTCGCCCAGGTCCATGTTCCCCTTGAACGGGTGGATCGCCTGCGGATCACGCGCCTCCGCGACCGGGATGTCGACCGCGCGGCCCCCGAGGAACTCGACGTTCGCGCGCGTCGTGTCGAAGTGCGTGTTCGCGACGACGACCTGGCCCGTCACGCCCAAGCACGCGAACAAAATTCGCTCGGCCGCCCGCCCCTGGTGCGTCGGGATCACGTGACGGAAGCCGCACAGCTCCTTGACGCGCGCCTCGAACCGGAACCACGACCGCGCCCCCGCATACGACTCGTCGCCGCGCATGATCCCCGCCCACTGCTCCGCCGACATCGCCCCGGTCCCCGAGTCGGTGAGGAGGTCGATCAGCACGTCCTCCGCGCGGATCTTGAACATGTTCCAGCCGGCTCTGGCGAGGATCTGTTGCCGCTCCTCGCGCGTCGTCATGCGGATCGGCTCGACGCTCTTGATGCGAAACGGCTCGATGATCGGTCTCACGTGGGCCCTCGTGGTGGCGCCGACAGGCTACCACCCCGGCGTGGCCAGCGCGGACGTCAGCCGACGAGCGCGTCCGCTCACGGGCACGGATTCGTGTTCGCCCTCGGCGCCCCCGCGCTGTTGGTACCCAGGTTTCCTTCGACGCCACCCGAGACACCGGTGACGAGGCTGAATCGCACCTGTCCAGCTCCGGGCACCACGAGATCTTCGACGAAGACGTCCGTGACCCCGCACTGACGATCCGCGAGCGGATTCGACCCGGGAGCCTGCGTGTAGATCCCGCTGCTCCGCAGCACCGACAGATCGCCTTGGTAGACGTTCCACGACGCCGGGCCGGTCTCCGCCTGCCACTCGGTGAAATTGTCGTCGTCGGTGCCGAAGACGTAGATCAAACCGTCGTTGGTATCGCAGATGTCGCCTTCGCCGTCGTGGTTGGTGTCGCCCTGCGTTTCGTTGAAGTCGAACGGGCAGTTGTCGCACACGTCGCCGACGCGGTCGAGGTCGCCGTCGTCCTGGGTCGCGTTCGGAGTGACCGGGCAGTTGTCGCAGACGTTGCCGCGCGAGTCGGAGTCGGCGTCGGCTTGGTTCTGGTTCGGGATGGCGAGGCAGTTGTCGCAGGCGTTGCCGACCTGATCGCCGTCCGAGTCGAGCTGGGATGGATTAGGCGAGAAGCGACAGTTGTCGCATACGTTGCGGACGAGATCGTTGTCCGAATCGGTGCCGAACGCGTCGTCGTCCATCTGGCCGTTGCAGTTGTCGTCGATCCCGTTGCAGACCTC
>Ga0068859_100002657_pt1 | contig 18159 bp, 10 predicted proteins | sample KBSSwiS22_FD_66585 | JGI IMG/M metagenome (GOLD analysis project Ga0068859, IMG submission 66585) | Switchgrass rhizosphere microbial communities from Kellogg Biological Station, Michigan, USA - KBS Switchgrass S2-2 | ecosystem: Host-associated > Plants > Roots > Rhizosphere > Soil ...
CCACTGCGCGGCCACCGCCGGTCCCGAGCTCGAGCCGGTGCGGCGCGTCAACGTCGAGGGTACGCGGGCGCTCGTCGAAGCGGCTCTCGAGCAGCGGGTTCATCGCTTCGTCCAGATCTCGACGATATCGGTCTACGACCGCGCCGGGCGAAGCGCCATCGACGAGGACTCGCCGCTCAAGACGTCGGGCGATCCCTACGGCTGGACCAAGGCCGAAGGGGACCGCGCCGTGCTCGACGCGATGGAGCGAGGCCTCGATGGGGTGATCCTGCGCCCGGGCGCCATCCTCGGCGACGCCCCCACATCGACGTGGGCCACGCGGATTCCGCAGATGGTGCTCGAGGGCAAGGTGAAGCTGCGGAAGAACGGCACCGATACCATTCCGTTCATCCACGTGGAAGACCTCGTCGACGCGGTGATGCTCGCGCTCCACTCGGACCGCGCGGTCGGCCGCGTGTACGACGTCGCCGACGAGCACCACACCTGGCGCGAGTACACGGACGAGATCCGCCGCTGGTTCGACTTGCCGGAGCTCGAGCAGGTTCCCGACGCGGAGGTCACACCCGCCACGTACTGGGTCGGGACCGTGTCCACGCAGCGAATCCGTCGCGAGCTGGGCTTTGCTCCCGCCCGCTCGTATCGCGACGGCATGGCCGAAGCGGAGCAGGCCTGGAAGGAGCGACGTGCCACGACCCGACGCGACTGAGTTCCATCCGTACTACGGGCGGTACATCGAGAAGGTGCCGGACGGTCCCATCGTCGACGTGCTCACCTCCGGGATGGAGGAGACGCTGAGCCTCCTCCGCTCCATCCCCGAAGCGCGCGCGGATCACCGCTATGCCGATGGGAAGTGGAGCATCAAGGAAGTGGTGGGACACGTCATCGACGCGGAGCGGGTCTTCTCCTACCGGGCGCTTCGCTTCGGGCGAAAGGACACGACTCCGCTCGCGAGCTTCGAGCAGGACGACTACATTCCGGCGGGGAACTTCGGAGCGCGCACGCTGCGCGACCTCACGGATGAATACGAAGCAGTGAGGCGCGCCACGATCGAGCTCTTCCGCCACTTCGACGAGAGCCAGCTCTCGCTCCGCGGCACGGCGGCCGACAATCCGGTGAGCGTGCGCGCGCTGGGATACATCACCGCGGGACACGAGATCCATCACCGCGCGATCCTGCGCGAGCGCTACCTCGGGCAGGGGGCCTCCGCCTCGCGCGCCTGAGCCGGACGCGGGCGGCGCCTGGTCGCCTCGCGCGCCGCACGAAGGCACAAGCGAAAGGGGCGCCCCGTCGGGCGCCCCTTCCTTTGACTCCGCCTCGCGGCGGCTGTGCTCCCTTCGCGGCTACGGCTTCAACGATACCTGCGATCCCTTGGCGTCATAGAAGTTGAGGAGCGGCCCCTGATCTTCCGTGATCATGAGCTGCGCGCGCGGGTTCTCCGCCGCGTCCAGCAGATCGAGAGCCGGTCCATCCTGGCCGACGCCGAGGTTCACTCTCAGCTTGCCGTTCTTGTCGAGTATCGTGAGGGCGGGGCCGTCGTCGCCCGCGCCCAGGATCATCTGCGACTTGCCTTGCGCGTTCTTCAGCACCAGCACCTCCGCCTCCAGCTTCTTCGACGGAGCGCTGGTCAGACCCATGCAGAGCACGCCGGCCATGCCGAGCAGCACCAGAGACCCGAAAACCTTGAAACGCCTGTTTTCCCGCTCCAGGTTCTCGAGGCGCTGCTCCAGAGACACCGATTCCCTTATATCTCGCGTCATGCACCCCCCCTTCATGAGCACGCCCGAATCGGGCGACGAAACAACTCCCATCTATCGGCAAAATCGAGAGTTGGCTTGAGCGGATTCGGGTCCTCGAGCGGGGGGAAGGCTTCAAGTCCGGGGGCGGTTCTGCCGATAACTCCGGAGGGACGGGGGAGTGTGCGTCCTTCGGAGGTCGGATGCGGAAGGGACGGTACGTTCAGCTGGTCGGCTACCGGGTGGCGGTGGTGGTTCTCGCCATCCTGACGGCTGCCCTGGCGATGCACGAGCGGGGCACGGGCGCTTCCGTGTGGCTGCTCTCGTCCATCCTCGCGGTCGCCGCCGGGTCGGCGCTCGTCTGGCCGCTCGTCGTGCCCTCACGCGACCGGACGATGAACGTCTACTCGATCGGACCGGCCTTCTTCCTGGCCGGCATGTTCCTCCTACCGCCCGCCGCGCTGGTGGGGATCATCGCCTTCGCGGTTCTTCTCTCGGGACTCATCCGCGGCGATCGCGCGTACCGCACCGCGTTCCGCCTCGCGTCGATGGTCCTGGTGTTCGCCGGCTTCGCGGTCTGGTTCCGCCTTTCGCCCCAGGGCTCGGAGGTGATCTACAAGCCGGCCGCCCGCGCGACGCTGGAGATGGCGATCGGAGCCTCCGCCCTCACCGCGCTCCTCATCTTGAAGAGTCTCGAGATCCGCCTGGAGCACGGGCCGGAGCACACGCCGCACTGGGGCGCCTTCCAGAAGCCCGCGATCATGGAGTCCATGCTCTGTCTCGCGTTCTCGACGTCGACCGTCGTGCTCGCGCGCATCCACACGGGTTTTCTCACCGTCGTGGGATTCCAGATGGCGATGGTGTGGTGGTTCCTCCACCGGTACGCGTCCTACACGTCCGGGCTCGCGCGCGTCACCGACCGGCGGAAGAGGCCGCGCGCGATCCTGTGGGACGCGGCGACGCGAGCGGCGCTTCGCGTGGGGCCGTTCGCGGCTCCGCATCCCGCTCCGCGGCGGATCACGAAGGAGGCGACGGCGCGCGACGAGCGGGAGGACGACGACGAGTGGGACTCGGAGCGGGCCGGAGGCTCCCGCTAGGAGCCGAATCGGCGGGCGACGTACTCCTCGACGAGGGTCAGGAATTCCTCGGCGATGCGCGGTCCTTGCAGCGTGGTCTTGAGCTCTCCATCGACGAAGACGGGCGCCTTCGGATCTTCGGCCGTGCCGGGAAGTGAGATCCCGATGTCCGCGTGGCGCGACTCCCCAGGTCCATTGACCACGCACCCCATCACCGCGACGCGCAGTCCTTCGACGCCGGGGTAGGCCGTCCGCCACACCGGCATCTTCTCGCGAAGCCTGAGATTCACCCGCTCCGCCAGCTCCTGGAAGAAGCTGCTCGTCGTGCGCCCGCATCCCGGGCACGACGTGACCTGAGGCTCGAAGTGGCGGAGCTCGAGGGATTGGAGGATCTGCTGGCAGATCCGGACCTCCTCGCGGCGATCGCCCCCAGGCTGCGGGGTTAGGCTCACGCGAATCGTGTCGCCGATCCCCTCGAGGAGGAGCGTGGAGAGTCCCGCGGTCGACGCGACGACTCCCTTCGCACCCATCCCCGCTTCGGTCAATCCGAGGTGGAGCGCATAGTCGGTCTCGGCCGCGAGCCGCCGGTAGATCGCGATCAGATCGCGAACCCCAGACACCTTGGCCGAGAGGACGATGGCGTCGTGCGGCTGGCCGCATTGCTCGGCGAGCGCCGCCGAGCGAATGGCGCTCTCGAACATGGCGTCGAGCGTGACCTCCCGGTCCTCGCGCGGGGTGGCGCTCCGGGCGTTCGCGTCCATCAGCGACGTCAGAAGCTCGCGGTCGAGCGATCCCCAGTTCACGCCGATGCGCACCGGCTTTCCGTTCGCCACCGCGATCTTGATGATCTGGCTGAAGTGCTCGTCGTGGCGCTCGCCGCTTCCCACGTTGCCCGGATTGATCCGGTACTTGTCGAGGGAGCGCGCGCAGTCGGGGAATTGCGTGAGAAGGAGATGGCCGCTGAAGTGGAAGTCGCCGACGATGGGGGCCGCGATGCCGGCGTCCCGCGTGCGGGCGACGATCTCCGGCACGGCGCGGGCCGCGTCGGGCGTGTTCACCGTGACCCGGACCAGCTCGGAGCCGGCTTCGGCGAGCGCGATCACCTGCGCGGCGGTTCCGGCCGCGTCCGCGGTATCGGTGTTGGTCATCGACTGCACGGCGACCGGATGGCTCCCGCCGATCGTGACCGATCCGATCCGGACCGGGACCGAGCGCCGGCGGGGAACCGACGTGCTGCCTTGGGAATCGAGCGGAATGGTGATGGTCGGCATCGACGCGAGTCTAGCACGGCGGGCGCGGGACGGCGTGCTAGACTCGCCGCCATGACCACGCCTCCCATGGCTGCCGCGACCGGCGTCGCGGAGCCGCAATCGCCTGCCGCACCGCGAGTCCGGACCATGTTCGCGTCCATCGCGGGCTCTTACGATCGCGCGAACCAGATCCTCTCCCTCGGACTCCATCATCGGTGGCGGCAGCGCACGGTGCGGCTGAGCGGCGCGCGCCCCGGCATGCGCGTGCTCGACTGCGCCACCGGTACGGGCGATCTCGCCCTCGAGTTCCGCCGCGCGGTGGGTCCTGAGGGCGACGTCGTGGGCACCGACTTCTGTGCGGAAATGCTCGCGCTCGCTCCCGCGAAAGCGGAACGCGCCGGCCTGCCGGTGCGGTTCGAGATCGCGGACGTGCTCCATTTGCCGTACCCCGGTCGCTCGTTCGACGTCGCCTCGATCGCGTTCGGCATCCGGAACGTCGAGGAGCCCGCGCGCGGACTCGCGGAGATGGCGCGCGTGACGCGCGAGGGAGGGCGCGTCGTCGTGCTGGAGTTCGGGCAGCCGGGCGGCGCCCTGTTCGGCCCCCTGTACCGGTTCTACTCGCACTCCGTCCTGCCGCTCCTCGGCGGCGTCATCAGCGGGCAGCGCTCCGCCTACGAGTACCTCGACCGGACGTCCTCACGCTTTCCGTCAGGGGAGCGGTTCCTCGCGATGATGCGCGACACGGGCGCGTTCCGCGACGTGCGCGCGCACGCGCTCACCGGGGGCGTGGCCTACGTCTACGTGGGAGAGGTGGCGTGAGCTTTCGCACGACGATTCCCGTCCGCTTTCAAGACGTCGACTCGGCGGGGGTCCTCTTCTTCGGACGGATCTTCGACTACTGCCATCACGCCTATGAGGATCTCATCCACAGCTCGGGGGTGGACCGGGCTCACTACTTCGCGGGGGCGGACTACCTCGTGCCCATTGTTCACGCCGAAGCGGACTACCGGAGCCCGATCAAGGTTGGCGAGCGGGTCGACATCGCGATCGACGTGACGCGGGTAGGGCGGGCGTCCATTCGTCTTCGGTATCGCGTGACGGGACCCTCCGCGGAGGATTTGCGCGCCGAAGTCGAGACCGTGCACGCCTTCGTCGACCGCGCCACCATGCGGCCGATCTCCATCCCGGAGCCTCTACGCGGATTCTTCCTCAAGCACCTCGTCCCGGAAGAGACTCCGGAGCGCATCCCGAAGTAGCCGCGCGTCAGACCTGGGCCGCGCGAGGGAGGGATAGGCGGAAGAGGGAGCCGCGCCCCAGGTCGCTCGATGCCGTCAGTCGTCCCTTCATGCGGTGCGCCAGCTCGAGAGCGAAGGCCAAGCCCAGACCCAGGCCTCCCACTTCCCGCGTGGGAGATCCGTCTCCCTGCCGGAACGAGGCGAAGATCTGCGTCATCCGCTCGGGTGGAATGCCCGGCCCGTCGTCCTCCACCTCGACGTCCACCATGTCCCCCTCGAGCCGCAGCCGGAGCGTGATGCGTGTGCCGCATGGGGTGAACTTCGTGGCGTTATCCACGAGCGCTTCCACGATCTGGAGCACTCGGTGCCGATCGAAGATCGCCTCGAGCGGCGCGTCAGGAGCTTCGAAGACGAACTCGCGCAATCCCTCGGTGACACCTGGCAGCCGTTCCTCGAAGTACGCGCGAAGAGGCACGACCACGTCGCCGCGCCGCACGTCGAGCGGAAGGGAGCCCCGGGTCGCGGACCCGAAGTCGAGCAGGTTCTCGAGCATGGCCTTGAGCTTCTTCGACTCCTCGATGCAGACGCCCGTGAACTCGCGAACCGTGTCCGGGAGCCCTCCCTGATCTTCGACCGATGTCAGATAGGCGATGATCACGGTCAGAGGCGTTCGGAGCTCATGATTCAGGTTGCGAAGGAATTCCGACTTGAGACGGTCGAGGTCGGTCAATTCCTCGTTGGCCACGCGGAGCTGGCGGTTGTTCTCGAGAAGGCGGTTGTAGAGGGTCGCGTTCTGAAGCGCGACTCCGATCATCCCGAGCGACGCCTGGAACGCGTCCAGCTCCACGGGGCCGTAGGACGAGCCGCCGGCTCCTGGGCCGAGCGCGACCAGGCCGAGCGTCTCCCCTCGGGACGAAAGAGGCGCCAGGAGCTCGATTCCCTCACGACGTGCGAGCGCCACGGTCGCGGGATGGAGCCGCTCCGGAAATTCGCGGGCTCCCAGGATCCGCCGTTCCTCGCCCAGCGCCTGAAGCGCGTCGGGAGCGACGGTGGCTCCCAGGGCGTCCGCCATGCGCCGGCTCACGCCGTGGGCACGAAGGAGAACGGGGCGCCGCTCGGTCCCTTCAGGGAGGAGCCAGAGAGCCGCGCGGGACGCGCCGAGCTGCCCCATGAGATTGAGCAGGACGAGATCGGCGAGCGCGTAGAGGTCGAGGCCCACCGTCAGCTCACGGCTCAGCTCCGAGATGGCGAGGAGCTCGTGCTCCCGCCGTGCCGCGAGTCGGAGCGCCTCGGCTGGGTCGAGGTCAGGCCGGGATGGCACGCTCGGCATCCTGCTCGTTCGCGTCGATCGGTAGGAACGGCTCCAGGTTGAGGAGCTGGATCACTGTGAGGACCGGAGTCGACGGCGACGCGAATCGAACCGTGCGGCCCGCCTTCCGAAACTCCTCCGCGACGCTCAAAAGAGTCCCGACTCCGCTCGAGGCGATGAACTCGACCCGGCTCAGATTGACGATGAGATTCCGGCCGTTCGCGCGCACCTCCGCACAGCGCGCGAGGAGGGCGGGGACGCTCTTCGCGTCCAAACGGCCGATGACTCGCACGATCACAGCGTGCGCTCCGGAGACGACTTCAAGGGGTTCGGGCACGTCATGCCTCCTCTCGTTGATGCGGAAAGCGAAGCACCGTGAGGTTGCCCTCACGGGTTCCCGGGACATACGTTGCCTGACGCGTGGCCCGGCGGATGATTTGAAGACCGATCCCGCGCCCCTTCGAACGGACGTTGGGGTCGCCGAAATCGAGGTCGGGCGCGGCGTCCGGGGTAAAGGGCGTTCCATCGTCGCGCACGAGGAACAAGGTCGCCCCCAGGTCGTCCGGCACCCACCAGAGGTCGAGGGACCGCGACGAATCCTCCCGGTATCCGTGCTCCACGATGTTGGCGCACACCTCGTACAGGGTCGTCGTCAGGAGCCCGAAGTCTCGCTCCGGAAGCATCCGTGCCGGCGGGCAGCCGCGCAACCAGGCGCCGATTCGTTCGAGAGCGTCCATGCGGGCGGGAAGGGTCATCGCGAGCCCGCGAGCCCGTGCCTGATGAAGAAGCTTCTCGGCGTCTCCGGAGAACAGAGTTTCGGAGGCACCGTCCCCCTCTGACGTTCCTTGGTGCGCGATCACGAGGATCGTCTCGTCGTCGGCGGGGGGCGCGTGGTCGGTCCACGTGGCGATCGCGGCGACGATGGCGTCGATCACCGAGGCTGTCCCGCCCGCCGCCGCGGCGGCGACCGTGCTACCCAGGCGCTCGAGCCCGAACTGTTCCCCTCGCGCGTTCGTCGTCTCGTTCACGCCATCCGTGTACTGGACGAGGATGTCGCCGGGCTCGAGCTGGAGCGTGTGGTCTTCGAGCGTGGTCGCGATTGCGCCCCCTCGAATGGCTCCAATCGGTATCCCTCGCGTCGAGAGACGCGACACGGAGCGATCGCGGGCGCGGTACTGGACGAGCGGATTGTGCCCCGCGGACGCGTAGGTCATCCGCCCCATGTTCGGATCGAGCACCCCGTAGAACAGCGTCACGAAGGAGCCCGGCTCCAGGGTCTCCGCGAGCCTCCGGTCGACCTGCGTCAGGAGCGATGCCGGGGACGCGATGCCGTCGCGATACGCGCGCATCAGGGAGAACACCATCGACATGACGAGGCATCCAGCGAGCCCCTTGCCCGCGACGTCCGCGACGACCACCCCTATCCTTCCGTCTGCCAGGTCGAACACGTCGTAGTAGTCGCCGCCGACCTCCGCTGCGGGTCGATGGTAGCCCTGGATCAGGAAGGCACCGGCGCGCGCGGTGCCTTTCGGCAGGAGGGATCGCTGGATCCGCTGGGCCAGCTCCATCTCGTGGGCCAAGCGTTCGCGCTCGACCAGGTCCGCCTGAGCCTGCTGCAGCTCGCCCGCCATCTGATTGATCGCGGTGGCCAGGAGTCCGAGCTCCGTCCGATCCCGGAGCACGAGGGGGCGGTCGAGCTCGCCGCGCCCGATCCGTTCGATGCCGTGGCGCAGTGTCGCGATCGGTCGCAAGAGCTGTGACACGAGGACGAGAGGAACGAGCACGGCAGCGCCGAGGAAGAGCGCGAGCACGGCGATCTGCTGGCGTCTCGCGTCGGTGATGACCCGATCCAGATAGCTCCGCGGCATGCCAACGACGGCGAGGCCGAGCCGCCTTCCGTCCGGGTGGGTGACGGGAACCGACGCGAGAAGCGTCCCTCCGTCCTCGCCGAGGGTCTCTCCTTGGGCCAAGCGCGCGTCCTCGATAGGGCGGAGCTTGGAAGGCGGCGCGTAGCTCTGTCCGAGGCTCCGGACATCGGGATGCCCCTGCACGACGCCTCGAATGTCCGTCACCACGATCACGCTGAGCTCGGGCTGCCGCGCCAGGAGCTCCTTCGCGAGCGGATGCAGCGTGAGCTCGGGGTAGTCGCCGAGCATGGCTCCGGTGCTCGCGAGCGCGAGCGTGCGCGCGTCGAGGAGGAGACGCGTCTCGATCTCCGCAGTGAGCGCGCGCCGGGTGTTTCGCTCCGCGACCGCGCCGACGCTGGCCACGGCGCCTGCCGTGAGGAGGACCGCCGCCACCGTGACGATCCACCGAATACTCCAGACAACCTTCCCTTTCGGCTGCGTCACGGTCCCTCCCCGAGCAGCTCGCGCGTGCGTGCCAGCTGCTTCTCGGCGCGCGCGATGTAGCCCTTGGCCCGCGCGTCGTCCGGATCCACGGCGAGCACCCTCTCCCAGAGCGCGACCGCCTCTTCGAGCTTTCCGGCCGCGAAGGAGTTCATGCCTCGCATCAGGTACTCGCGCTTCAAGTAGTCGCCGACCCGCGCGTAGGTCGGGTCCGCCGACCAGACGATCTCCCAGTACCGGAGCGCGTCGTCGGGCCGGCGCTGCTCCATGGCCACGAGTCCGCGACGGTAGAGCGCTTCCAGCTCGCGGCGGGAGAGCGTGGGGCGCGAGTGCCCCGGGGCCGACGGTGACGCGTGTGTCGACGACGTCTCCGGGGCGGGGGGCGCCGTCTTCGGCTGTGCCGCCGCGAGCTGCCGCGCCTGGGTGAGCGCGAGCGCCGCGACCGAGAGCCCGTCCGCGCGCGGGTCGAGCACCCGGGCCTGGTCCAGCTTCTGGTCCGCTTCCGCGAGCCGCCCCGCATCGATCGCACGGCGGGCCTCGCGGATGAGAACGTCCGTCTGGCGCGCGATCGCCTGCTCGGTGCGCCGGAGCATCGCGGACGCCTCCTGATCCGTCGGCTGTGTCGCGAGGATGGCGAGGAATCCGGTTCGCGCGGCGGGGAGATCGTTCGCCGCGAAGGCGTCGAGCGCCTGCGCGAAGCGGTCGCGAATCGCGCTCGAACGGACGGACCGGCGGTCGCTCTCCGCGCGGCAGCGCGCGCGGGCCGCGGCGGCGAGAGAATCGGCCGGGTCCTTCGCGAGGACGCGCCCGTAGGCGAGGGCTGCGGCGGTGTAGTCCCCGGAGCCCTCGAGGCGCGCCGCGCTCTCACGCAGGCATCGACGCTCGAGATCGGCCGCGCGAGGCTCGCCGGGTGCGAGCGTCCCCACCGCTCCGAGGATATCGAAGGCGTCGTCGTAGCGCTCCGCGGCCCGCGCCGCCTCCGCCCGCGCGAGGAGGGAATCGACGCGCTCTCGCTCGATCTGATCGAAGGCCTCGGTGAGCCGTGTCTGAATGCGCTCCTCGTCGGCGCGAAGCGCGGCCGCACGATTCTCAGCCACCGTGCGTCCCGCCACGAGGGTGACGCCGATGCGATGGATCGTGGCAATGCCCGCGTCCTCGAAGGCGTAGTCGAGCGAGAGCGATTGCCAGCGCACGCCCGCCCCGAAGACCGAGCCCCGACCATTCCACCCGCCGCGCAGGGAAAGCATGGGGTGCGGCGTGAACTCCGTTCCGAACCGGACGCGCGTCCCGACCCCGTGGGGATGCTCGATCTCCAGAGCGGTCGCGGTCCACCGGGAGCGGTAGGCGAGCCCGGTCCGCACGACGGAGGGATCGGGCACGCTCGCCTCGTCGAGCCGGACCGACGGCTCGATCAAATTTCGCACGGCGAGCCCGAACGACACGCGATCCGCCCAGGGCACGGCGACACCGGCGGCGAGGAGCGGCTGGACCGTCATGCCGGCATCCAGACCGAGGCCGCTCCCCGAAGCTCCGGCTACGTTCTGGCTCTGGATCTTCGCGGCTCCGCCGACCGACCACGCGCCGCCCAAGGATCGGCCGAATCCAATCGCAAGCTCCGATTCCGTCGAGGTGAGGTCGGACGCGAGAAGCGTGTTCCGGTCGTCGCGCTGCTCGATCCCGCCCACCCCGAACGAGCGATACGACACACCCAAGCCGCCCCATCGCCAGCTCGGCAGCGCGAACGCGAGGTACTCCTCGTGCGCGTCGTAGCCGTACTGGAAACGTCCCGCCTGGAACTCGCGCCGGGACACGAGCCCGAGACCGCCCGGGTTCCAGGCCATGGCGCTCGCGTCGGACGCGAGCGCGGCATAAGCGCCTCCGAGCGCGACCGCCCGCACGCCGGTGCCGTTGGCGAAGATCGACTCCGTGCCGCCGTCGTCCCTCGCGCTGGCGGGGGGCGGGGTGAGAATGCTGAGCGCCGCGGCGAGGGCGAGCCAGTGGAGGAGGCGCGGCCGCATCATCGCACCACCGCCACTTTGCGAACCACGCGCTCGGTCGCGCCGTCTGCGTACCGTGCGAGGATCTCCGCCAAGTACACGCCGTTTCGCACGAGATCGCCGGCGCCGTTCCGGCCCGTCCACGCGTCGGACTGGTGCAGCCCCGCCGCACGCGCTTCATCGCGCACGACCTCGGCCACGCGCTCGCCCGACGGCGTGAGGATGCGGAGACTGACCCGACCCTCGGCGCGTAGGTAATAGACGAACGACGTCGCCTCGCGACCCGCCGCGAACGGATTCGGGAAATTCGAGTAGCTCGCCACGAGCGTGGCCGCACCCACCGTTCCCGCTTCGGTCCAGAGCGGGAAGGAGTGGCCCGGCTCGGGGCGCACCTGCACGGCGAGGAGCGCGCTCCCCGGCTGCACGACCCCGATGCCGCTCTCGTCCACACCGAGCCTCAGCGCGCGCCCGGCGGGCGCCCCGGTCAGCGCCACGCGAAGCTCCACCTCGACCGTGCCCCCCGGCGGGACGAGGAGCAGGCTGTCTGCCGGAAGCCACGCCGCCGTGGAATCCGGTGTGAGCGTGGCGCTCTCGGCCCAGAGAACGCCGCCGACGTAGGCCGCGACGCGGGTCGCGACGCTTCCGATCCCGATCGGGACGACGTCGCGATCCGCGGCCCGCAGCGTGAGGTGATCCAGCCGCACGTCGCCCGAGCCGGCGGCGGCCGTGTTGGTCAGTTTCAGGACTCCGGCCGTCACTTCCGTCCCATCTCCGGCGAGGACCGCGGGCATCCGGCTCAGGAGTCCCGCAACGAGCTCGCGCGGAGGCGGCTCGAGGCGCGCGAGGCCCGATACCGGCGGCAGCACGACCCCAAGTTCGGGCAATGGCGTGAGCCGGGCTCCGGAATTCGCGTCGAAGGCTGCGAGGCCGGCGGTGGGAGATGTGATCTCGAGATATCCCGCCGGCGACGTTGCGGCGATGTCGGCCAGGACGCGAATCGTCGCGGTGTCGCCCGGCGCAAGGAGGACTCCACCCAGGGGGAGGGAGACCACTCCCGACGGCGGGAACGCGTTCTGAACCACGCGCTCCACTCCGTCCACGAGCACGCGGAGGCGGGCGAGATACGAGCCGGGAGCCAGCGGGCGCCGGAGCTCGTCGGAGCAGGCCACCGCCACGCTGTCGATCCGGACGCGCGCGGTGCCGGCCCCCTCGGGATGCCTGACCACGATGTCGAGCGCGGCCACGTCCGTGTCGCCGACGCGCAAAATCGGAGGGAAGAGCGGTACGCCGCGCACACGGACCGCCGCGGCCGCGCGCTCCACGATGACGGGCGCACCCGCGATCGGGTTCGACGCGTAGGTGACGAGGACGCTGTCCTGCGTGTTGGCGTCCCAAGCCTGGACCGTCACCGGAGAGCCGAGCCGGATCGAGAACGCTCCCAAGCCAGCACTGTCGGCGACGTCGCCCGCGATCGTGAGATCCACCGGCGTGTTCACCGGGCAGGAGAGCGGCGGAGCCAGCGCGAGGGTCATGTCCGGTCCGTCCGCGGCGCCGACAATCCGCGCCGCGAGCGTCTGCGTGGCCGTCCGGACCACGAGACGGTCGAGCCAGGCGTGAGGCGCCGGCACCGGAACCCCGGTTGTATCGGTCAGGGTCACCGCGATCGATCCCACGCGCACGTCCGACGTCACGCCGTCGATGCCGGAGTTGCGGACCTGCACGGCGAGAAGCGGAACGTCGACCGAGCCGGCCGCCACGCGCCGCTCGGCCGATGAACCGGCCGAGATCTGGAGCTCGGTGGGAGCGGCCACGAGCCGCGCCGTCCCGGACCGGAGCGGGAAGGCTCCGGTCTCGAGTTGGATCCGGACGGGAGCTCCGCTCGTTCGATCGTCCGCGGTGACGTCCGTGCTGTCGACGATCACGACGCGGAAGCTCGGAGCGGTGGCGGACGAGGCCACGTCGAGTCGGAAGCTCAACGTCGTCGGCTGCTCCGGCGTGACATACGCCGGAGTGTCGAAAACGAGGTCGAGATCCGAACCGGTTGTCGGAATGGCCGACGTCGCGAGGTACACGTTCGTTCCCTCGGCCACGACAACCGAGGTGAGGAGATCGGACGGAACGATCGGAGCTCCGTTGCCGTCCTCGAGGCGGATGCGCACCCCGCGCAGGCCGACGGTCGAGGCGCCGGTCCCGCCACGGTTCGTGAACGTGAGGCTGAACGGAACGATGCCGGTCTGACCGCGGCTGACCTCGAGCGGCATCGACTGGACGGGGATGAGCCCGGCGTCGGAGACCGGGAGGAGTACGTCGTGGCCGTTCGAGGAGACCTCGACGGCGCGGCGCACGAGACCGCTCACCGCTCCAGTACCCGCGGCGCCTGCCCGGAATTGGACATCGCCTGGGCCCGAGGCCGCGTAGGTCCAAACGAAGCTGTCCGATTGTGCGGGTGCGAGGACCATCGACGCGGGGGATGGTCCCGACTGGAGCGAGGCGGTCCCGCTGCCCGAGATCGTCGGGGTGGACGGAGCGATTGCCTGAACCGTTTCGTTTCCCGCATTGCGCACGATCATGCGCAATCGCAGCGTTTGCCCGACCGTGCTCGCCCTCGTTTCGGCTTCGAGGGTGGCGAGGAGCGGGGACGTGCTGATCACCAGAGGCTGAGGATTGGCGACGAGCCCGTCCCGCGGCCCATCATTTCCGGACAGGTTCTCGATCGCTCCCATCGGAAGCGCGAGATCCACCGTGGCCGAATCGGAGGGCGTCGCGGTCGTGGTGACGGACACGAAGAGCCTCGCCCCTGCGATTCCGAGCGCCTCCGACAGGAGCGGGCTCCTCCACTCGGCGCCGAAACGCGTGAGTGGTCCGAGGTCCTGGTCGTCCCCAGCCCCGGGGGTGAACACGCCGTCACCGCCGTCCCTCCACAGACGCAGCTCAGCCAGATCGGTCGTCCCCGCGGTACCCAGATTGACGACTCGCAACGACCGGAGCTCGTCGCTCTCGTAGCCGTTTCGAGGGATGGTGACGTCGAGCGCGAGGCGAGGGCCCTCACCCGGTCCCAGGCTCGCGCCCGGGGCGCCCCAGTTCGTGATCTGCGTCGAGTTCATCCCGTCGACGGTGAGCCGCGCGTTCGAGGTCACGGGCCACGCACCCGTCACCGACGTCGGCTCCCCGAAGTGCATTGCGAGCGGATCCACGATGCGGGCCCCGAGCACGTCTCCATCCGCCGCATCGCGGAGCGACACGTCCGCCGTGACGAAAAGGTGCCGTGAGCCGCCCGGAGGGACGATCCAGCTCAAGCCTGTGAACGTGGCGACCCCATTCACGAACGATCCCACGCCGATCGCCGGATCGGACGCGAGGTCGCCGAGGATTCCGTCTCCGTCCCCGTCCTCGCGCAGCGTCACCGACTGCACCTCACGGTCGAGCTCGAGGCTCGAGCCACTCCCCGACGTCGCGTTCTCGATCGCGAGCCGGCTCAAGGTGCGCTCGCTCGTGTAGCTGTTCGTCAGGATGAGATGGAGGAGTGGCGCGTCGTGATCTCCGGGATGGACCGACAGGGAGTCGAGCGGCGCGGCCGCCGCGGTCACGCGGTCGGTCGTCCGGATCGGAAGGGCGAACGGGTTCTCGACGCGTTGATCCAGCGGGCCCGAGTTGCCGCTCTCCATCCCCACGCCTCCGTCGGTCCCCTCGGGGAGGGAGAGGAGCACCGTGCGTCCATCCAGCGCGAGATCGGCGAGGTCGACCGAGACGAAGAGGCGGAGCCCGGCGCCCGGCACGGTCTCGAAGAGGCCCGTGCGCTGCCACCGGTCACCGGTGTTCACGAGCTCGCCGAGGAGGCGATCCCGCGCGGGATCGAAGGCCCCGTCCCCGTCGTCGGACCAGGCGTTCATCCGCGTGATCTCGGTGCCGGCTTCCGCGGTGCCGCGGTTCGTGACCGAGAGGCGGAGCAGCCGGTCCGGCTCGTACCCGTTCGGAGGCAGGGTGACGTCGAGAGCCAGGGCCCTGGTCGAGCCGGCGAGCAGGTTCCCGGGCGGGATCGAATGCACTGCGATCTGCGAGGCGACGAGCCCATCGACGGGGAAGTTCCCGGTGGGACGCAGCGGCCACGCGTTTCGGGCGAAGGTCGAAGGGGAGAGGAGGACCGAGGTCGAGTCGGCGACTTCGAGGTCGAGCGCGTCACCGTCCCGCGCGCCCAGCGAGACGTCCGCGGCCACGAACAATCGCGCGCTGCCGAGCGCCGGCACGTCGACCTTGATCGGCGTGAAGTGAACGCTTCCATCGACCGCGACCGTCGCGAACTGTTTCGCGTCGAGTGCGGGATCGAGCGTGCCATCGCCATCGTCCAGATAGAGCGTGAGGTCGCCCAGCTCGGAATCGAGCTGATCCTTCGTCCCGGGTCCGGTGGTCGTATTCTTCAGATCGAGCGACAGGAGCGTTCGCGGAGCGCTTTCGTGGTTGGTCACCGTGACTGCGACGAGCGGGACGGCGCGTGAGCCGGGCCTCACAACGGCTCCCGTCTGGACCGCGGCCACGGTGAATCCTCCCGGCAGAACGAGTGCCGCGTGCGTGGCCGAGGCGCCGTCGTCCGAGACCCGGATGCCGCTTCCGGTCTCGACGGCCGAGGAGCTGGCGTCGACCACGATCGATCCGGTCAGGGCCTGGCGGCTGACGTTCACGCTGAGGGGCGCCAGCAAGGTGTCACCGCTCGCGAGCGAGCGCGGGAGCGGAAGGGACACCGTCACCGCGTAGTCCGCGTCCGCATCGTGGCGGACAAACCGGGTGAAGACGAGCGACACGGCATCCACCGTGACGGAGTCTCGACCGGGGTTGGCGAGGAGCACCTGGAAGGCGGCGCCGGACCGGCCCTGCACGAGCGTGTCCGGTCCCGCGACCGACAGCACGCGCAGCCCGCGAACCGGGCGGACGATCACGGAGGCGGTGTCTCGCACAACCCCCGACTCTGCGACGACGAATCCCGTGCCTTCGGCGGTTCCCGTGAAGATCCCGGTACCCGCCCCGATCGTTCCCACACCGCCGAGTGCGGTAAAGGAGATCGATGCGCTCGTCGGATTGCCGAACGCGTCTTCGGCTGAGGCCACGAACGCGAGCGTGCTGTCGCGCCAGCAGACCGCGCCGTCCGGTTTGACGGTGATCCTCGCCACGGGCCCCGGTCCGACCGTCACGCGCCAAGACTCGCCATCCACGACCCCGTTGGCGTTTCCTTGCACCGCGACCTGGGGTGCCACCGTCGTTCCCGAGTTATCGAAGAGCGTCACGAAGTCACTGCCCGTCGGATCGAGCGCGCTCGGGGCCGTCGCGCGGAACTGCACCTCGATGAGGGACGAGCTCTGGACCGCGGTCGCTAGCTTCACCTCCGCGGTGCCGGCGGCGCTCGCGTCCGAGTAGGAGGCCGGGAGCCCTGCGACGCGCACGGCCGTGATCGCAGGCGTGCCGTACCCCTTCGGCAAGTGGATCAGCACTCGGTCCACGCCGGCGTCCCCGGGTACGATGCTCGGGAGCAGGAATGCGGTGAAGGCTTGGTTGACGGTGCCGGCCTGAACGGCAAGCGGCAGGACTTCCGCGAGCGCAGAGTGCGCGGCCTGACCGGCCCCGATGACCGACGCGCTCAGGGGGACGTCGACGATGGCGGATGTGCTGCCGTCCGTGGCCCGCGTTCGGAGGCGAACGCCTCCGGTGTAGTCCTGGGCCGGCACGGTGGGGTAGTCCATCCAGAGGTAGAGCCCACGTGTTTCCGGCTCTTCCAAGGTCAGCGCGGATCCGGGCGGCGCGAGGGCGAGGAGCAGTGTATCCAGCCGGCCTCCCGCCGCTCCGTCCGACTGGAACGCCCACGCGAGCGGATGCGTCGAGCCGCCGGCGTGGATCGTGTCCGCGGGAACCGCGACGCCGATGAAATCGCGCGCCGCTCCTTGGAGGTCGTACGCCGCGTTGCTCCAGATCGCCACGGCCAGGTTTCCGTCCGCCGGGACCGCGAGAGGCTGGGCGGAGGATCCCGCGGGAGCCGGCGCAAAGGCGCCCGCATTGTCGACTGCCGCGATCTCGAGGCGGGAAGCGCACGAGAGACCGTTGACGGCGGCTCTCTGCGTGTCTGGCGGCGTGGCGCTGAACGCCTGTACTGCGATCGTCCAGGTGCCGCTTCCGGCCCGCGCGATGCGGCCCGGGACGAAGCCGAGCCGGAGCGTCTGCGGGCTCGTGGAATTCGTCGTCGTGTCTGCCGACGAGCGGCTCGGCACCACCGCCCAGGACGACCCGGAGGGATCGATCAGCGTCCATGCGTTGCCGGAGCGACGCCACGAAAAGAGGCCGCGGAACGCGGGCGACTGGCTGTCCGAAGCGTGTCCCTGGGCGTGGACCGTCACGTCGAGCCCCATGACGTCGCGGAAACCGTCGCCGTCGCTCAGCGTGACGTCGACCAGCATCGTGTCGCGCGGAACGAGCGTCGTGGTGGCGGCGCCGGTCTTGGTGCGGAGGACGATCTGCGAGATCACGGGCACGAGCGCAGGCGTGACCATGACGCTGGAGGTGTCGCGCAGCGACCCGAAATAGGCCACGATCTTGGCCGCACCGGGCTGGGCGGCGCAGAAGGTGCCGTCGCTCGACGTGGTGCCTGCCGAGGTGGGAATGGCCTTGAGGCTGTCCGCCACGATTGCGAAGCGGTTCCCGAACGCGTCCTCGCCGAAGAGCTGGAAGGACGTGCACATCCGGCTCACGACCGACGTGCTGTCGGGCACGAGGTCGATCGTTGTCGGTGGATCGTCGGTCACCGCCAGAGTCCAGTCGTCGCCGTTTCCCGCGATCCCGTCCGCGTTGCCCGACCAGAGCGACTGGAGGGTGGCGCCGGGCGTGGCTGTGTCGTCGACGGTGATCGGCAGATCGAGATCGTTCGTCGTCGCCCCGGCGAACACGCTCACGCGAGTACGCACTTCAACCTTCGTATTCAGATGGATCCGCGGCAGACGCAGCGTGAACGAAGTGCCGTTGTCGAACCAGATGATCTGGGCCGGGTCGACCGGGATGCCTCCCACCAGCACGGCATCGACCCCGGTCACGAGGATCGTGCCGTTGTGGACCACGTTGACGAGATCGACGCCCGTCGCGGCGCCGCTCGCCGTGGTTCCCGAGGCGTCCAGGTCGAGCCAGAACGTGAGCGGAGTGTTCGTCGCTCCTTCTCTCACTGCCTTGGGCTGGACCTC
>Ga0068859_100002658_pt1 | contig 18141 bp, 15 predicted proteins | sample KBSSwiS22_FD_66585 | JGI IMG/M metagenome (GOLD analysis project Ga0068859, IMG submission 66585) | Switchgrass rhizosphere microbial communities from Kellogg Biological Station, Michigan, USA - KBS Switchgrass S2-2 | ecosystem: Host-associated > Plants > Roots > Rhizosphere > Soil ...
CGCCCGATGCGGCGCAGACGATCGAATCATTCTCACCGTCGCCGATCGCGGCGTCGGGATGTCCGCCGCGGTCGAGTCCCGTGCCGGCGAGCCCTTTTTCACCACGCGCGCCGAGGGCGCCGGCATGGGCCTCGGACTCTTCGTCACCATGTCCACCATCGATCAGCTCGGTGGCACGATGCGCCTGGCCTCTGTCGAAGGTGAGGGCACAACGATTACGATCGCTCTACCCGCCGACGCTGCGGCGAGGGTCGACGCGTAGATGCCGCGATGGCCGATCGACGTCCCGGTGGTCCGAGGGTCCGGCGGTCCGATGGCCGATGAAATGTCCCGATGCCCCAATGTTTCAATGCAATGGCCCGATAGCCCGATGATCCAATGACCCGATGACCACGACCGAGTCGCCCCTTCTCCTGCTCGTTGAAGATGACGACGCCCTGCGCGGCAGACTCGCGCGGGCGTTTGCGGCACGCGGCATCGACGTGCGCGAGGCCGCCAACTGCGCGGAAGCCGAGGCCATCGCGCGCGCGGATCCGCCCGAACTGGTGGTCCTGGACCTGCGAATGCCGGACAGCAATGGGCTCGATCTGATCCCGACGCTGGTTCAGATCGATCCCAACACCCGCATTGTCGTGCTCACGGGCTACGGCAGCGTGGCGACAGCGATCGAAGCCGTGCGACGTGGCGCGACGCACTACTTGACGAAGCCCGCGGACGCCGACGAAATTCTCTCGGCCTTCGATCGCGGAACGGGCAGGCGCCCGGATACGCCACCCCTGCAGCCGATGTCGCTCGACCGCGTCGAATGGGAGCACATCAATCGCGTCCTGGTCGACTGCCAGGGCAACATCTCGGAGGCCGCGCGCGTCCTCCAGATTCACCGCAGGTCGCTGCAGCGGAAGCTCGCGAAGTATCCCCCGATGCGTTGACCGAAGCTCCAGACAGCGGTCTGCAGACGGCAGCCTGGTCAGTGCAACACGGCGACGATCTGCTCGACCATCCAGTGCAGGTCCGCAGCGGCAATCACCAGTGGCGGCGCCAGGCGGATCACACGCTCGTGCGTCTCTTTGCAGAGCACGCCGCGCGCCATGAGTCGCTCGCAGTAGATGCGCGCCGGCCGATCGAGTTCGATCCCCACCAGCAGACCACGCCCTCGCACGTCGAGGACGACACCGCCTCGGATGGAGGCGAGCGCCTTCATGAGCGCGCGCCCCAACGTCGCGGCGCGGTCGACGAGCTGCTCTTCGTCAATGACCCGCAAGGCCGCGCGCGCGACCGCGGCGGCCAGCGGGCTGCCGCCGTACGTGCTGCCGTGGCTGCCCGGCGTGAACACGTTCATGACATCGGCGCGTCCGACCACCGCGGACACGGGATAGAAGCCGCCGGACAGCGCCTTCCCCAAGATGTAGATGTCCGGCCGCACCTGCTCGTGATCGCAGGCAAACCACGCGCCGGTGCGTCCCAGCCCGGTCTGGATCTCGTCGGCCATCAACAGGACGTCGTTCGCGCGGCACAGGTCCGCCACAGCCCGCAGGTACCCGGCGGGTGGCATGACGATGCCGGCCTCGCATTGAATTGGCTCGATCAGCACCGCGCATGTTTCCGGCCGAATGACGGCGTGCATCGCGTCGATGTCGCCAAACGGCACCGCCACGAATCCCGGCGTGAATGGTCCGAAGTGGCGCCGGTACTCGGGTTCGGATGAAAAGCCGACAAGCGTTGTCGTGCGGCCGTGAAAATTGCCGTGACACACGACGATCTCGGCGGTATCGGGCGCAATGCCCTTCTTCTGGTATCCCCATCGCCGCGCGGCCTTGATCGCCGTTTCCACCGCCTCCGCGCCGGTGTTCATCGGCAACACTGTGTCGCTGTGGCAACGCTCGGCGAGTTCGCGGCACAGCAGCGGCAACTGGTCGTTGTGAAACGCGCGCGATGTCAGCGTGACCCTTGCGGCCTGTTCCTGGAACACCTTGAGAATCGTCGGATGCACGTGACCCTGGTTCAGGGCCGAGTACGCGCTGAGGCAATCCAGATACCGACGCCCGTCGACGTCGGTTACCCAGGCGCCCTGCGCCTGCGCAATGACGATCGGCAGCGGGTGATAGTTGTGTGCGCCCCACGACTCCTCGATCGCGAGGAGCTGATCGGCGCTCAAATCGCCGGCCCCCTTCACGTGTGACCGCCCTTGTGATCGGCCGGGCGTCCCAGGCGATCGACAATGCGCGTCGCTTCCTCGACGGCACGGGCCAGGACCGATCGGATCTTGCCGTCCTCGAGCATCAGCAGGCCGCCGATCGTGCATCCCGCCGGAGTCGTCACGTCGTCTCGAAGCGAGGCCGGATGGCGATCCGTTTCGAGCACCATCGTCGCCGCGCCCAGCATCGTCTGCGCGACCAGGGTCAAGGCAAGACCGCGGGGAAGGCCGACGCGCACGCCGGCGTCGGCGAGCGCTTCCATCACCAAATACATGTAGGCGGGACCGCTGCCGCTCAACGCCGTGATCGCGTTGCAATACTGCTCTTCCACGACCTCGCAGCGTCCCACAGCGGCGAAAATACGCTGCGCCAAATCGAGGTGGGCAGCCGTCGCATCCCTTCCCCGGCAGACCACCGTCATGCCCTCGCCGACGACGCAGGGCGTGTTTGGCATCGCGCGGACCCAGGGATTCGGCAGCGCCAGGGCCGACTCCAGCTGACCGGTCGTCACCCCCGCAAGAATCGAGATGAACAACGTGCTCTCCGAGGGCGCGGCATCGCGAGCCGTGGCGAGGGCCGTCGCGACCTGTGCCGGCTTGACGCACAACAGGACGAGGTCCGTCTTTGGCAACGCGTCGTAATAGTCTTCGGTGACGTTCACACCCAGATCGAGACGCACCGCATCCCGCGTGTCTGCGCTACGGTCGGCCGCCCAGATTTGATCCCGGGTCAGCAGCCCGGCGGACAACAGTCCCCGCATCAGGGTCTGCCCCATCACGCCCGCGCCAATCACGCCGACGAATCGGCCGGGGGCCACGAGTGCCGTCTGTTCCGTCACAGTCATAGTTGGTCTTCCAACTTCTGGCTTCTGGCTTCTAACTTCTAACTTGATCAGAATCCAATCCGCCGCATCACCGCCCTGGGCAACAGGCGAATCACGAACATGACCAAAGCCCACATGCGCGGCGTGTAGATCACCGGAGTTCCTCGATCGATCGCCTTCACGATGTCCCGCGCCACGTCGGGGGCGTCGCCGGCGAACGGTGGCGGCTTGAGTCCGGCCGTCATACCGGTCTTCACGAACCCAGGCTTCACGCAGACCACCTTGAGGCCCTGGCTTCGGAACTTGTGGTCGAGGCCCTCAAGATACCGCGACAGCCCGGCCTTCGTCGCACCGTACAGGATGACGGGCTTGCGTCCCCGCTCGCCAGCCACGGAGCTGACGACACACAAGGTGCCTCCAGCGCCAAGAAGCTTCTTGCGCGCGTCCTCGCAGAACAACACGGTGTTGGCGAAGTTGACGGTGAGCAGACGCCGCAGCCGATCGCGATCGGCCTCGAGGTCGGCCTGCGTCGCGAAATCCGCGGCGGTGACGATCACCGTGTCGACCCGGCCGAGGGCCGTCGCCGCCGCATCGAGTGCCGGTCCGAAGGTGTCCGGGTCGGTCAGGTCACAGGTGGCGACAGCCACACCGGCGCCGTCCGTACCGGCGCGCACGCCGAGATCGGCGGCGCTGCGACGCAGGTCGTCGACGTCCCGGCCGAGCAGGCACAGACGGTCGCCGCGTTCGGCAAGCAGGCGGGCCACGGCGCGGCCGATCCCCTTGCTCGCACCGAGCATCACAACATTCATGGTTGATCCCCGAGCAGACGCACAGACTGCGCGCTTTTCAGGCGCCGATCGGGATCCCAGCGGCGCCGAATGGCTTCGAACTCGGCCAGCCGCGGCTCCATCCGCCTGTAGTGATCCGCGCGGGTGAACGCGTCCTTGGCGAGGTACACGCGGCCGCCGACGTTGACGACGAACTCGTTTAGTGCATCCACCATCGCCTGCGTGTTCTCGCGAATCGGCATGTCGAGCGCGATCGACGTGCCGCGGCGCGGGAACGAGAGTAGGCCCTCGCCTTCGGGCCCGCAGTCCTTGATGACGCACAGGAAGGACGCTCCGCCCTGTCGTGTCAGCAGCTCCACGAGGCCCCGAACGGCGCCTGATCCCGCCGTATCCGGCAGCACGCATTGATGCTGGGTGAAGCCGCGTGTGCCGTAGAGTCGATTCCACTGGCGAAGGACATCGAGGGGATAGAAGAATGGCTCCGGGTGCAGCACCGACGGGCGCACGTGGCGGCCATGAGCCCGGTAGTACACCGCGTTGAACAGCCGGCCCATGGTGTGTCCCATCACCCACTCCGGGCATTGAAACGGCACCGTGATGCGGGGCAGATGCCGGGGAAATCGCTTCGGCGCTTCGGCCGGTGTGGCCCATCGCCCCGCCATCAGCACGCCGCGCCCCATGTGCCGGCCGCGCGAGAGGCAATCGATCCAACCCATCGTGAAGGGCCATTCGGCGGCATCGTTCTTCAACTCGGCGAGGAATTCATCGATACCCGAAATTCGTCGCTTGATGCCGACGATCCAGGGTGTGGGAATCCGCTCGAGCGTGAGTTCGACCTCGAGGATGTGGCCGGTCAGGCCCATGCCGCCAATCGTCGCCCTGAACAGATCCGGCCACGACTCGCGCGAGCACGTGACGACATCGCCCGTCCCGACGCGAATCTTGAGCTCGCGCACGTGGCCACCGATCGATCCTTTCACGTGGTGGTTCTTGCCGTGCACGTCGGCGGCCACCATGCCGCCAAGCGTGACGAACTGGGTGCCCGGCGACACGGGTGTGAACCAGCCACGCGGCAGGAACGTGCGATAGAGATCGTGCAACGAGTACCCGGCCTCGGCGCGCAGTCGTCCAGTTTCGGCATCGAAGGACAGGAGGCGATCGGCGAGCACGCTGCCGGCCACCACCGGATGGCTTGGCGGCGGGAGTGACGAATCTCCATAGGAGCGCGCCAGCCCGCGCGTCAGGACGGCGTCGCGAGTGAGTCGCTCGAGATCCTCGGATCGCACTTCGCGGCCGGGCACCGACACACCGCCCCACCCGGCAACGCGTGCGTCGTCGTGACCGGCCGATCCGGGCTCTGAACTCATACCTCGGCGGCGCGCCTCAGCCGGGCCACGTAGCGGGCCACGCCGGTTTCGAGATCGGTCGAATGACGGGCGTAGCCTGCGTCCCGCAGGCGCGTCATCCGGGCCTCGGTGAAGTACTGATACTGCTCGCGCAGATCGACCGGCGTGTCGATGAAGCGGATGTCCGCCGGGCGATCGAGCGCGGCGAACACGGCGCGGGTCAGATCGAGAAACGTGCGCGCGGTGCCACTGCCGAGATTGAAGATGCCCCGTGACGGCGGCCGATCGAGCATCGCCGCGATCGTGTCGACCACGTCACCGACGAAGACGAAATCGCGGGCCTGGTGCCCATCGGCAATGCCGTCGCGATGGCTCTTGAAGAGGTTGACGAACCCGCGCGTCTGCACCTGGTCGAACGCGTGCAGCACGACGCTCGCCATCCGGCCCTTGTGCCGCTCGCCGAATCCGTACACGTTGAAGAACTTGAGGCCGGCCCATGCGGGCGGATGGTGCCCCTCGCGTTCCTGCGCCAGCGCCCACACGTCGAAGTCCTGTTTGGACTGGCCGTAGGGATTGAGCGGACGCAGCGCCGGAATCAGCGCCTCGTCGTCGTCGTAGCCCAGCGCCCCGTCGCCATAGGTCGCCGCACTGCTCGCATAGATGTACGGAATGCCCGTGCGCGTACAGTAGCGCCACAGATCCTGCGAGGCCTGCAGGTTCACGCGGTTCAGGTAGTTCCGATCCATTTCCCGGGTATCGGTGCACGCACCAAGATGCACGACCGCGGTCACGTCGGGTGCGGTCTCGAGCCAACGCGTCACGTCGTCGACGTCGACCCGATGTCCAAAATCGAGCCCGGCGTGCTCGGGACGCGTGTCGAATGCGGGCAAATGATCGACCGACGCGATATCCAGTCCGCGCGCCTTCAGCGCCTCGGCGCAACGGGCACCGACGAAACCTGCGGCTCCAGTAACGACTACCATCCGAGCACCCTCGCAAAAATGAGTGGGACCACAATCGTGGCGTCCGACTCGATGATGAACGACGGCGTCTCGGCCGCCAGTTTGCCCCAGGTGATCTTCTCGTTCGGGACGGCGCCGGAATACGACCCGTAGCTCGTCGTCGAATCGGAGATCTGGCAGAAATAGCCCCAGAGCGGCACGTTCGACTGTCGCAGGTCCTGGTGCAGCATCGGGACGACACAAATCGGGAAATCGCCGGCGATGCCGCCGCCGACCTGAAAGAAGCCGATCGACGCACCCGGACTCGTCCGCATGTACCAGCCCGCCAGCTCGATCATGTACTCGAGCCCCGAACGCACGGTGGACACCTGGCTGATGCGGCCATCCATGCAGCGTGCGGCGAACACGTTGCCCAGTGTGGAGTCTTCCCAGCCCGGTACGAAGATCGGAAGGCCGCGCTCGGCCGCGGCCAACAACCAGCTATGGGCGGGGTCGGCCTGGTAGAACGGCGTCAGGCTGCCGTCGAGCAGGATCTCGTACAGGAACTCGTGCGGAAAGGCGCGGCGGCCCGCGTTCGACGCGGCGACCCAGCGATCGAGCACAATGCTCTCGACCCGTCGCATCGCCTCCATTTCCGGGATGCAGGTGTCGGTCACACGATTGAGGTGGCGCTCGAGCAGCGCCTCCTCGTCGGCCGGCGTGAGGTCGCGATACCGTGGAATGCGCACGTAGTGATCGTGTGCGACCAGATTGAAGACATCTTCCTCGAGGTTCGCGCCCGTACAGCAGATCGCGTGCACCTGGTTCGCGCGAATCATCTCGGCCAGTGAGATCCCCAATTCCGCGGTGCTCATCGCGCCGGCAAGCGTGACGAGCATCCGGCCGCCGGCCTGCACGTGCGTGCGATACGCTTCCGCCGCATCGCGGAGCGTCGCCGCATTGAAGTGCCGATAGTGGAGATCGATGAACCGCGAAACGGAACCCGACATGAATGCCGCCTCCCAGGAGATGAGGTCGGCTGGGTTTCCGTACAACGCCGACCGTCGCGTCCTACGGTCTTCCAACTCGCACCGCACGCATGCGAACGGACGACCGCCATCGGCACGCAGGTGGCCACGTTAGTGTAGCACCCGACGGCCCGGCATCCGGACTCACGACCGCGCGGCCGGCAGCGTCGGATTTCGTTCGATGCCGAACTTGTGCTGGTGCCACTGCGGATACGGTTCGGGCAGCGCGCTGACGATGTCGAGGCGGGCCATCTCCTCGGCAGTCAGGCGCCACGTGGCCGCGGCCAAATTGTCACGCAATTGCGCTTCATGGCGCGCGCCGAGAATCACCGTGTCGACGCCGGGTTTCGACAACACCCAGTTCAGCGCCACCTGAGCGGCGGTCACCGCCCGCTCCTCCGCAATCGCCAGCAGGACGTCGACGATGCGGTAGACACGCTCGTAGTCGATGGTCCCAGGGGCATCGAGCTCGTTCAGCCGGCTCACGTCCGGCCGGACGTCGCGGCGAAACTTTCCCGTCAGCAGTCCGGCATGGAGCGGGCTCCACGCCATCACACCCACGCCTTGATCCAGGCCGAGCGGCAGGATTTCGTGCTCCACGTCGCGGCCAATCAACGAGTAGTTCACCTGCTGGCAGACGTAGCGCGCGAGCCCGAAACGCTCGGACACCGCGAGCGCCTTCATCACGTGCCACGCCGAGTGATTGGAGCAACCGACGTAACGAACCTTGCCCTGGGAGACCAGGTCGTCGAAGGCCCGCATGGTCTCTTCGACCGGCACGAACATGTCGGGTTCGTGACCCATGTACAGATCGAGATAGTCCGTCTGCAGCCGCCGCAGGCTCGCCTCACACGCGGCGACCAGGTGCTTGCGCGAGAGCCCAGTGTCGTGCGGTGCCGGCCCCATCCGCATGAACGCCTTGCTGACGAGCACGAAGCGATCGCGGCGCCCCTTGAGGGCCTCGCCGAGAATCTCCTCGGCGCCGCCGAGCGAGTACGCATTCGCCGTGTCGATCGTCGTCAGGCCGGCCTCCTGGCAGATATCCAGAATGCGCGACGTCTGCGGCACGTCCAGGTTGCCCATCTTGCCGAATCGATCCCGGCCCCCAACGGTCATCGTGCCGAAACTCAGCACGGACACGCTCAATCCGGACTTGCCCAATTGTCGCTGTTCCATGATCCGGAGACTTTATCAGGCGACCGCCATCGGGCAACAGGCGATAGCGCCCCGGCGTCGTGGACGGCTCCGGACAAACTGACTACACTCGTCAGCGTTCAACGGCCAGTGCACGCGCCGAGGAGGCACGACTCCGATGGGATCGCTCGTCAAGACTCGTCTCGGCCTGATGATGTTCCTCGAGTACGCGATCTGGGGTTCGTGGTACGTCACCCTGAACACGTACCTCACCAGCACCTTGCACTTCACCGGCACGCAGGCCGGTGCCGCCTTTGGCACCACGGCGCTTGCGGCGCTCGTCGCGCCGTTCTTCGTGGGCCTGGTGGCCGATCGCTTCTTTGCCACCGAGCGGGTGCTCGCCGTGCTCTACGCGTTGGGTGCGCTGTGCATGCTGGGCCTGATGCACGTCACGTCGTTCGTGAGCGTCTACGGGCTCCTGCTGGCCTTCTGCCTCTGCTTCTTCCCCAGCATCGCCCTGACGAACTCAATCACGATGCAGCAGGTGGTCGATCCCGGCCGTGACTTCCCGCCGATCCGCACGATGGGCACGCTCGGCTGGATCGCCATCAACCTCATGGTCGGCGCGATGCGCATCGAGGCCGACACGACGCCCTTCCTCCTCGCGGCCGGACTCTGCGGCACGATGTGCATCTTCAGTCTCGTGGCGTTGCCCCATACGCCACCGCGCGCCCGCGGACAGCGCGTGACCGTCCGAAGCATCCTGGGCCTGGATGCGCTCGCAATGATGAAGGACCGCGCCTATCTGATTTTCGTTATCGCGTCGGTACTGGCCTGCATTCCGCTGACGTTCTACTACTCGTTCACGAACGCGTATTTCAACGACGTCGGCGTGGTGAACGCGGCCGGCAAGATGACGCTGGGCCAGATGTCGGAGGTCGTCATGCTGATGGCGATGCCGTTCGTCTTCCGCGTGCTGTCGGTCCGCAACATCCTGGTCCTGGGTCTCGGCGCGTGGGTCTTGCGCTACGGACTGCTCGCGCACGGCAACGCCGGCACGGGCATGTGGATGTTCTATCTCGCCATCGTCCTGCACGGCGTGTGTTACGACTTCTTCTTCGTCAGCGGCCAGCTCTATACCGATCAGGAAGCGCCTGCGCACATGCGAAATACCGCTCAGGGTTTCATCACCCTGGCCACGTACGGTGCGGGCATGCTGATTGGATCGTTCCTGTCCGGCTACGCCCTCGACTATTTCAGCACCACCATCGACGGCGTCGTGTCTCACGATTGGCCGGCGTTTTGGCTCACCTCGGCCGCCGGCTCGTTCGCGATTCTGCTGCTCGTCCTGCTCTTCTTCAGAACGTCGAAGAAGATCATCGCGGCAAGGTAGCGTCGCCGCTAGGAGCCCTGGACCTTCAGGTCCGGGGTTCACGAAGCCCCCCGACCTGAAGGTCGGGGGCTCCATGCAGAGGTTGCGGCAGCCTACCGCGCCAGTTCGATGCACACCGCCAGGCCTTCGCCGCCGCCGATGCAAATCGCGGCCACACCGCGGCGCAGACCGCGCTGTCTGAGCGCGCTGATCAACGTCACCACGATTCTCGCGCCCGAGCAGCCGATCGGATGACCCAGCGCAATGGCACCGCCGCGGACGTTGACCACGTCGTGCGACAGCCCGAGGTCGGTCATGAAGGCCATCGGCACCACGGCAAAGGCCTCGTTCACCTCCCAGAGATCGACGTCGCGTTCGGTCCAGCCGGCGGAGGCAAGCGCAGCGCGGGCGGCCTGGACCGGCGCGGTGGTGAACCACACGGGATCCTGCGCGTGGCTTCCAAACGCGACAATGCGCGCGATGGGTGTGACACCCATGGTCTGCGCGGTGGAGGCAGTGCTCAGGACGAGGGCGGCGGCTCCGTCGTTGAGCGTTGACGCCGTCGCCGCGGTAATCGTGCCCGCCGCGTCGAAAGCCGGGCGCAAGGTCGGAATCTTGTCGTAGTTGACGCGCGACGGGCCTTCGTCCCGGTCGACGATCGTGGCCTTGCCCTTGGGACCGGCGACCTCGACGGGCGTGATTTCGTCGGCCGAAGAGCTATCCTGCTGCGCGGCGTTGGCACGCTGAAACGACGCGATCGCGTACGCCTCCTGCTGGACCCGCGTGAATCGATAGCGTGCGGCACACTGCTCCGCGCACTGCCCCATGTGCAGGTCGTTGTACGGATCCCATAAGCCGTCGGTGATCACCGAGTCGATCGCCTGTTGATGGCCGAGCCGATAACCCTCGCGGGCTTTCGGCAGGAGGTACGGTGCCGCGGACATGTTCTCCATCCCACCGGTGACCGCCAGGGACGAAACACCAAGCGCAAGTGCATGCGCGGCCTGCATCGTCGCCTGCATTCCCGATCCGCACACCTTGTGAACGGTCACTGCCCGCGCGGACGCCGGGACCCCCGCGTGTATGCCGGCTTGCCGTGCGGGCGCCTGGCCGAGTCCAGCCTGAAGCACGTTGCCCATCACGACGTCGGTCACGCTCTCGGGCCGAAGCCCGGCACGTGCGATCGCTCCTCGGATGGCCGCAGCACCCAACCTGGGCGCCGCGACGGATGCGAGCGATCCCTGAAAGCTGCCAATCGGCGTCCTCGTGGCGGCCAGAATGACGATGTCCATAGGGTCACGATACAGCCTGCAGGCTACGGTGTGCAGGCGGCAGGCCACGGGCTACAGGTATAGGCCACGGCAACCGGCGGCGCGGCACGGCCTCATCAGGAGACAGGCCACACGCTGTACGCTACAGACTGCTCTGCAGAGGTACTCGATGAAGAACCCAGTCGTCGTCATCACCGGTGGCAGTTCAGGAATCGGGGCAGCCCTGGCGGAACTGCTGGCCGCGCAGCGGTCGCCTGTCGCCATCGTGGCGCGGCGCGAAGAGGCGTTGCGCGCCGTCGCAGAACGGTGCGATGGCCTCGCGCACGCCATCGTGGCTGACGTGACCCGTCGTGACGAGGTCAGGCGCGCCGTGACAGACGTGCTCGACAAGTTCGGCCACATCGACGTGTGGGTGAACAACGCCGGCCAAGGCATCTCACGCCTGCCCTCGGAGCTGACCGATGAGGACGTCGATGACATGGTGCGCGTCAACATCAAGTCAGTTCTGTACGGCACCCAGGAGGTGCTGCCGCACTTCAAGGCCAGAGGTCGCGGCCACATCATCAACGTATCGTCCATGCTGGGCCGCGTGCCGTACGTGCCGATTCGCGCCGCCTACAGCGGCGCCAAGCATTACGTGAACGCACTGACGGCGACCTTCCGCGCAGAAGTGCAGGAGACACACCCGGACATCCAGTTTTCGCTGGTGTCGCCGGGCGTCGTGCGCACGGAGTTCGGTGTGCGCGCCAAACACGGCGGGGTCGACTCGCGACAGCTGCCGCAGTCACAGAGCGCCGAGCAGGTGGCGTCGGTCATCGCGAGCGTCATCGCCTCGCGACTCCCGGACGTCTACACCGCCTCGGGCTCGCGCGAGCGGGTGATCGACTACTACTCGAGCAACGGACAGAATCCCTGACGCCACGCAACTTTCGCGCGCGGCCGATCCCATGGTCTCGGCGAGAGCCCCTACCGATCCGTGACCATGGTCACGAGGCCCTGCACCATCGCCGCTGCAAATACCGGATCGTTGATGTTCGCGTCGAGCGCGTGCACCGGAATCTCCGGTCGGAGATGCGCGCGCAGAGCCTGAAAGAGAGCCTCGTCGGCTTCCGGCCAATGAAAGGGTCCGCCGGGCGCGGAAATGACGGACAGGCCAAGCAGAGGCAGATAGACGCTTACGGGTCCGCAGGACGCATTGAGCTTTTCCGCGATGATGCGGCCCAACTCGGCGTTCTCGTCGGGTGTGGTCCTCATCAACGTGACGTTCGCGTTGTGTTGGTAGAACCGCCGGGCGCGATGGCGCTCTGGCACGGTGTCTGGCGCCCAGAAGTTGACCATGTCGAGGCAACCCGGCGCGACGACCGCGGGCGTTCCGGTTCGCGCAGCGGCCTCCAGCCTGGCGCTGCCTGCGCTCATCACGCCACCGGCCACTTCGTCCGCCCACTCCGTTGTCGTCACATCGAGTACACCGGCGATGTGGCCGGCGTCGATCAGGCTCTCCATGGTCTGGCCGCCGACACCCGTCGCGTGAAACACGAGGACTTCGAAACCGTGACTCTCGAGCGAGGCGCGGGCCATCTCGACGCATGTCGTGGTGTTGCCGAACATGGACGCGGCAATGAGCGGCCTGTCGGCAGCGTCGGGAACGGTGACGCCGGCCATGGCGCCGACGGCCGCCGCCGCGCGGGCGAGCACGCCGCGACTGATGCGATTGAGTCCGCTGATGTCGACGATGGCGGGGACCATGACGATATCGGTGACGCCGACGAAGGGACGCACGTCGCCACTCGCCAGGGTCGAGACCATCACCTTCGGGATGCCCAACGGCAACGTCCGCATCGCCGCCGTGGCCACGGATGTACCCGCGCCGCCGCCGATGCCAATGATGCCGCCAATGGACCCGTCAGCGAACAGGCGGCGCACGATCCGCGCGGCCCCGCGCGCCATTGCCATGACTGCCCGGCCGCGATCGCCATCGGCGATGAGCGCCGCGAGTGTGACGTCGGCAGCCTGCGCGACCTCGGCGTTCGAGATGTCGGCGGCAAAGACCGGCGCCCCCAGGACACCAGTGTCGACGACGAGGGTGCGGTGACCGCGCGCGGCAATTTGATCGCGAACGAACGCTATCTCGGCGCCCTTCGTGTCGAGGGCGCCGATGATGACGATCGGGGAGGCGACGGCCGTTGGAACGGAGTGCGTCGGCATGTGGTGGACGGCATCGTAACGCGGCCCGACCGAACTTTCTTACCGTCGCCTGGTCACTTGTTCCTACCCGCCTACCACATCGTGGCAGCTGAATTTTGACCGTGTTCGGTAACTCGCTGTGCAATGGTGTCTTACGACACTGCAAGAGTTGGTCACGAATCTTGCAATAGATCGGACGTCCACCTACAGGAGGTATCCAATGACGTTCGGTAAAGCGTCGTCTTTGACTCTCGGAATCGCCGCAGCATTCGCAGTCGGCGTGTGGGCGGGTCCAAGCATCACGTCGAGAATGTCGACGTCGATCGCCCCGGAACCTGCTCCCGTGGTCGAGACTGCGCCTGTGGCTTCGGCCGGAGCGGCGAAGCCGGCGGCCCGGCCCACGTCAACAGGGCCCGCCGCAGACGTTGCTTCGGTCGAGGTGAGCGCGCCGGCGCTGCACCGCCAGCTGAAGCAATTGATGTTCAAGGGAACGGACATGAACAAGGCCGCCGACGGCTTCCGCGATGCGGAACAGTTTGCGACGGTCGCGTACGCGAGCCACAACACGGGCGTGCCGTTTGTGGTCCTCAAAAATCGCGTGCTCAATGAAGGCAAGACGCTGACTTCGGCGATCCGCGAGTCGTTGCCAACAACGAACGCAGCCATGGAAGTCGAGCGCGCGAGGGTGCAGGCTCACTCGACACTCGTGTCGATTGGCAGCTAGCCCCCGTTGAGCACCCGGTCCGGGAACTGCTATCCCAGTTCTCGGACCGTTTTCCTTTTCAGCCCATTCATCATCCCTTCCCGGCGTTCATCCCTCGCTTCCAGCTCCTCCCCTTACCGAGACCAAACCCGGGACTTGCTTCCAACGGGCGTACGACCGGTCGACGGCGCATAATCCTCCCGCGGCATTCGCGAGGCCGTTTGCCAGGGGCAAGCTGCACCTGCGCTGAAGAGGGAGGTCGCACCATGGGGTCGCCGGTTACGCGACGAGGGTTTCTTCAAGTGACGACCGGCGCGGGCGCGTTGGCGTCGGTATCGCCGTCTCTCGGCGCGCTCGACGTCGACGGCATGTTCGGGCAGACGACGCCGGCGGCGGGTGCGGGCTGGTTCGATCGCCCGATGCGCTGGGTGCAACTCACGCTGGTCGAGAACGACCCTGGCACGTTCGACCCGAATTTCTGGCTGGCCTACTTCAAGACGCTGAAGGCCGACGCCGCCTGCCTCAGTGCGGGCGGCATTGTTGCCTACTACCCTAGTGACGTTCCGCTCCATCACCGCAGCGCGTTTCTCGGGCAGACCGATCCGTTCGGCGACCTCGTGAAGGGTTGCCGCACGATGGGCATGCAGGTGATCGCACGGACCGATCCCCACGCGACGCGCGATGAGACACGCGTGGCGCATCCAGACTGGATCGCGGCCGGTCGTGACGGTCAACCGACGCGCCACTGGGCCAATCCGCAGTTGTGGGTCACGTGCGCCCTTGGGCCGTACAACTTCGAATTCATGGACCAGGTGCATCGCGAAATCGTGGCGAAGTACAAGGTCGACGGGATCTTCGTCAACCGCTGGGCGAGTCAGACCGAATGCCATTGCATCCATTGCCGGCAGAACTTCAGCGCCGCCACGGGACTCGACCTCGCAAAGCTCACCGCCGCCCGCGATGACACACGGCGCGCGTTCCTCGAGTGGCGCAAGGCGCGCTTGACGGAGTTGTGGAAGGCCTGGGATACGACGATTCGCGCGACCAATCCCGAGGCCCGCGTGATCCCGAACGGCCCGCCCGATCAGAAGACGGCGGGCGAGCTCGCGCCGATTCAGTTCACCGACAACCAGGCGCGGCGCGGGTTGACCCCGCCGTGGACCAACGGTCAGCGCGCCAAGGAACTTCGCTCCGTGATGGGCCGGCGCCCAATCGGCGGCATCTTCAGCGTGGGCCTCGAAGAGCCGTATCGCTGGAAAGACTCGGTTCAGAGTGAACCCGAGGTGCGGCTCTGGGTCGCTGAGGGGACGGCCAACGGCATGCGCCCGTGGGTCACGAAGTTCTCGGGCGTGCTCTACGATCGACGCTGGCTCGCGACCGTGGAGCACATCTACGCGTGGCACGCGCGTCACGAAACGTTCCTTCGCAACGAGGCGTCCCTCGCGAGGGTGGCGCTCCTCTACTCCGAACAGACCGCCGAATATCACACGGGCGTCGCGACCGGCGACCGGCCGAACGATCACGTGATGGGCATGTACCACGCGCTGATCGAGGCACGGATTCCGTTCGAAATGGTTCACGAGGCGTTTCTCACCCCGGAGCGGCTCGACGCCTTCAAGGTGCTGGTGCTGGCCGACGCCGCGGCACTATCGAACGAACAGTGCGGCGCGATCCGGGCCTTCGTGGCCCGCGGTGGCAGCCTCGTCGCCACCTTCGCGACGTCGTTGTTCGACGAGCGCGGCGTGCGCCGCGACGACTTCGGGTTGGCCGATGTCTTCGGTGTGTCGTTCGCGGGCGGCTTCGACGGACCGATGCAGAACTCGTATCTGAGCCTGGATGCCGACATCACGACCGGGCAGCGTCATCCCATTCTGGCGGGCCTCGACGATACGCCGCGAATCATCAACGGCGTCTTTCGCGTCCGCGTGAACCCCTCGGTCCCGTTTCCGTCGCCAGTCACGCTGATTCCGACCTACCCGGACCTTCCGATGGAGGACGTCTACCCGCGGATCGCGCATACGGACAGCCGTGAACTGTACCTCCGCGACGCTGGTCGCAGCCGTGTCGTCTACTTTCCGTGGGATGTCGATCGCACGTTCTGGGACGTGCTCGCGATGGATCACGGCCGCTTGATCAAGAACGCGATCGTCTGGGCCGCAAACGAGACCGCGCCCGTCGAAGTCCAGGGCCCGGGTATTCTCGACGTCACTGTCTGGCGGCAGCGCAACTCGATGACGGTGCACCTCGTGAATCTCACGAACCCAATGATGATGAAGGGCCCGCTACGCGAGACGATTCCCGTCGGCCCTCAGCATCTGCGGATTCGTGTGCCCCCCGGCATGCGGCCACGGGCGGTGCGCCTGCTCACCGCAGGAACAACGGTCCCCGTCGTCGAGTCGAATGGCACACTGACCGTGACGGTGCCCTCCGTCGACGTGCACGAGGTGATCGCAATCGAAGGGTGACCGATCACTCGCCAAGGAGATGGCCGACCGGCTGCAGTGACTCGACGTGGTCGCAGATCACTTTCACGACCATCATCATCGGCACGGCCAGCAGCATGCCCCAGAGGCCCCAGATCCAGCTCCAGAACAGCAGGCCGGCAAAGATCGCCACCTGATTCATCGCCGACGCCCGGCCCATGAGCATCGGTGTCAGCAACGAGCCCTCGAGCGTGGTGATGAGCAGCGACACGCCCGCCACCGCAGCGGTCATGCCGACCGTTCCGAACTGCAGGAAGCCGACAATGGAGAGGCCGGCGGTCACGAGAAGCGGGCCGTAGTACGGAATCGAATTGAGGACGCCGGCGACGAGTCCCCAGAGGGCAGCCTGTTGCAGCCCCAGGCCCCACAAGGCTCCCCACGTGACCAGTGCCACCCCGGCGCTCGTCATGATTTGGATCATCAGGAATCGTTCGATCCGGGTGGCGATGTTCTCGAGCACGATCACCGTGACCTTCTTCTGCGAGAGCGTGCCGACCATCTCGACGAGTTTGCGCTTGAAGAGTTGGTCCGACAGCAACATGAAGTAGGTGAGGAACAACACCATGATGGCCTGGTTGGCCGCCGAGATCGCCCCAATTGAACTCGCCCACATGTAGCTGCTCGCTTGAAATCCCTTCTCCTGCACCTCAACGCGCATGACGCCGCTGGTGGACGACGCCGGCGTCGCCGCATTCTGAAGCGTATCGGCCGCCTCCTGCACCTTCTGGATCGCTCCGGGCTTGGCCGTCGATGACCGGCGCATCGATGCCGCCAGCTTGCGCGCACCTGCGGGCAGCTGATCGACGACGGTCAGGGCCTGGCCGCTGAGCCCATAGGTGAGCGCCCCGCAGCCCCCCATCACCAACATCAACATCACGGCCGCGCCAACGGCGCGCGGCACGTGAACCTTCTGCAGCCAGTCCACCGCCGGATCGAGCGCGTAGAACAGCAGCGCGCCAACCACAAACGGGATGAGCACCGACTGCATCGTCTGGAGAAGGTAGATGGCGATGGCCGTGGCCAAGAGCGTCAGGGCGATGTGCCGGACTTGCAACGCGCGGTCAGCGGTCGAGACCGCCTCGTTCTTGCCTTCGAGATTGTTGGCTGGTCCGTCGCCCATGCCTTCGGATGAGCAAGCGGTGTACCAGAGGCCAGGCGGGTCGCGCTGCCTCCGCGAGGCGGTCGCCTCGTCGGCTGGGCACGGAGGTGCTCAGATTTGACGCACCGGCGAGATGTCGACGCGTTGTTGCTACTTCGCGAGAACGCTGAAGCCCATCTTCTCGAAGACGCCCCGCGCACCGGGCCCGCGCAGAAACGCGAGGACCTTCTCGGCGCCGCTCGCCGACGTGGAGGTGAGGGCTGCGGGGTAGACGATGGGCGCGTGCGATGCATCAGGGAACCGGCCCACAATCGCCACGCCTCTGTCGACCAGCGCGTCTGTGCGGTAGACGATGCCGAGCGGCGTTTCACCGCGGGAGACGAGCAGCAGCGCGGCGCGAACGTTCTCCGCCGGCGCCAATCTCTTGGCCACCGACTCCCACACACCGAGATTGGTGAGTGCTTCCTTCGCGTACTTGCCTGCAGGCACAGTCGACGGGTCGGCCACCGCGAGGCGGCCGGATCCCAGCGCCGCAGCCAGGGGGAAATTCGGCGCGATGGCGAGCGTCAGCCGTTGGCCCACTGGCGCGACCAGCACCAGTTCGTTCCCCAGGAGATTGACGCGGCTCTCCGGGCGAATGCGCTGACGCTCTGCGAGGTAGTCCATCCAATCGAGGTCGGCGGAGACGAAGATGTCGGCCGGAGCACCGTTCTCGATCTGCTTCGCCAGCGCCGAACTCGCGGCGTACGACGCCTTGACCGGCACGCCGGTCGC
>Ga0068859_100002660_pt1 | contig 18138 bp, 18 predicted proteins | sample KBSSwiS22_FD_66585 | JGI IMG/M metagenome (GOLD analysis project Ga0068859, IMG submission 66585) | Switchgrass rhizosphere microbial communities from Kellogg Biological Station, Michigan, USA - KBS Switchgrass S2-2 | ecosystem: Host-associated > Plants > Roots > Rhizosphere > Soil ...
AAAGCAAATACAAGGCTTACAGGCTGCGTCCGAGCCAGAGGCTTTCTGCTTTTTGTTTTGGTGCTACTCCGGTGCTACTCGCCGACATTCTGCCCTGTTCGCCAAAACAGCCAAAATCGCTACAGCGAGGTACACCAGAGGTACACGGAGCTTTTACGGGCGCTGTTTTCGATAGCGGCGCACGCGGTTGCCAATGCGCGACTCGTGCTTAGGGAAGGGCGCGATTTCATCTCGCGGCTCCAGGTCTGTGTTCTCTGAGTACGGTGAGTTCTCTTTCAGAAACGGTAAACTCGGTGAATCCGCAATGAAGGCACACCTGCAGCTTGGGAAAAGCCCACACTACAGGTTTATTGAGACCATCCAACCCGGGAAAGTGAATCGCCAGTTCACTCGTGAAGCTGTCAACTTCTTCCGACTTGCACTCTTTGCAGGACACCTTCGAACCTCCACTGAAATGGCAGAGAGTGTTGTCGCTTTTGTGGCATCTAATGCGATGCACCGGGGGGGCGAAATAGAAGCGACCTGTTCCAACGTAGCAGATAGAAATGGATACGAGGTAACTCCTTTAAGGAAGGTTTTGGTTTACGTTAGTGCAGCGTCTTTCACAAGATCGAGGAACTGCTACAGGAGATTCCGAGCGAAGAGAAATCTTAACCTGCTCCCTTCTCCGCCTTGAATAGCCCTCCGCAACTTGGACACCGCAAATGCTCAAAATCAATACGTACTTGCCGATTCGGCGCAAGCTCTGCACCGCATAGTGGACACTTCACGTTCAGGGAAGCGCGAATCTTCGCTATATCGAGCTGGCGACGGCCAGCCGTCCGAAACATTATAGGCGAAGAAAAAGCGCAAGCTGGCTTGGTAAAACATCTGCACTGCAACTTTTAGGGAATTGACCAGTCTACGTCAAGGCTGTAAAGTTCCGCCTAACTTGGACACTTCGACCTACTACGAGCTCCTGCAGATTAGCCAAAGCGCACAGCCAGAAACAATCCATCGCGTCTATCGGTTTCTGGCCTCCCGCTTTCACCCGGATAACGCGGAAACCGGCAATGCCGAGAAATTTTTCCTAGTGACGCAAGCCTATGAGGTCCTCTCGGACCCACAACGCCGGGCTGCGTATGACACGGCCCTTCAACAGTCCTCCGCGCAGCCGCTATGCACCTGGATTGATTTTATGGATAGCATTCAGGGTGAGTTGAACCGTCGCTTGGCTGTGCTTGCTATTTTGTATTCTGAACGTCGCTCAAATCCCATTGCACCAGAACTCACATTTCGCGATCTTGAAAAACAATTGGGGTTCCCACGCGAGTATTTGGAGTTCACGGCTTGGTATCTTCGAAGCAAAGGCTATATCGCTCGCGCGGATAACGCAGCGTTCACAATCACGGCGGAGGGAGTAGATTTTGTCGAAGCTCAGCGCGCGAAGATGCCGCTGTTGGACAGGCTGCTCACGACAGACGAGAAGCCTTTTGGCGATAGTGCCTCCGAATCTACCAGTCCAATCTGAGCGCCGTAAAAATGGCACATCATGGCGCTTCCGTACCACCCCGAAAACAATGACGATAGAGCTACATGCGTGGGGAAACGGAAAAACGTTGGCGAGAGCTCTGCGAGCAGGCTGTTCACGAGCAAGACGCAAACAAGCTCATGAAACTCATCGAAGAGATCAACCAGCTTCTTGAAACCAAGGAAGAGCGCCTGCTGCGCGAACAGCAAGAAAAGGAAGCTAAGGGCCAGTCTGCGGACGAGGCGAAGCCTATCTATCCCAAATGGCCCGGAAAAAGCTGAAAGTTATCTCCGTCGGCTCGCATCCCGAATTGTTGTGGCTTCGGGATGCGGTCTTGCGAAGCGCAGGATTCAACGTGTTCACCACGGCTGATGTACGCATCGGGCACGAACCGTCATCTGCAGCGACACCTGGATCAATGATTCGGGTACATGGAAAACGGCTTCGACTCACTGCTCTATGGTTAAGGGCAAGTAACAGCTAGTTTTTGAAAACCTCCGGGGCTTAGAGCCATGCGTCGTCTATGAGCAAGACCAAGCCCCGGCTTCTTCCAGGTAAGTACCTGCATTGGCCTATGGCGAAACGCATACTTTCTATTTCCTACGATGCGCCCCTGCTCTGGACGAGGCAACTTATGCTTCAGCAGATGGGCTACCAAGTTGTTTCAGCGGAAGGGTTCGTTGCGGCACTTGAAGCTTGTGAAGCCCCCGTGGTGAACTTCGATCTCGCGATCCTTGGGCACTCGATTCCAACGAAGGACAAGGAGCGCATCATCTCGCACTTTAGGCAGCACTGCAAGGCCCCAATCCTAGCTCTGCTGAGACCGCACGAAGGAGCGATGCAGAATGCCGACCGATCTATCGATCCGGAACCTGAGAAATTGATTGCGGCTGTGCGTGAAATCCTTAGTGCCTAGCTCCGTTGAGCGATGTTCTCTTCCTTGACCTTCACGAACCAGAGATAAATGCTGTCTACCTTCTGGATGTCCTCGGTGAGAACCGGTTGATCCGCGTACTTTACGATGTCGGCTTCATTGTGACGCATCTTGAGAGCGGACACGAGATGGTGTAGCTCATCAACCTTTGCGTGCATGATCCGCAAATCACTCACGATCCGTACTTCTTCGATGCTGAGCGAACGACCTTCGATGGGTTGTTGCGTACGTTTGGGGTTCATTGGATGCCGACAGAGTAGCCTCTCGGTGAAGCACGTGCAATACCGAAAACCATGTACCTTCGCGGCGTTGGGATGGAATAACTTAAATGGGGCTTCGCATCCCGGGAGAGATCATTCTTACCCCATGGTTCGGAAATCTCGCGCAGGTCATACCACGTTGCCCCTCCCAAGAGTCAGAAGCCCGCAAAATCCACGACCGCTTTGAGCGCAGACGAAACCGCAATTTACAAAGCTGTTCTCCCCAAGCAGTGCGGAGACAAAGACGTAAATCTCAACGTTGCAGCCACCACGTCCCCCCTGGATCCAGAAGCATCCACGACTGGCTTCGATCGACCAGGCGTGATGTCGTTGGTTTCAACAATCGAAGAGATCAGTGCGATTCGGGGCTGTCGAACGAGCTATTTCTTTGCACCAATTTCCTCTTTATCGCTTTCGAAGCGTTTCAGAACGGTGAACCCGCCCTGATCGTTTTTTGAGAATTCAAATCGAGTGGGCCATGGCTTCGAGAAGAACTTAGTTTCCGATTCGGCAAAGACTGGAAGTATTCCACCATTATCAAATTCCACTCGTAGATGATTGCCTTCGGGTACCATCTTCAGGCTGTAGTGCGGAAACTGGTAGGTCCCTGCATACCTCGCCAATATGCTCTTCGACAACAAGATTTCCTTATGTATGGAGGGAGTCGGAGGTGTTTCTCCGAGGGCGACCGCTGCCAGTGCCCTCGCCATCTCGCCCGTGACTGTGCCATTCAGGTTCGCCAAAACGATAACGGCCACCGCATCTTCAGGGTAATAGGCCATGTCTGCGTTAAAGCCGATGTTGTTCCCGTCATGTTCGATCACCGGATGCCCGTTAATTCGATTTACATGCAGGCCGCAGGCGTAGTCGTTCTTAAAGGGCGTGGTCATTTTGCGCAGAGATGCAGGCGACAATACCCTGCCGCGAAACAGTCCCTCCTCCCAGCGGAGCAAGTCTTCGGTTGTGGAATAGAGAGAGCCCGACGAAAAGCCGAGCCTGGTATCGAAGCTGCGATCCGCATTTTCGATCCCATTACTGCCAGGCCAATAGCCAGACGCACGGTGCGGAATGACATTCACAAAGGAAAACATTCCCGAGTCGTTCATTCCCAGGGGTTTGAAAAGATTCTCTTGCACGAAGTCCTCATATGTCTGTCCAGCGATCCTTTCTACCAAGTAACCGAGCACGATGTATCCCAGGTTGCTGTAGGCCCATCGTTCACCTGGCTGAAAATTTAGAGGCTTGTCATTGAAAACCAATTTGTCTGGGGTGCCGGGTTCATACTTCGCGGCATCGTCGGGAATGCCGGATGTGTGCGTCAGTAGGTGATAAATGGTGATCTTGTCCCAGGATGGTGGCGCGTCTGGAAAGTATTTCTTCACAAGCTCATCGGTCTTTAGTTTTCCGCGATCTTCGAGGAGCAAGATCGCGGCTGAGGTAAATTGCTTCGTCATTGAAGCGATATTGAATCGCGTGCTGGGAGAATTTGGAATGTTCCACTCCAAGTCACCCATGCCATAGCTCTTGCTGAGCATGACCTTTCCATTCTTAGCCACCAATACACTTCCCATGAACATTTGCGCATCGACATAAGGCTGGATAATTCGCTGCATCTCGTCGTGGATTACTTGAGCACTGCACGGGTTGGCCAGCAGTACAAGGAGAGTCGCCTGAAGTGCCGCTCGAGAGTACGGGCTTGCCAGTAGTCTCATACCCGGCAATTGTAGCTGTTGACGAAACCTATACGGTCGGTGGCTAGCCGTCCAGACGTATGACAGCGGCGAGTTCCGCTTTGTGCGCGGGAAACGGCAACGCAAGCGCGAGCGCATCGCCCTCCGTGGTCAGAACCGCAACCATAACTACGATCTGAAAAATCTCTTGCAGGGGGACTGTCTCCGCCATGGAACGCCACCGGCGGCTGCAGGGTTTTACGCGGCCCTGGCAGAGAAAGGGGATGCGGCCCAGCATGGCCCGTCTCACCCCTGAACCGGAGATTGCCGCCATCACCTAATCATCTGGAAGAAAGGAGTGAGTTCGACCCCAACACCAGTTGCAGCGACAAGCAGCTTGAGCATCGCTGAGGAAGAGGCTGCCATTCGCGAAACAGTTCCCTCCGCTAGTGGTCGGTCGATTTCTCGAGATGCTCGGTTCGAAGGAAGTATCAATCCATGAAATCCGGGCCCTCGGTGCCACGGGCACCGAGTCACTTTATGCTCCCACGGATAACCATGGATAAAGCAGTCATTCATTAACCTGTGCCTTTCAGTATTGTTTGTATCTCCAAGATATATTTAGCTTAGACATTACCAGGGCCGAACAACCGCACACCTTCTAATAGCGCCGATGGCAAGACACTATTTGTCGAGAGTTCGACCTGGACGAAAAGCAAGTGTCAAAACCGACAGCTGCGCAATTGATGCCAACAGGTCTTAGGGGTTCGGGTAGGGTACAAAAGTGGAAGGATGGTGAATCATGTTGCGGCTGCTAGATCACTAGTGCTATACACCTTGTCCTATGCCGCCAAAGACAGAAGCCGCAGTGTTTGACGTTCATCTATTTCGAGATATTTTCAGCGCAAGTCCCATCGGGATCGTGGTCGAGAATCTGGAAGGGCAGCCGCTGTTCGTAAATTCGGCGTTCACTTCATTTCTAGGTTTCAGTCAAGAGGAATTGTGTAGGAAACACTGTGTCGATTTTTCTCCTCGTGAAGATGCCGAGAAGGACTGGACACTCTTTCAGCAATTGCGAGCCGGTTCAATAGATCATTACCAGCTAGAAAAACGCTATTTTCGGCGCGATGGCTCGCTGATCTGGGGACAGCTAAGCGTTTCCTTGTTGAAAGATCGAGTTTCTCCGCTCGTAGTTGCTATGGTTGAGGACATCACGGAGAAGAAAAAAGCGGAAGAAACCCGCTTTCGATACGCGACCATCGTCGAATCTTCTCAAGATGCGATTGCCTCAGCGACTCTCGACGGCGTCATCACGAGTTGGAATCCGGGTGCGGAGCGTATTTTCGGGTATTCCGCGAGTGAGGCGATCGGAAACTCTGTCACCATTCTTGTCCCGCCTGAGCTCTACGATGAGGAGAACAAGATTCTTGAAACGTTGAGGACAGGCAGTCAAATCAGCCAATTTGAAACGGTTCGTATTACCAAGGCTGGTAAGAGAATCGATGTGTCACTGAGCATTTCTCCGATCAAGGATGCTAGCGGCGAAGTTGTGGGCTGTTCTGGTATCGCCCGCGACATCACCGACCGCAAGCTGGCGGAGGAAACCCTACGCAGTAGCGAAGAGCGCTTCCGTCTCGCGGCACACGCGGGAAGGATGTTCGCGTATGAATGGGATGCTGCTACCGACCTTATTGTGCGCTCGCCGGAGTCCGCCAAGATACTTGGAGTCGATGCGGCGGCGCCCATGTCTGGACAACAAGTATTGGCAAAGGTTCACCCCGAGGACCGAGAAAGACTCCGGGCTGCGGTTGCCGCCCTCAGTCCTGAAAGCCCTTACCTCCAAATTAGCTATCGTATGACACGTTCTGACGGCGCGGTGATCTGGGTGGACCGGAATAGTCAGGCTTATTTCGACGAGCAAGGGAGGATTTTGCGGCTGGTGGGTATGGTGATGGACGTCACCGAGAGGGCATCGGCGGAAGCTGCGCTACGGGCAAGCGAAGAAAAGTTCCGCACGGTTTTTCGAGGAGCTGGAGTGGGTATGGTCATCATCTCACCTGAAGGGCGTTTTCTGGGCGCGAACAGAACATTTTGCGACTGCCTGGGCTACGCCGAGGAAGAGATTCTGGAACGAACCGTTCAGTCGATTACCTTCCCGGAAGATTGGCCCGCTTTTTCACAAAAGTTACGAGAAGCTCTCACAGAGGGGCGCGGCTTCCAATGGTTCGAGAAGCGCTGCTTACATCAGAGTGGGCGCATTGTCTACACTGAAAGCACGGCATCACTAATTCGAAACAGTAACGGTGAACCGCAATATTTCGTTGGTGAAGTTTTAGACATCACAAAACGGAAGGAAGCGGAAAAGGCTCTTTCCGACATAACCCGAAAGCTTCTTGATGCTCAGGAGCAGGAACGGGCACGGATTGGGCGAGAGCTTCACGACGACATCAATCAGAGACTCGCTTTGTTGGCGGTGGAACTCGAACAACTTGGAGATGAGCCATCTGTATTTTCTCAGGGCCGTGCGCAAGAACTGCGAAGACAAATAGTTGAGATTTCAAACGATGTACAGGCTCTCTCGCACGAGCTGCATTCCTCAAAACTTCAGTATCTGGGCGTCGTTGCGGGAATGAGAAGCTGGTGCAAGGAGTATGGCGAGCGCCAGAAGATGGAGATCGACTTCAGCAATGACGTGAATAGTCCCTTACCTTTTGAAATCGGCCTCTCGCTATTCCGGATATTGCAGGAAGCCCTGCACAACGCGGCCAAATACAGCGGGGTGAAACGAGCAAAAGTACAATTGCGAGAGGAGGGAGGCGATTTGCATTTGCTGGTTAGCGATTCAGGAAAAGGGTTCGATGTGGAATCAGCATTGTCCGGTCGAGGGTTGGGTCTGACCAGTATGCGAGAACGCGCGCGATTGGCGAATGGGTCTATCGCTATCGAATCGAAACCAATGGGCGGTACGCACGTCCATGTTCGCGTGCCGTTGGAAGCGCAGAGCCAGCGGATGATAGGGTAGGTCCGAAGTGGTTACCAAGGATAAACCGCTGAATGCTCCGCGCAGATTTGCTGCAAGATGATGTCACTGTGCAGTACACCTTCGACGTTATAACCAGAATACCCACAGAGAATATCGACATCATATTCTTCCACAATCTGATGGCAGAGCTTCTCAATTTGAATTGCCGCCGCTCGCTTTCCCTGTTCCCAGAGTACCTGCACGCCCTCTCCGAAGATCGTAACGCGCCGACCCGGTTCCACGGATTCTGCCGCTTTACGTATGAGGCCGCCAAACGTGCTCACAAACCGACTCGGATCGACCATATCGTTGACCATAAAGTTGGAAAGCGCGTCAACCACCTCTACCGGTACATACCGGCCTTGCTCAATGGCCACATCTACATGCAAACCGTATGCCTGTAAGGTTGGAAGCAACTGATTATGGTGTGATTCGCTGGCCACGACGATTGCGGGATTTCCTGCCCTTAGAGCAGTCCCCAGGAACCGTACCACGCCGGAAAGAAACTGTTGATCGTCAAAATAGAATCCTACTTCGTGATGATGAAGATTCTGCGTGCTCAATGATCTAGCGAATTCCACATTGTTCGGGGAGTGGGACAGCTCGCAGCCGTCCAATCCTGCGCTGATGAACCGCTTGCATTGAAGCGCTGCTTCGACTGCCGGCAACAAGTCACTGGCGGCCGCCCACTTGACTACGTAGCCGTAGCCGCCGGTGCGCAATGCTTCCCTAGCGATCTCATTGGAACGATTTCCGCTCATGAAAACAACTTTGGACTTTGGAGACAGGAAGCAGATTCTTCGTGCAACCTCAATTCCGTTCAATTGGGGAAGTCCGATGTCCAGCACGATCAGATCGGGTTGCAGTTGCTGCGCGAGTCGAATCGCCTGTACACCGTCAGAGGCTTCGCCAGCCACTTGCAATTCTGGGACTCTCTGAAGAATGTTTGACGTAAAGCCACGCCAAGACTCGTGATCGTCAACCACCAAAACCCGAATTGACGCTTCAGCCAAGGAACCCTCCAACCCAATGGAACGCCCAACCTCACGATAAAGTTGCGCACGAACGCGTCTTCTTACGAATCCTTGACGATCAACCACGTTCTCTCGACTACTTCTTCGGGCTGGTGGGTGGACAAAGCATAAACGGTGGAAAAAATATTACGCCAGTCTCGCCATTTAGCAAGCGCCAATCTGCGCAAAACATACGTCCGGGTGCACCTGTCATTCTTGACAGTTGCTTAGCTTCGCAAACTGGTTTTCAAATTTTTGGATCTTAGGGCGCTGCTGAGAGTTCGTAGCGCTGGAGCGCCCTTCACGATCTTAACCGGCGGCAATTATCCCAGCCCCCTACGCCCTTGATGAACGTCAGCGTGCTGGACGACTTCATTGCGAATCGCTCGCGGCCTGAAGTTGACTGGCGATCTTGAGTTCGCGCTCAGCCTCTTCCTGCTTTCCGAGGTCGCGGTACGTCTGTCCTAATAGATGATGGGTGATCGCATTGTTAGGATCCATCGCGGCCGCACGCTGCAACGCGCGAAGCGCTAGATCGGGCTCGCCTTTCTTCTCTAGTACCTTTCCTAAAAGGATGTAAGGGCCGGTCGATGATGCGTCGAGCCAGATCGAACGCTGCAGGAGCCTTTCGGCATCGTCGAATTTCTGAATGCGCGAGTACGCGTCGGCGAGCTTATAGTACGTTTCGGCATGACCAGGGTTCAGCTCTATTTCCTTTTGAAAATCTGCGATGGCTTCCTCGATCTGCGACTGGAAGAGATGAATCTGCTCGGCGAGAAAGTGCGCCAGAGGAAGTTTCGGATCAATAGCCAACGCTTTTTGCGTGTATTCGAGCGCCACGGGCTGGAACTCTTGCCGGAAGAGCATGCGTGCGGTCAGGAGATAACTGCCCGCGGATTCAGGCTGCAAGCCGAACATCCTGGCGAACGCCTGCCGAGCATGCGGATAGTCCTTGGTCTGGATATAGCACTGACCCAGAATATAGGCTGCGTCCACGTTGGTCCGCGGAAACCACGCCTGAACCTTTTCAAGCAGCGGAATGGCATCCCCGGGCCGGCCCGCCAAATAATAGGAGAGACCTAACAATTGCATGGCCTCGTTGTCTTGGGGATTCTCCTGCATCGCCTGCTTGAAGGAGTTAATCGCCTGCGCGTAGTCGCTCTTCTTGTAGTATGCGATGCCGAGCTCGCGCAGCGTTTGCCGTTGCCGGCGACGCCCGCTTGGTCCGTCACATCGGTGAAGGTGCCGTCGCCGTTGTTGTGGTAGAGCACGTTCTTGCCGAAGTAACTAACGAAAAGATCGTCGAAGCCGTCATTGTCATAATCGCCGATGCAGACTCCCTGCCCCCAGCCGTGATGAATGAGACCAGCCTTGGAAGTTACATCCGTGAAGGTGCCGTCGCGATTATTCTTAAACAGGTGCGAGGTGGGCTCCTGGCCGGCAGGAAAACCTTCCAGCCGCCAGCCGTTCACCAGAAAAATATCCAGCCATCCGTCGTTGTCGAAATCATAAAACGCGACCCCGCAGCCTGTGGTTTCGAGGAGATATTTGTTCTTGTGTTCGCCGCCGTAGATCGTTTTGGCATTGAGTCCAGCGGCACGCGCCACATCGACGAAGCTTGCTCCCAAGGAATTCTGCGGCGCCCCCTCCGGGGTGGGTCGCAGAGCCGGCGGCGCCAAAGCCAGAATTCGTTCGAGAGGAAGGACCAGCGCGGAACGGCTCAAAGAATGAAGGAACGAGCGGCGTGACCAGAACAAAAGGGGGATACCTTCCCGAGTTTGGCTCGTGCTAAAATGCGCCGCTACTTTTATAACGGACCAACTGTTAGCTTGCAAGCAACACCTGCCCGGAGATGATTCGTCGATTGGCCAAAAGAAGGTTGCTTTCTTGGTTTGTGATGAGTGTGCTGTGCTGCGCTCCTGGCGCCGCCTCGACTGATCTGGAGCTCTCACGCCCTGCTCGGCCATGGGAATTTTTCTGCGCTACTGGTCAACGCGCGGGTCTTTTCGGAAACGAAGGTGGAAACTTGGAAGCCTGGGTTTACCCGCTCAAGATCTTCCGAAATTTTCATGTTCAATTCCTCAGCAATGGTCGAAGTCTTCCAGCGGAAACCCTGGTGCGAACTGTAACCGTGCGCCCGGAGTCGAGCACAATCCACTATGCCAGCGATGACTTCTCGGTCGATGAAACTCTCTTTGTTCCCATAAAGGAGCAGGGCGCGGTTGTTATCTTCCAAGTCGAAACCGTACATCCTGTCGAGATTGAGGTTACATTCGAACGTGATTTCCAGCTCGAATGGCCCGCAGGCCTGGGTGCAACGTATGGTCAGTGGGCGGCGGAGGTGCGCGCCTTTTACTTCGGCGAGGAGACGAAAAGATTTTCAGCGCTTATCGGATCGCCTTCTGCGTCCGTGTCTGCCGAAGAATATCAGACAAACTATTCAGCTTCACAGCAAAGCTCGTTCCGCCTCGGAACGACGATCAAGGGGAGCGAAACCAAGCTTGTCGTCGTTGCTGGGTCTGTGAATGGACGGGGGGAAGCGGAGACTACCTACAAACATCTGGTCAATGATTACTCGCCATTGCTGAAGGAAGCTGCAAGGTACTACGGCGATTACCTATCACGCACCGTACAAATTGAGTTGCCTGACCGCCAACTGCAAGAAGCCTATCGCTGGGCGCGAGTCAGCGCGATACAGGGACTGGTAACAAACCCCTACCTTGGCACCGGTCTGGTAGCAGGCTATCGAACTTCCGGGATCACTCAGCGCCCTGGGTTCGCATGGTTCTTTGGGCGCGATTCATTCTGGACAACCCTTGCCCTCAATGCGGAGGGCGATTTCGCTACCACGCGCACAGCCATCGATTTCATCTCCAAGTACCAGCGGGCTGATGGACGGATTCCTCATGAAATTGCTCAGGGCGCAAGCTTCGTAAATTGGTTCACCGACTATCCCTATCCGTACGCGTCAGTGGACGCCACTCCGCTGTACGTCATTGCTGCGAATGACTATGTAACCGAAAGCGGGGATGCGAATTTTGCACGCGACAAATGGGATAGCCTATGGAAGGCCTACCGCTTCCTGCGCTCGACATACGACTCGCAAGGTCTGCCGCAAAACTTCGGACTTGGTCATGGCTGGGTCGAGGGTGGCCCATTACTGCCCGTGAACTCTGAGTTCTATCAGAGTGGCCTTGGCGCGCAGGCCCTTTCTGCGCTATCGAACCTGGCGCATGTCGCGGGTAAGGACGCCATCAGCAAGCAACTCGCTGACGAGTTCGCGAAACAGAAGCAGTTGGTCAATCAGGCGTTCTGGTCGGCCGAATCCGGCAGTTATGCATTCGCACTCGACAGAAACAATCAGAAGGTCATTGAGCCCAGTGTTCTGGCTACCGTGCCGATGTGGTTCGGCTTACTCGACCCCGAGAAGGCTCGTTCCATGATCGCAAAGTTGGCCGCTCCGGAACATCTTACCGACTGGGGCATGCGAATCATTTCCTCAAACGCAGCTCGCTATGATCCAGGCGGATATCACTACGGCTCGGTTTGGCCTCTTTTCACAGGATGGGCGTCGGTTGGCGAATATCGTTACCATCAGGCGCTAACAGCGTATTCGAATCTTCGCGCCAATTCTTTGCTGGTGCTGGATGGATCGCTCGGGCATGTCACAGAAGTGCTGTCCGGCGACTATTATCAGCCGCTTTCCACCAGCTCTCCACACCAGATTTGGTCCGCCGCCATGGTGATCAGTCCAATGCTGCGAGGGCTTTTCGGCTTGGAGACGAACGCACTTGACCATAGGCTGACATTTTCGCCACATGTTCCAGCTGATTGGACGGCTTTTTCGCTACACAACATTCGAGTCGGGGATGCGACGCTGGACTTCTCGTACCGGAGAAACCTCGACGAGATCACTCTCGAAATCGAGAGTCGCGGAACCACTCAGCTGGAATTCTCGCCCGCACTGAGCCCCCGCGCGCATGTGGTCAGCGCGGAGATGAATGGACATAGGATTCCTTTCCAGATCGAAGACAACACCGCCGACCACCACGCGGTCGTGCATGCCTCACTACAGACGGGGAAAGCAACCTTGCGGCTCAAGCTTGAGGATGACTTCGCTATTAGTTATTCCCATTCGCTTCCGCCGCTCGGTAGCCCCAGTCGTGATTTGCGAATCATATCCGAGATATGGAATACGGCCCACGACGAACTCACACTCCAAATTGCTGGCATCGCCGGCTCGCGATACGAGTTGAACACCTCAAATTCAGACCAGGTTCGCGCTGTCAATGGCGCTGAACTCAAAAATGGCAAACTGATCGTCACCTTTCCTTCAAGCAGTCCGCTGGTGTACACGCCTCATAGCGTCGTGGTTCATTTCGGGTCCCCAAAGCGCACAACAAAAGCCGCTACGGCTGAATGACTCCCCTTGCTGACTAACTCTGCTTTCAGTCAACCTTCTCCTCCGTTCCACCACCAATTTGCAGTTCTAGCCATGCGATGCCTTAGAGTTGCTCCTCTCTTTTCTGTAACAAGGCAGTAAGGTCAGCAACCTTCGTGGGTCGCACTCCATCCCACAAGCCAATCAGGGTAGAAAGCTGGTTTTTCAAATGTCGCATTTAACTACTTTCTTTTCCCGCATCGCTTTGCTCGTTACCGCCATGGTTCTGGTCGCTGTCCCGGGCATTGCGCAGACCCAAGCATCATGCACGTTTAAGATCTTTCAACTCGCCGCGGACCCCACGAACCCAACGCTGAACGAGGCGTTTGGGGTGAACGATTATGGAACCGTAGTGGGGCAAGCAACGTTCCCTTACCCGGCTCCTCCCTTTGACGGGTTTATCCGATACTCAAACGGAGGTGTGAAGTACTACTTGGCACCCAATTCATTTTCGACCTTGTTTAGGGGACGCAATGATGGTGGAGTCAGTGTCGGGACATACTCGACACAAGGCACCGCCAACGTGGCCAAAGGCTTCGTGCTAAGTGGCTCGACTTTCACCTCGTTCGTGCATCCCAAATCTGTGCTCGGCACCACCTTGACTGGAATCAACAAGTTCAACAGCATCGTGGGGTGGTATCTGGATGCAAGCGAAAGTGCCCATGGCTTTAAACGCTATAGCAACGGCGGTCTGACCAGCATCAACTATCCCGGTGCGCAGGCAACATACGCCAATGCGATCAACGACACGGGAGCGATTGTGGGTTCCTACACTGCTTCGAACGGCACGCTCCATGGTTTTATCTACCACGGGAATCAATGGGCAACACTGGATTTCCCAAACACTACCGGAACAGAGCTGTTTGGAATCAGCAACGCTGGCGTGATCCTAGGACTCGATCATTCGCTGGAACAGGGGAGAGCCTTCATGTACATCGGCGGGGGGTTCAAAACCATTGCTGTTCCTGGTGCCTTTTCGACCCAAGCGAATGGCATTGCTCCCGGCGGCCTGTTGATCACGGGAACGACCAACCTAACCGGAGACCAAGCCGGGTGGCGTGGGTTTACTGCCAGTTGCCACTGAGGACGACACCCTGTTTTGAGAACCGACCAGTCCTATCGAGATTCGGCAAAGAACTGAATTCCCTGCTCTGCCCGGAGTGCCTTGCAGCAACATTGAGTTCACTTCCTTACCTTCTTCTGATGCAGACACCCGCGTAAACCTCTCGCTTCGGTTCGGCATCGGAGGTGAACACAGAGGTTCTATCTATGAGCCGACTCAGTTTGTCACTGGTAGCAGGAGTTTTCCTTACAGGTGCAGCATTCTCGCAGTCAAACCCCACGCAGGGGCAATCCGCAGCCCAGCAGGGGACGGTCGCGCAACAGATTGAAATCACAAAAACGCGCTCGACGGTCCAGCCCAGTCCAGCCGAGCAACAGGAAGTAAAAGAGAATCTGAAAGATGTGCACTTTGCCTTCGACCGGTACGACCTCGATGATCGGGCACAGCAAACGCTGCAAGAGAATGCCAACTGGTTGAAAGCGAATCCTGGAGTCGCGATTTCGATCGCAGGGAATGCCGACGAGCGCGGTGATATCGCCTACAACCTGGGCCTCTCCCAAAAGCGCGCCGAAGCAGTGCGAGACGCACTTGTTTCGTTGGGTGTATCGGGGGATCGGATTCAGTTCGCAACCGGATGGGGAAAACTCTATCCCGTATGCGCGCAGTCGGACGAGAGCTGCTGGGCGCAGAACCGGCGGGCCCGTCTGACCGCTGGGTCCACATTGCAGAATGACGTGCTCGCAATGGACCGGCTGACGCCCGCAATCCTGGCTTGCGCGACAAAGGACTGCCGGTAGTGTGGACCTGCGCCTGCTCTGGAGTGGCATTCTGTCCACCCACGGACGCAAACATGGAGGTCCTTAGATTTTTTCAGGAGATGAGGCCCAGCTTCGTCAGCTCCTTCCGAAGTGTTGGAGGATCGCCGAAGACAATTCCATGCATGCCGGCACCTATCGCTGCTTCTACGTTCGGCCTCAGATCATCGATGAAGACCGCATCGGCGGGGTCAATTGTGAAGGTCTTAAGAAATAGGCGAAAAAATTGTTGATCCGGTTTCACCAGTCGGACTCTGCCCGACAGCATAACCCCCTCAAACCACTCCAAGAACTCAAAACGCCTTTGCGCGTAGGGGAATGTCTCGGCTGACCAATTGCTGAGCGCATAGCAAGGAACACCGCGATGGCGTAGCTCGCTAAGAATATCGACAGTTCCTTGAATTGGACCGGCGAGCATCTCGTCATAACGCTCAAACCAGGCGTCGATGTGGTGCGACGCTTCAGGATAGATCGCCCTCAACGAGGCGCAGCCCTCCGCAAAACTCCGCCCGGCGTCCTGCTGTTTGTTCCAGGCGGGCGAGCAGATGTTCGTCAAAAAGTCTTCCATCGCCGGTTCGTCTCCGTTGAAGAGTTTGCGATACAGATAGCGTGGATTCCAGTCGATCAAAACACCGCCCAAATCAAATACCACAGTATTGGGGCGCCGAACTTCTGGAGATCTCACTTCTTCTTTGTCCTGAACTTTGGTCATTGAGCGCTTGCGCTCCAGTGATTATGGCGCGTTTAGCGGTACAGTGGAGTGCCATTGCCTTGCGCCCTTCCTGCAGTTACTCAACAATTGCTGGGTCGACGCCCACGCCGGGGATTCTAGCATTGGGATCATGAAGGGCTCCCTAGGAGGCCTCCGCAGTGCGGATTGAAACTTTCGAGGATCTTTGACCATCCCTTCTTGTTACAAAAACAGAACATAAGGAGGAATCGAATGCCTTAGCCACTCTCATGTGGCAGGATGTTGTCGTCTTCCCCACCGTCGTTCGTCTAGTCGACTAAGTCTTTAGGTCAGAGAAAACTTAAAAGTTCGCGATTGGAGGCGTGCATGTCCGGTGTCCGAAAGCTGCTTATTTCTCTGTCGGTCTTGCCTCTCGTCCTCAATGTGCCAGCGCTTGCATGGGACGATGAGGGTCACATGGCGGTCGCATACGTTGCGTATCAGCATTTGAACACGCCTACCAAAGCACGAGTGGCTGAGCTCTTACGCCTAAATCCCGACTATCAAACTTGGAAGGCGGCGGTGCCGAGCGGCACTGCCGCAGCCAAGCGCAAGATGCTGATCTTCATGATGGCGGCAACATGGCCGGACGCCATCAAGAGCAAACCCGGGTACACCGACGACGGAACCGAGGGCGGCAATCGCCCCGATGGAGCCACCTCCTCGCAAAATATCGGCTATTCTGACCACTTGCACCACAAGTACTGGCACTTTGTGGATACACCTTTCTCTACGGATGGCACGGCCCTTCCCGCGCTGCCGACGCCCAACGCTCAAACGCAGATTGCAGCTTTTCGGTCGGTGTTGTCTTCAAACGACCCCGACGAAAAGAAATCCTACGATCTGGTCTGGCTCGAACACCTCGTGGGTGATATCCACCAACCGCTGCACGCGGCGACCAGGGTCAGCAGCAGTAATACTGATGGCGATCATGGTGGCAATCTGGTTAAGTTGTGTTCCGCACCATGTAAGACGGAGTTGCATGGCTTTTGGGATGACCTCCTTGGGACCAGTTCCAGGGCCAACAGCGCAGTTGTAGCTGGACGCAGTCTTCCAAGTCCCGATGCGACGCTTACCGTAAAGAAAGACGCCGCAGATTGGTCTAGCGAAAGCTTTGCGGCTGCCAAGCAAACGGTTTACACAGCGCCAATAGGGATGGGTGGTGGACCGTTCACCCTCACCCCCGCTTATAAGACCAAGGCTAAGGCGCTCGCTCGAAAACGAATAGCACTTGCCGGGGTACGTTTGGCGAATTTATTGAACGAAGAACTGAAGTAGCTATTCATCCATAAACGCCGTGAGCAAACGGGGGATGCTTGTTGATCCTGATAGAGCTCGAACGTCTCCACAAACCAAACTGTTTGAAGATTTATCCGAAAATCGGTCTCACCGCGGCCGACGGACGCAACTTGCTGTACGAAGACATCCCAGCATGGGAAGACGATGTCTTCGGATTTCTCGATCAACATGTCAAGAATTAGCTGGTGCGACAACCAGCAGCGAGTGCTGACAGATCGGTAGACGCCCGACGGCTACACTCGCTTATCAACCGGTGACAGCCTGAAGTGCTGCTCACAGCTGACCGCAATGACGAATCCCCCGGATTTGCACTGTTCGACTCTCACCACTTCTCCAACGTTGGACAGACCAATCCCCGCTTGCAGCGGCAAGTAGACCGAGAGATCAACTCGTGAATGGTTCTGAATTGGGGTGTCGGTAGTGAGCAGAATTCCACGTGAGCTAATGTTCTGGGATTGGGCCCAGATTAACGAGCATTGGGGAACGCTTACTTTGACGGATAGGTTTAGAGGATAACGCCCCTCTCTGCGCTGGCGCTCATCGGGGGGATGCATGGTATGACGCTACTCGAAGCAAGCTTTGAAGGGAAAACTCACCAGTACACGTTCTGATGCCGATGTAGTTTCTGATCGCCGTGTACCATCGAACGATTCTCATGGGCGCAAAGGTACTAATCATTTCTCGGTGCCCCTATCCTGACGAAGCAGAGCTCACTTGAACCATATTCCTACCGGGTGGTGTCCTTTCGAGATGTATCCCAATTCCTCCCACTGATTCAACATGGGAATTATGCGCACCCTGCACCTCGGCAGAGGGCGCATTGCAATCAACTTCCCCCCGTGCTGCAGCACGGAGCAAAGAGGCGCACTTTGACGAACCATTTTCAGGCTCGCAGCATACGCATTTGTTGCATGGCAGCGCTGGGACTCATGACGTATGGGACCCCACTGCTCGCGACCGGCCAAAATTACCAGTCCAAGTGGACCAGCCCAACCGTTGGCGCGAGTCCAAGCGCCGTCAATTTCGGTAGCGTTTCAGTCGGAAACCTGCAAACCCAGGCGGTTGTCATCACCAACACCGGATCAATCGCGTGCACGCTGTCCAAGACGGCCACATCTGGAAGTGGCTTTACGGTAGGAGCGTCGTCTCTGCCGGCGAACTTGAGTGCCGGGCAGAGCGTGTCCTTGCCAGTGTCTTTCAGTCCGCAGGCTGCGGGGAGCGTCAGTGGAACGTTGTCTTTGACATTTAAGTATTACAAGCGACGCAACCTGGCCAGCATGGGAATGACCGTACCGCTATCGGGGTCAGGCATTGGAACTGGAGCGGGATCGGTAGTGCCGAATCCAACCGCTTTGAATTTTGGCACAGTGCAGTTGGGCAG
>Ga0068859_100002661_pt1 | contig 18131 bp, 18 predicted proteins | sample KBSSwiS22_FD_66585 | JGI IMG/M metagenome (GOLD analysis project Ga0068859, IMG submission 66585) | Switchgrass rhizosphere microbial communities from Kellogg Biological Station, Michigan, USA - KBS Switchgrass S2-2 | ecosystem: Host-associated > Plants > Roots > Rhizosphere > Soil ...
CCACACGAGCACGGTGGTCAACGGCGGCAGGTCCGGCACATTCACGCTGTCAACGGGGTTCATGACATTGCCCTCACCCGTGCTAACTCGGTTGGTGCGCGGAATATTCCGGAGAGGGCGGCAGGCCTGTTCTTGAGAAGTGCAGGAGGATACGTCACGCCCGTGTCTTCACGAACGCAACGATGAAGAGAATTCCGAGGAGCAGGTCAGGCCAGGCAGGTTGTGCGTCGATCGCGGAAATGCGCCCGCTGCTGTAGAAGATGATGAGCATTGAGACGTAGCCCACCTTCTCGATGATCGCGGGGATCATCAGCCAGCGGAATCGCAGCGGATTGGATCCGATGAACAGAAATGCGATCTGCCACGCCATCGCCACGGAAAGAAAGCCGTAAAAGAACTGTGGATAGTCGGTTGGCGGGGTGTAACGACGCCCGGTCACGTCGACCAGCCAGAAGAGCGGCGTCAATACCACGATGCCCCACACGCCGGCACCGGTGAAGACGTACTTCGAAAATGTCATGAAGCCTCCGCGGCCGCGTGCGCCGTTCATTGATCTACCGCTTCTCCGGAGGAATGTCGCGAATCGCTGCGGAGAACGTGCTGTGCGCGACTGGATCGACAGGCTTGTGCCTGATTCGTGTGCTCGCCGGATCCTTGCCGAGGTAATTGTCACCCTTCCAATTCCGTGACGGTCTGATCGGTCTGGGGACGAATCCTCCACCGCAGTTGGGGCACACGTTGCCAAGAATGCGATCCACGCACGCTGCACAGAACGTGCATTCATACGTGCAGATGCGAGCGTCGACGGCTTCCGGCGGCAGCGGTGTATTGCAGTGTTCGCACGTCGGTCTGAGTTCAAGCATCGTGTTCCTCGCAAAAAGACACAACCATCGTGCGCTCGCGGATATTCCGAACGGCTGACGTTGGTGCCCGTACGAGTGCCGTACGGGTGATGTCGGTGGTTGCCGAAGTCTCGCCATCCTACCGTGGACCTGTCGGGCAATAGAGCCCGCAGGAGGAAGCCATGTTGTCTGTTCGTCTGGTGCTCGTGTCGGCGCTCATCGCGTTGGCAATCGGTTGCAGCGGCAGTGACTCGTCTCCGGCTGCAGCGCCGTCGCCGACTCCGTCACCTTCTCCCTCGCCGAGCGGTCCATCGGCAGCTGTCACCATACCGATGGGTGCGCAGGCCCTCGGGGCCGGCGCTTTCAATCCGGCCCAATTGACAGTTGCAGTCGGTACGACAGTGACCTGGACCAATACCGATGTCGTCTCACATACCTCCACATCGAACGCCAACGTGTGGAACTCCGGGACCGTCGCTCCTGGAGGGCGATTCTCGTTCACGTTTCCGACCGCGGGAACGTTTTCGTATCACTGCACGATTCACCCCGGGATGGTGGGCACGGTTGTCGCGCAGTAAGTGGGACGACGAGCACGTCGTGCGCTTTGAGTCGTACGAGCTCGACGTCCGATCGCGCGAGCTGCGCCGTGGCCAGGAGCGAGTGCGGCTTCAGGCGCAGCCGTTCGAGATCCTCGTGATGATGCTCGAGCGCCCCGGCGAGGTCGTGACACGTGAAGAGTTCGTCGAGCGGCTGTGGCCCAACGGCACCTTCGTCGACTTCGAGCACAGTCTCAACACCGCCGTGAAGCGGCTGCGGACCTCGCTTGGCGACAACGCCGAGGTTCCTCGCTTTGTCGAAACACTGCCGCGAAAGGGTTACCGCTTCATTGGTGCGTCCGGGCGGCAACGAGACGGCAGAGGCCGCCGGCCGCGGATGGCGGTATTGCCGTTCACAGACGACGGCAGTGAATCGAGCACGCGCGACTTCAGCGACGGCCTGACCGACGAGACGATCCTGCAACTCGGTCGCCTCGACGTGCTTGGCGTCGATGTGGTCGCGCGGTCTTCGTCGCTGGCGTTCAGAGGCGGGTCGTGTCTGGCGAGAGAGATTGGCGCGACGCTCAGGGCCGACTACCTGCTTGAAGGCAGCGTTCGGCGGCAGGGCGACCGGGCGCGAATCGCCGCGTGGCTCGTCGAGACGTCTGGCGAGACGCAGGTATGGACCGGCGTGTACGACCGGCATCTGACCGATGTGTTGTCGGTTCAGGGCGACGTGGCATCGCGCATCGCCGGGTCACTTGCCGCGGAGATCCCGTTTCGATCGCTCGAGTCGGCCCCGGTGTGGGTTCATGGTTCACGACCCTCGTCTGATGTCGTGCGCCAAGACTGTCGCCCTGTGTTCAGGGCATGAATTGGAGAGTATGGACATGAAGGTCGGTCGTTTGGTTTGCTTCGGTATGGCGATGAGTTCGCTGATGGTGCAGGGCGTCAATACGTTCGCCGCAGGCGATGATCAACACGGCGACCACGATCACCCCGCACCTCCGGCGCTGGTGGCCGTCGTTCGCGAGGTCACGCGGCCGTTTCTCGACCCGGCTGTCGCCGCCAGTGCAGGTTACGGCCCGTTGCTCGGTTGCATCAGCGGACAGCAGGAAGGCGCGATGGGGCTGCACTTCGTCAACGGCGGCCTTGTCTTCGATGATGGACAGCTGCAACCGGAGCAGCCGGAAGCATTGATGTACGAGATGAAAAGCGGGCGTCTCCAACTGTTGGGGGTCGAGTACATCGTTCCGGCCGCCGCGTGGGATGCGCACAACCCGGCGCCGCCGGCCTTGTTAGGTCAGGCATTCGCGTTCGTCGACAGCCCGAATCGCTTTGGACTGGACCCGTTCTACGAGCTGCACGTGTGGGCGTGGCGTGAGAACCCGAACGGCACGTTCGTGGATTGGAACCCTCGCGTCTCGTGCGACGGGTTCTCGCAGAATCCCTGACGGTTCCACGTAGGGCGGGTCCTGCTGTGGGACCCGCCCGATGCCGGGTCTAAAAGGCAAGACCCGGCCTACCTGTGTCCCTTACGCAACCTTGGTCTTGAAATACTCGATTGCCGTACGAAGGCCGTCTTCCAGGCTGACCTCCGGTTGCCACCCGAGCAATGTCCGCGCGCGGGTGATGTCCGGTTGCCGCTGTTTGGGATCGTCGACAGGCAGCGGGCGATAGACGATCTGGCTCCTCGATCCGACTAACCGCACGATCGTCCGGGCAATCTCCTCGATGGTCAGCTCGTGCGGGTTGCCGATGTTGACCGGCTCGTTGGTGTTCGCATCCATGAGGCTGAGAATGCCGCGCACCAGATCGCTGACGTAACAGAAGCTGCGAGTCTGCGTCCCGTCGCCGAACACGGTGACGTCCTCATTGGCCAGCGCCTGGGAGACGAACGCAGGTACGGCCCGTCCATCTCGAAGTCGCATCCGCGGACCGTAGGTGTTGAAGATGCGAACGATCTTGGTGTCGACGCCGTGCGTGCGATGGTAGGCGAGGGTGATGGCTTCGGCGAAGCGCTTGGCCTCGTCGTAGACACCGCGGGGACCGATCGGATTGACATTCCCCCAATAGGTTTCCTGCTGGGGATGTACCAACGGATCGCCGTAGACCTCCGACGTCGATGCCAGGACGAACTTGGCGCCCTTCGCCTTGGCCAGACCGAGCGCGTTGTGGGTGCCGAGCGATCCCACCTTCAGCGTCTGAATCGGCAACTCGAGATAGTCAATCGGGCTGGCCGGACTGGCCCAGTGCAGCACGTAATCGACCTGTCCGTCGACGTCGATGTATTGCGTCACGTCATGCCTGATGAACTCGAAGTCCATGGCACGCAGGTGAGCGATGTTGTGCAAGTCGCCGGTCGACAGATTGTCGATTCCCACGACGGAATCTCCGCGCGCGAGCAACGCCTCGCAGAGATGCGATCCGATGAAGCCGGCGGCGCCTGTAACGACGATTCGCGACACGGTCAGGCGCGCTGGAAGAGACCCCGAACCAGGGTCAGCCACATGATTTTCAAGTCGAGTGTCACTGACCAGTTCTCGATGTAATAAAGGTCGTATTCAATACGCTTCTCCAATGACGTGTTGCCACGCCAGCCATTCACTTGCGCCCAGCCCGTAATGCCGGCTTTGACCTTGTGTCTCAACATGTACTGCGGGATGCGGTGCTTGAACTGTTCAACGAAGAAGGGGCGCTCCGGTCGTGGTCCGACGATCGACATGTCGCCCTTCAACACGTTCCAGAATTGCGGCACCTCGTCGAGATCCAGTTTGCGCAGCCATCGCCCGATCGGTGTCGTGCGCGGATCGTCTTCTCGTGCCCACACCGGCCCAGTCGCATCCTCGGCGCCAGGGTACATCGACCGGAACTTATAGACGGTGAATGCCTGCCCGTCGAGTCCCATTCGCTCCTGCTTGTAGAAGATCGGACCTGGCGAGGTTCGTCGTACCAGAAACGCGATGATCACTGCGGGGATCGCCAGGACGACGACGGCGGATGCCGAGAGCACGATGTCGAGGCTGCGTTTGATCCAGGCGTTGAGTCCCTGGAGCGGCACGTCGTTGACGTTGATGATCGGCAAGCCGTCGAGATCCTCCAGGCGGGCGCGCAGCGCGATGAACTGGAGTAGATCTGGCACCACCTTGACGTCGATGCACTCGCGGTTGGCAATTTCCATCAGGTCCAGCAGCTTGGCGTGCTCCTCGAGCGGGAGGGCCACATAGAGGTGATCGACGCGCTCGCGGAGCGCGATCTCCGCCACCTCCGACAGCGTGCCGAGCAGCGACAAGCCGCGATACCCGATGTGGTCGCCGCCAGCGCGATCGTCGACGAAGCCGACGACCTGGTAGCCGAGCTCGCGGTGCTGCAGCATGCGATCGGCCACCATACGCCCGAGATCGCCGACACCGGCGATGAGAATGCGCTTCAACCCGATGCCGGCGCGCCAGCGGCGCTCGAAGAGCTCGCGCGCGAACTCACGCAACGCGTACGTGAACATGACGGTGAGCACCAGGAAGAGCACCCACACGATCTGCGACACCTCGTACGCGCCGCGGGCGCGCGCCTCTTCTGACGCCCAGTACGCCTGCACGTACAACGTCGAGACGACGCCAAACACGACGGCGAGGATGCTGCCGACCAGGACGGCGAAGAAGTCGTCGACCCGGGAGCGTCCGCGCCGCAGCCGGTACACGCCCTGAATGCGGAACGCGAGCGGCGTCAACACGGCGATGAACGGCAGGAGATTGAGATATTGCTCGAATGGGGGATATCCGCGAAAGACCGGGATCAGGCCGCTCTCGAAGCGGATGCCGTACGCCAGGACGAACGCCCACATGGCCAGGACCGCGTCACCAAGGACGTAGGTCGCCACGAGCAGCCGGTTGTATCGCCTCACCATCGCGTGTCAGCCGGTGCTGCCATCGTTGCGTCGACGAGGGCTCGCATCTCCCGTAGATAGCGCTCGCGAGCGAATCGCTCGGCATGAAGACGAAGGACGGAGCGATCGAAGCGGATCGTACGGGTGCGTTCGAGCGCCGCGGTCAGCGACTGGACGGTCGGTTCGTCGAAGAGAACGCCGGTCTCACCGTCCTTGACCGTCTCGAGCGCGCCTCCCCGCCCCAATGCCACCGTCGGGCACCCGCAGGCCTGAGCCTCCACAGGGACAATGCCGAAGTCTTCCTCGCCCGGCAGGATCACCGCGGCGGCCCGGCGATATTCGTCGCGGATCTCTTCTTTCGACTGCCAGCCGAGGAATGTCACGCCGGGGCCGGCCTGCTGCGCCAGCCGCTTTCTCTCGGGGCCATCTCCCACGATGCGAACCGGCGCGCCGATCTGTTCGCATGCGGCGATGGCCAGATCGATTCGCTTGTAGGGCACGAGTGCGGACACGATGAGAAAATGGCTCTCCGATGCAATGTCGGCGGGATGGTTGAAGACCGTGTCGACGGGCGGATACACGATCGTCGCCTCGCGATTATAGTATCGACGGATCCTGCCGGCAACGTGCGCTGAGTTGGCGACGAACCGATGCACACGTCCCGACGTCGACGCATCCCACCGTGCCAATCGGGAAAGCAGCGGCCGGTACAGCCATCGGCTCGCCATCGCGCCGACGCGCGCGGGTCCGAAGTACGCATCGAACTGATCCCATGCATACCGCATCGGCGAGTGGCAGTAACAGAGGTGTCTCGCCCGCCCGGGCACAATCACGCTTTTCGCGGCACAGTGACTCGAACTGATGACCAGGTCGTAATCGTCAAGGCTCAGCTGTTCGATCGCGAACGGGAACAGCGGCAAGTACTGCGGATACCTCGTGGTGGCGTAGGGCAGCCGCTGTATGAGCGACGTGCGAATGGGATGCCGCTCGATCGTAGCTGAAACCGATCCCTTGCGGTACACGAGCGTGAAGATGTCCGCACCGGGAAAGATCTCGCAAATGGCCTCGAGCACCTTTTCGCCGCCGCGCATGCCGGTCAGCCAGTCATGCACGAGCGCGACTCGAGGTCCGCTCACCCGGCCTGATGCTCCATGGCGGCCGCGCTCCCGTCGGCCGCAACCTCTCGGTACACGCGTTGCGTCTTCTCGACCGACCGTTCCCACGAGAATTCGCGCGCGCGCCGGAGCCCCTTCAGCCGAAGTTCATCCGCCAGACGTGGATCGTCCAGGACGCGACGCATGCCGTCCTCGATCGACTCCACATCGTAGGGATCGACCAGCACCGCCGCGTCACCGGTGACCTCGGGCAGCGACGAGACATTTGAGGTGACCACCGGAGTGCCGCTGGCCATCGCCTCCAGCGGGGGCAGGCCGAAGCCTTCATACAGCGACGGAAACACGAACACGGATGCCAATCGATACAAGATCGTGAGCGTGTCGCCCTTCAAATAACCGAGGAAGCGTACGTGCTTGTGCAGCTTGTGCCGGTGCACCGCGCGGCGCAAGGCTGGAAGCTTCGAGATTTCGTCGCCGATGATCAGCAGCTTGACGTCATCGTGCGTGCGCCGCAACTGGCTGAAGGCTTCGATCAGCCGCACGAGATTCTTGTGCGGTTTGATGTTGCCCACATAAAGCACGAACTTGTGATCGAGCTGATAGCGCTCACGGACTCGCGCAACATGTTCGTCGGATGGGATCGCGGCGAAATGCTCGTCGATGGCGTTGTAGACGACGACGATCTTTTCCGGTTTGACGTTGAACAGGTGAAGGATGTCGCGCTTGGACGCCTCCGAGACAGTGAGGATGCGATCGGAGCGTCGCGCCGCCGCCCACATCGACGCGCGCGCGTACGCGTAGGCGGCGCGATTGGGCAGATACTGCGGAAACATCATGTGGATGCAGTCGTGGATCGTCACGACCGATCGGCAGCGGATCGCCGGCGGCAGCACGTAATGCGGTGCGTGGTAGACATCCGGACGCTCGCGCCGCAGGATCCACGGCACGTGAATCTGCTCGCGCAGCGAGTAGTTTGGCGACGGCTCCCGCACGCTGCGGAAGTTCGGCCCGAGCTGGGCGGCGATGCCCATATCGGGTTCACGGCAGAGCAGGACGTATTCAGTATCGCGATCGATGCGCGCGAGTTGTCGCAGCAGATTGCGGATGTAGGTCCCGATGCCGAAATCGTGGATCTTCCGCGTGTCGATCGCGACGCGCATATCACGCCATTATATCGGTAGGGATCCTGATTCTTGTCAGTGTCCGCCCATTCCGACGATCGAAGGGAGTTATCGTTCCCAGCCGCTCCAATCGAGCCGATATCGCCGGCGGAGATCGCGCATCACACCGGGATACACACCGCTGCGGCGAGCGATCTCGGCGGCCTGGTCGAGTGTGTTCTTGATTGGGACCGCATTGGTCCGCATGGTGTCGAGCCAGCTCTGACAGTTGATGCTGGCGGCCAGATTGAGGCTGACGCCGTTCGGCTCGAAAACGGCGAACCACGGGCGGTCTCCCGATCGTGCGGCGGATGTCACGCAGGTCCGAGCGTACCGGCTCCAGTAATCGTCGAGTTGCTGACCATTCTGCGCGGCCCACGCGAGGGCCTGCGTGTAGGTCTGTTCGCCCTTGGCGCGCAGCGCATCGCCCTCGCCAGGCCCGCCCATCGCCTGGGTGAGCGCCGTCAGCGGCGTTTGCGCGGCTGCGCTGGCGACCTGGCCGTTGAGCAGTGGCGTGGCGTGGTCGATAGCCACCGCGAAACCGATCCCTTGCCCTTCGCGCGCCGCGACGGCGAGCGAGTTGATCCCGATGACCACACCAGAGCGATCGACGAGCGGACCGCCGCTGTTGCCCGGATTGATTGCGGCATCCGTCTGGATCAACCTGACCGTGCCGACGTCGCGAATGGCGCTCACGATCCCGCGCGTGACAGTATTCGAGAGCACGCCGAGCGCAGAACCGACGGCGATCACTTCTTCGCCGACGCGCGCCGTTGCCGCGGAACCGAGCCGCAGCGTTGCCTGTTTGGGGTTCGGATTGTAGACCTGCAGGATCGCCAGGTCGCTTCCTTGTGCGACGGTAGTCACGCGAGCCGTGTAGGCGGCCTCTCCGACCTGCAGTCTCACTGATGTCTGTCCCTCGACCACGTGGGCGTTGGTGAGCACCTGATCGTTGCGCACGAAGAATCCGGTGCCACGCGCCTGCCCTGCCGTGATCGATGCGACAGCCGGTAACACACGGCCCACCACGTCTTCGAGTGACGCTGGCGGGAGCGAGACGGGAACGGGTGTCACGGTGGGCGGTGGTGTGGTCAGTAGCGACGCGCCAGCAGTCGTCTGAGTCGCTTGGGGACCGGCTGCGTCTTCCGCGTGAATGTCAGCTCGAGTTGCCTCGGTTGCAGGCGCCGCAACGGGAATGGTTGCCGCGGGTGCGGAGGCAGGTACCGCCGGCCGCATCATGATGAACGCGATGGCGCCTCCGACCACCAGCCCGCCAATGAGCAGGAGCGCCCCCTGTGCGTGCGATGGTGAAGCATCGGCGGCGACGGCCTCGGTCTGAGGACGCGGCAAATCTGCCTGATTGAACCCACAGCGGCACGCCTCGACATGGCGCGGCACTCGCCGCCGACACGACGGGCAAATCCACGACAAGCTCGCAGGGGCGTCCACCTACGTGGGTGTATCGGGCAGTCGTCCCAGAATCTTGAGGTAAATCTTCAAGAACGGGACCCATGCGGGGTGGTGCTTGGCGTAAAAGGCAAGCTGGCTGCGCCGGTACGCACGCTGGACCCGGTCGGGCGCCGAAGCCGCCGAGCGGCCGCGCAGGTGAACGACCTGCGGATCGGCGCTGAAGAGGACCGACCTGCCGCGCCGGCGCACCGCGGCGCAGAGGTCGACGTCTTCTGCATACATGAAAAACCGGGGGTCGAAGCCGCCGGCGGCGTCGAGATCCTGGCGACGGATCAGCAGACAGGCGCCGCTCACCCAGTCCACCAGGTGTGTGCGCCTCGTCATGCGATCGACCAGGCCGGTGATGACGGGCAATCCCCGGTCGTTTCCCCGAACGAGGACCTTCTGCCGCAACTCGGCCCATGGCGAGATCATCGCGCCAAAGGAGAGCTCGGCCCGCCCCGTTGCGTCGACGATCCGTGGCCCGACGATCGCCACGTCCGCTCGTGTATCCAGGATCGAGACGAGTCGATCGACTGCGGCCGCCGTCACGATCGTGTCGGGGTTCACGAGAAGGACGAGCTCGGTGGCCGTATTGCGAATCCCGACGTTGTTGGCCTGGGCGAAACCGAGATTACTCTCTGCTGCGATCAACCGAACGCGCGGCCAATGTTCGCGCACGTACGCCGGCGTCGAATCCGTCGACGCGTTGTCGACGACGACGATCTCATGAGCGAAAGAGGGGGGCGGCTCAGTGAGGGAGCGCAGTGCATTCTCCAGGTCCTTCCGCGAGTTGTAGCTGACGATGATGATGGCGAGTCGAGTCATCGCGTGGACAGGATCACCTGAAGCGTGCGCTGCGCGCACTCGCGCCATGAGTATCGCTCGAGCTGCAGCCGGCCGGCTTCGATCAGGCGCGTGCGTTCGTCGGCGCGTCCGAGGACGCGTTCGAGCGCGCTGGCGATCAGATCGGGTTCAGGGCGCTCGAGGTATACCGCCGCGGGACCGTAGATCTCACGGGAGATCGCCGTGTCCAGCACGACGATCGGAACGCCAGCGGCTATCGCTTCGAGCGGTGTCAGGCCGAAGCCTTCGTAGTCCGACAGAAACGCGAACGCGGAGGCAGAGGCATAGAGGGAAGCCAGATCGGCGTCCGAGATGTAGGACCGCCAATGCGCGCGGCTCGACATCCCGGTTGCCGCAATCAGTTTGTCGATCTCGACGCGCGGATTGGTTCGGTTGTCGCCAACGATTTCGAGCCGGGCATCAGGCATTCTCGCTGCCAGGCGGCGGAATCCCTCGAGCAGTTCTGGAATATGGCGCCGATCGAAGAGCGAACCGACAAACAGGACGAGCGGTGAGCGCGCTACGGGTCCAGTCGTCATCGGCAATGACGAGGCGCCCAGGTAGATCACGTCGATACGCGACGAGCCGATCCCGAAGTACTTGCTGATTTCCAGCTTCGAGAAATCGGAGTCCGTGATGACCCGGCGCGCGCGCCGCGCCGAGAGCCTGGTGATCGTGCGGCGGCGCAATCCTTCCCGCCAGGAGAACCATTCGGGGTGTGCCGCGAATGAGACGTCGTGAATGGCCAGCACGGTGGGTGTGCGGCACAAGAGGGGGCAGGTGTAACCGGGGGAGAACAGCACGTCGGCGCGTGCTGACCTGACGAGTGCCGGCAACACTATTTGTTCCCACAACGTGCCCGACCCGCGTGCAACCATGCTGGAGACACGCAAGCCTTCGTGCGAGACGTGGTCGAGTGGCTCGGGCGCGCACAGGACGAATTCGTGCGCGTTGGCGGCGGCGAGCGTGCCCCATGCGCTCAGCAACTCCGACAGATAACGCCCCACACCCGTCGGGCGCCCTGTTAGCTCGCGACTGTCAATGGCGATCCGCACGCTAGCGTTCCCTTCGCCTCGTGACGGCCTCGAGATAGGCGCGATGCAGTTCATCAGCCGACCGCTGCCACGTGAACCCTCGTGCGCGTTCGAGGCCGGCACCGGCCAGGCTGGCGGTCCACGATGAATCCGTCGCGAGCCTCTCGAGCGTTTCGGCCCACGCCGACACATCGCCCGGGTCGAGCAGGACACCTGCGTCGCCGACGACCTCCGGCAGGGATCCGCGATTCGACGTGACGACCGGCACACCGGCCGACATGGCTTCGAGGACCGGCAGGCCGAAGCCTTCGTCGAACGATGGGAGTACCAGCGCACGTGCCCCCGCATAGAGCGACTCGCGCTCCTCGTGGGCGACGTATCCGGTGTAGCGGATGTGATGCTTCAACGGCTCGCCAGCGATGCGTTGAAGCCAGGCTCGCGCGTCTGGTGAGGCTCCTCCGGCGATGACGAGCGGCGACACGCGGCGCGAACCGCGTAGTAGCGCCGCATAGGCATCGAGCAGCACGTCGAGGTTCTTCCGCGGTTCGAGCGTGCCGAGGAAGAGGATGTAGCCGTCGCGCACGGCGTTGGGCGCTCGTCCGAGCGCTTTCCAGGTGGGCGCGCCGGGTGGACAGATGTAGATCCGTTCCGGCGAGACTCCCAGATGCTGGCCGATCAGCCGCTTCGTGTGTGCTGAGGAGGTGATCACCGCCTCGGCCCGGCGCGCGTGACTCGCCGACAGCTCGGCGTAGTCCCGGCGGATTTCGGCGCGAGTGTGCTGCGGGTTGAGGAGAAAGAACAGATCGTGGATGGTCACGATCCGCGCCGCCCGGCGCGACGGAATCAGCAACGGGTGCGCAGCGTGCACCACGTCGAATTCGCCCGCCAGCGTCTCGACGGGTGGCCACTCACGGCGATGCCACAGGTAGTTCAGTACCGAGACGGGCACACGGCGATCGATCACTCGGACGCGAAGCTCGCGCGCCACCGCGGGGGCCGGCCGGTCTTTCCAGGAGCTTGTGAAGAGCGTCACTGTGTCGTCGTGCGTTGCGGTGTAGGCGCCCACGAGCGTGTGGATGTACTCGCCGACGCCCGTGCGCGCGCGCAGGGCAGGGCGATAGTCAACGAGGATCCGCATGTCTCAGCCGGTATGATAGTAAGGAAAAGGAGTTCTCAAGCGGATCGATGCGAGTCGCCGTCGTTGGAACCGGATATGTGGGCCTGGTCGCTGGAGCCTGTTTCGCCGAATCGGGAAACGATGTCGTATGCGTCGACAACAATCACGCCAAGGTCCGTCTGCTCCGTCGCGGCAAGATCCCGATCTATGAACCCGGGCTGGAGGAGTTGGTCCGTCGCAATCGCACTGAAAAGCGTTTGAACTTCACGACGACGCTGCCAAAGGCGGTGCGCGACTCCGCCGTCGTGTTCATCGCCGTCGGCACACCGCAGGGCGAAGACGGTTCCGCCGATCTGAAGCACGTGCTCGAGGTCGCTCGCGAGATCGCGCGAGCGATGAACGGCTACAAGGTTATCGTCAACAAGAGCACCGTGCCGGTTGGGACTTCCGAGAAAGTGCGTGAGGTGATTCGGCGCGAGACGACACACCCGTTCAGCGTGGTGAGCAACCCCGAGTTTCTCAAGCAGGGTGCCGCCATCGACGATTTCATGAAGCCCGACCGGGTCGTCGTCGGGGCCGAGGACCCGCGCGCGCAGGCGTTGATGCTCGAGCTCTACGAGCCGTTCACCCGGACGGGCGCGCCGATCATGATGATGGACTGCGCCAGCGCCGAACTGTCGAAGTACGCGGCGAATGCGATGCTCGCGACGCGCATTTCATTCATGAACGAAGTCGCCAACGTGTGCGAGCTGGTTGCCGCCGACGTCGACCAGGTGCGACGGGCGATTGGCGCCGACAAGCGGATTGGCCCATCGTTCCTCTTTCCGGGCGTCGGCTACGGCGGCAGCTGCTTTCCGAAAGATGTCCGCGCGATGCGGCGCTTTGCTGCCGACAACGCGTATGACTTCAAGATCCTGGATGCCGTCGAGCAGGTGAACACGCTGCAGAAGACGAAGCTCCTCGCGCTGATGCGGAAGCACTTCGGCAGCCTGAAAGGGAAAACGGTGGCGGTCTGGGGATTGGCGTTCAAGCCGCGCACCGACGACATGCGCGAGGCGCCTGCGATTCCCTTGATCGAGGCGCTGCTCTCGGCCGGAGTCGAGGTGCAGGCGTTCGATCCCGAGGCGGTCCGAGTGGCCAGGGGCATCTTCGGCTCGCGGATCACGTATGCTGCAAGTGGCTACGATGCCGTCAAGGGCGCCGACGCGCTCGCGATTGTCACCGAGTGGAATGAATTCCGGCGTCCCGACTTTGGCAAGATGCGCGCAGTCATGAGGTCGCCTGTGGTGTTCGATGGCCGCAACCTGTTTGCTCCTGCGCATATGAAACAGCACGGGTTCACCTACTACTCCATTGGCCGCCGCTAAGCCGACCACCGTCCTGGTCACCGGTGGCGCCGGCTATATCGGAAGCCACGCCGCCAAGGTACTCAGTCAGGCCGGCCATCGCGTGGTGATCTTCGACAACCTGTCCGCCGGACATCGGGAAGCGGTGCTTGGCGCGCCTCTGATCGTCGGCGACACGGGCGACGTCGAGACGATGCGGCGCGCCATCCGCGACAGCGGCGCGTCGGCGGTGATGCATTTTGCGGCGTGGCTCTCGGTCCCCGACTCGGTGCGCGATCCGGCCGGCTATTACCGCAACAACGTGACGGGAACCATTGGCACCCTCGCGGCCATGGCTGCAGAGGGCTGTCGTCAATTCGTGTTTTCGTCGACCTGCGCAGTCTACGGCGAGCCGGTGGAGACACCCATTCGCGAGACTCATCCGACGTCGCCGGTCAATTCGTACGGACAGACGAAGCTTGCCATCGAGCATGCGCTGCCGCACTTCGAGCGGGCGTATGGAATCCGATCGGTCCGCTTGCGATACTTCAACGCCGCGGGTGCCGATCCGGACGGGGAACTCGGTGAGGACCACGCACCGGAGATTCACGTAATCCCGCGCGCGATAGAAGCGGCCCGGGGAGGGCCGCCGATCGATGTCTTCGGCGAGGATTACCCGACTCCCGACGGCACCTGTCTCCGCGACTATATACACGTGATGGATCTGGCCGACGCTCATCTGCGCGCGCTCGCGTGGTTACAGGACGGTGGCGCATCGGGAAGCTACAATGCGGGCACCGAGCGACCCACCTCGGTCAAGGACGTGATCGACGCTGTCGAGAAGGTGACCGGTCTTCCAGTCGCCCGGCGTTCGGCGTCGCGCCGGCCCGGCGATCCGGCAATTCTCTATGCCTCGGCCGAGCGAATCCGTCGAGACCTCGGGTGGGTGCCGCAACGCCCGGCCCTCGAGACCATCGTGGCCGATGCCTGGAACTGGCACGCCAAACATCCGCGCGGCTTCGGAGGCAACCACTGAGGAGGCGATCGCAGAGGATGGCGGCGTGACCTCGCTCTACCGCCTCTTGAGCTACGCGCGCCCCTATCGGGCACGGCTCGCTGGCGCCGTGATCGCCATGGCGGTCTACGGGGCGGGCACGGCGGGGATCGCGAGCCTCATCCAGTTGATCTTCGACGAGGTCCTCGCCGCGCAGCGAAACCTCGGACCCATCAGCGTGGCGATTTTGGCCTTGTACTTCTTCAAAGGTGTCGGGTCCTATCTCTCCTCATACCTGATGGCCGACGTCGGCCAGCGCGTGGTGCACGATCTGCGAAACCAGCTGTTCCGCCACATGCTGGGCCAGTCTGCGGCCTTTTTCTCGCTGCAGACCACGGGCCGGTTGATGTCGCGGATCACGAACGACGTCGGCCTGCTCCAGCGCGCCGTCTCGGAAACCATCGGTGATCTTGCACGCGAGACACTGTCGCTCGTCTTTTTCACCGGCGTCCTCGTGTACTACGATGCGAGGCTCGCGCTGGTCTGCTTCACCGGCGCACCGATCATCCTCTACCCGCTCGTGCGGCTCGGCCAGCGTGTTCGCCGCACGAGCAGGCGCAGCCAGGAAGCGCTGGAGCAGTTGTCGCATGTCAGCGCTGAAGCGTTCACGGGACACCGGATCGTCAAGGCGTTTGGCGCCGAGGAGCGCGAGGCCGCCAAGTTTCATCAGGCGTCCCATCGTTTCTACCGGACGAGCATGCGAGTGACCAGCGTGCTGTCAGTCCTTCCACCGCTCATGGAACTGGTCGGAGGAGTGGCGCTCGTGCTCGCCCTTTGGTACGGGAGTCGTGAGATCGCCGCGAACCGGCTGACGACGGGGCAGTTTGTCGCATTCATCACGACACTGTTCCTGATGTACGCGCCGGCGCGGAAGTTGAGCCGCGTCAACGCCGACGTGCAGCAGGCGGCAGCGGCGGCCGACCGCGTCTTCGAAACGCTTGCGACGCATAGTGAAGTGCTCGACCGAGCCGATGCCACGACGATGGCCCCGTTCTCGCGGGAGATCGAGTTCCGCGGGATTTACTTCTCGTACGACGGCGCCGATGTGGCGACGTTGAACGGCGTCTCGTTCACTGTTCACGCCGGCCAGACGCTGGCCATCGTTGGACGGAGCGGCGCCGGCAAAACGACGCTGGTCAATCTCGTGCCCCGGTTCTACGACCCGGCCGAAGGCGTCATCCTGATCGACGGCATTGATTCGCGTCAGTTCACCTTGTCGTCCCTGAGGTCACAAATCGGCATCGTGACGCAGGAAACCGTGCTCTTCGATGACACCATCGCCAACAACATCGCATACGGGCGCCCGCAGGCCACGCGTGTGGAGATCGAAACAGCCGCCAGGGCCGCACACGCGCACGAGTTCATCGTCACGCTGGACGAGGGCTACGACACGATGATTGGTGAACGGGGGCAGCGTCTTTCGGGAGGTCAGCGTCAGCGGCTGGCGATTGCGCGTGCGATTCTTCGAGACTCGCCGCTCCTCATTCTCGACGAGGCCACGTCGGCGCTCGACGCCGAGTCGGAAGCGCTGGTCCAGGATGCGTTGTCGAACCTGATGCTCAACCGGACGTCGTTCGTGATCGCGCACCGGTTATCGACCGTGCGCCGGGCCGACGCCATTGTGGTGCTCGAACAGGGCCGAATCGTTGAAAGCGGCACCCACGAGGAATTGCTCGCTCGCGGCGGGGCGTATGCGAAACTCTACGAACTGCAGCTCCAGGAGGAGCCGGTGGAGCAATAAGCTGCGACGGTGCGACGGTGCGACGGTGCGAGGGTGCGATGGTGAGATGGTGCGATGGTGCGATGGACTGAAGACCGATGATTAAATCGATGACCGGGTTTGCCTCGCTGACCCACGAGGACGAGCGTGCGACGATTGCCGTCACCGTGCGCGCGGTGAACCACCGGTTTCTCGACCTGCAGCTTCGCGTGCCACATGCCTTCGGCGACGTCGAGCCTCGCTTGCGCGCGCTCTTGCAGAAGCGTCTCGCGCGCGGGCGGGTCGAAATCGGAATCTCCGTACAGGTCCGCGATCTCAGTACCCCAATCGTCGAGTTGAACATGAGTGTCGCGCAGGCACTGTCGGCGGCGATCGATCAGGCACGCGCGCAAGGGCTCGTCTCAGGTGCGTTGAGTCCTGGCGATCTGCTGCGCCTGCCGCAGGCGATCGCGGTGCGCGAGCGATCGATTGAGGCAGACCCTGCCCTGGAAGCGCGCATCGCGGCGAGTATCGAGGCGGCAGTGGAGCAGGCGCTGGCCGATCTCGACGCCATGCGCGTGCGCGAAGGCTCACACCTGGCGGCGGATCTCGATGCCCGGCGTCACACGCTCGTCGACCTGATCGAGCATCTCCGCGTCGCCGCCGACCATGGACGCGGCGCCCTCGAGAGCCGTCTGCGTGAACGGATCGAGGAGCTGCGCCTGGAGCTGCCGGTCGATCACGCGATGATCGCGCAGGAAATCGTGCGCGCCGCCGCCCGTTCCGACATCTCGGAGGAAGTGACGCGCTTTCGCGCGCACCTGGCGCACTGGCGCTCCCTGACTGATGGCGATGAGCCGTGCGGCCGCAAACTCGATTTTCTGATCCAGGAAATGAATCGCGAAATCAACACGATCGGATCGAAGGCGGACGGGATTCACATCTCCGAGCTCATCATCAATGCAAAAGCGGAGCTCGAACGCATGCGGGAACAGGTCCAGAATGTCGAGTAGCCCGGTGGTCGAGGGTCGCGCGGCACGAGGCCAGCTGTTCATCGTGTCCGCACCCTCGGGGACCGGCAAGACCACCCTCGTCGAACGTCTCGTCCAATGCGTGCCCGGGCTGCGCATGTCGCGGTCTTACACATCCCGGCCCGCCAGGGTAGGGGAGCAGGACGGGGTCGACTATAATTTCATTACACGCGAGCGGTTCGAAAAGATGGCCCGTGAGGGCCAGTTTCTCGAATGGGCGGACGTGTTCGGGAACTACTACGGCACGTCCGCCGCCGATACCGACGCGATGCTCGCTCGTGGCGAAGACGTCGTCCTCGTCATCGACGTCCAGGGTGCTCGCCAGGTTCGTTCGCGCGGGATCGAGACCATCGGCATTTTCGTGTTGCCTCCCTCGGCCGCAGTGCTCGAGCAGCGCCTGCGCGGCCGCAGCAAGGACAGCGAAGAGCAGATTCGGCGACGGCTTGAGGTCGCGAGCGCTGAGGTGGACGAGTACTCGCAGTATGAGTACGTGGTGGTCAACGACGAGATCGAGGCGGCGGTTGGACGTCTGGAGTCAATTGTGGGAGCCGAGCGGGCGCGCATCAGGCGCGTGCGCGACGATGCGGAAACCATCATAGGAACGTTTCATTCATGAAGAGCACACCGAAAGAGAATCGATTCGAGTTCGTCGTCATTGCCAGCGCTCGCGCGCGGCAGTTGCTGAAGGGTGCCGAGCCGCGTGAGACGGGCGAGAAGAAGGTGACGATCGCCCAGCGTGAAGTGCTGCGGCGTAAGGTCGTCAAGCTGGACGAATCCGTGTCCTAGTCAACTCCCAACTACCAACTCCCGATTCCCAACGTCGAGACAGTGGCTTCGATGTCGGGCAACTTGGGAGTTGGATTTTTGGGAGTTGGGAGTTAAGTCGAGATGTCTCTGATCGCGCTCGGGGTCACCGGCGGCATCGGCGCCTACAAGGCCGTCGAAGTGTGCCGTGGACTTCAGAAGCGCGGGCACGATGTCGTCGCGGTGATGACGCGATCCGCTGCCCGATTCGTTGGCCCGGTGACATTCGAGGCGAT